>Ga0207667_10000942_pt1 | contig 37149 bp, 18 predicted proteins | sample KBSCornC52_FD_184301 | JGI IMG/M metagenome (GOLD analysis project Ga0207667, IMG submission 184301) | Corn rhizosphere microbial communities from Kellogg Biological Station, Michigan, USA - KBS Corn C5-2 (SPAdes) (version 2) | ecosystem: Host-associated > Plants > Roots > Rhizosphere > Soil ...
AGGAGGAAGGCCAGACGCCGCCGGTTCATCCGCTCTTCGAGGGCCAGCATGGCCAGCACCAGTGCTGCCTTGCCCTTGGCTTCGTGAACCGAACCGTCGGCAGTGCGCATCTCGATGCGAGCGCCCACCGCCAATCGCGCGAGCGAAGCGTCGCTTATGGAAGGCGAAGCCTCGTGCGGCAGGGAGCCGTCTGCCGAGCTTGACGCAGGTGAGGCGGAGGCGGACAGGGCCGCCGCGAGCGCGTTGTTTCGCTGCGAAGGCACTTGTGTGTGCGGTGGCGAGCGATGTGACGGCAGTTTGCGACCACCGTCGGGGCTCGCCAATGGGGGCAGGGTTGGATGCATTGTGCGTGCTTCGTACTCGATGCGTGCTCGTTCTCGACGATTGATCAAGGTCGCTGCAAGCCAGGGCGCTGCAGGTCGCCGTCGCAGTGCTTGTGCGAGCTTCAATCGCTTGTGACGATCGAGTAGGGGCGAGGGTGCGCACCTCGGTATCAACGGTCCGCCGATGGACGATCCAATACCCGCTTTTTTGAAGCTGGCCCATCTGACGGGTTTGTCTTCAGTGCCGCATTGCCAATCTGCATAAAAGCTTAAAAAATAATTAATTGAAACTATCTTTTAAACACGATATGGGATTGTTTGGGGGCATTCTGCTGTGGGGACATCTTGTCGAGCTGAGTCGATCAAGTGATTTGTCGCTCAGTTGCGTGACTTTTCAACGCAAGTCGCCGAATTGCCAATCAGTGGGTTGGTTACTGTCGAGTTGGTGCGACCACCCGACGCGCTTGAAGACGGTCGCCAGCGACCGGGGCCGCCGTCACGTACAAACCTGCGGGAAGGGCTGCGTCGCATCGGCTTTGGGGGCAGTGCGAGCAAGAGGGATCGGGCCGTCGTCGTTGACAAGTGGAGCGCCTGCGCCGGGACCGGCACGAGTGGCGATTTCTCATCGCGCGAGGCGGCCGCCGGGTTGCGTCACAGCAACAGGCTGTCGAATCGTTCGCGAACGGACTCCAGCGCTTCCCTGCCATCCTGGCCAATCGGGTTCATGCGCAAGTCGAGACACTTGATCGAGGTATTGGCGGCCAGTGCCCGTGCGCCGTCGGAGCCGACGCTGCAGGAGCCGAGATTCAATTGACGCAGCGTCGTGGATTGCGCGAGATGGCGCGCGCCAGCATCGGCGATGCGCGCGTTGCCGTACAGGTTCAACGCCGTGATCGCGATGTTGAGGGCAAGGTATCGCGCGCCTTCGGAATCGACGTCGTTCATGCTCAGGTCGAGCCACGTCATGGTGGTGCTGGCCGAGAAGTGTCGTGCTCCGTCCGCGCTGACCCGGTTGCATGCCAGGTTGAGCTCGGCCAGGGATGTGTTTCGGCCCAGGTGCCTGGCGCCATTCGCCGTGATCTGGTTGTAGCTCAGGTCGAGCGACCGAAGGCGCTCTTGCCTTGCGATGTGCTGGGCCCCCAGGTCGCTGATCGCGTTATCCTGCACGAACAGGGTCCTGATCGAGTAACTCGCCGTTAGAAGTTGCGCCCCCAGGTCGCCCAACTGGTTCGATCCCGCGTTCAGCCAACGCAGGGACTCGTTGGTCGCCAGGTGCGCTGCCCCCTGGGCGCCGACCGCGTTCCCGGACAAGTTGAGCGCCCTCAGTTTAGTGTTGGCCGCGAGGTGCTTCGCACCTTCGCTTCCGATGCCGTTCTCGCTCACATCGAGCGAATGAATCGACGTGCTCGAACGCAGGAACAGCGCCCCCAGGTCCCCGATCTGGTTCTGGCCGAGTTCGACGCTGTTGAGCGTCGCATTCGATGCGACATGTCGTGCGCCAGTGGGTCCGACGCCATTGCGTCGAAGCAAGAGTGATTGAGCCGAGGTCATGGCCGAAACCTCTGCCGCGCCGAGGTCCCCCAGTCGGTTGCCGTTCAGCTCGAGGGTGCGGATAGATGCGCCGGAAGTCCGAAGGAGGCGGGCATCCGCCGCCGTCAGTTCGCATCGTGCTGCCTTGAACGTGTCCAGTCCCCCCTTGGAGAACGTCGACAGGGCAGTCGTCACTTCCGACGCATGGGTGATCCGGATGTGACGCACCGCGATGGCGCCGTTGGCCGCAGCGCCTTTGGATGCCAGCCGAAACGCGGCGCGGGTGTCCCGATCCATGTAAGCGGCGGCGTGAGACCACGCGACATCGTCGAAGTGTCTCTGCGGCGGCCGCACCGGCACCGGCAATTCCACGCCGTTGCGGTTCATCCTTGGGCGCTGCGGCGTGGCGACTTCACGCTGCGAGGTCGCGTCCGTACGGGCGTGGTCGGAGGGCGCACCTTGGGTTTCGCCAGTTGAGGCATGACCTCCTGTAGGGAGTGACGTGTGGCGCATCGCGAGAGCTTGGCAAACGATGTTGCCGCAGACTCGGCCTCGGCGCGAAGCTCTGCACCAGAGCGCGTAGCTTTCAAGTCATCGCGCGGCCCATGGGCTCCGGCCGCTGGCGGCGATGGTGCCACCGGTGCGCGGTGTGTCTAGAGTCGGCCGCGCGCCCGTCCGTCGTGAAGGCCGAGCCAGACGCCTCCGCAGTCGAGATTCGAGTCAGACAAACACGCTTTGGTTGCGGCCGTTGCGTTTGGCGGAGTACAGCGCTGCGTCCGCCTGCCGAACGGCACTGTCGACCGTGGCGATGCCCGGTGCCAGCAATGCAGCGCCAAGGCTGATGCGACAGGACAGTACGCCGCTCGTCATGGCGAGGGGAGCGTCTGCGATGCATTGCGGAAGGCGCCGGGCGACCGCGATGCCCTCGGCTTCGCCGCTCAAGACGATCGCGAACTCGTCGCCGCCCAGTCGTGCGAACAAGTCATCGCCACGAATCTGCCTGCGAACGACATCCGCCACGTGCCTCAGCAGTGCATCTCCCGCCGCGTGGCCGTGACGATCATTCACATGCTTGAAGTGATCGAGGTCGAACATGATCATGGTCAGGACGGCACCTTGTGACGCCGCACGCTCGAGCGCGAGCGATGCGCGCTCGATGAAACTCCGACGGTTCAACAGGCCCGTCAAAGGATCGGTGTCAGCCAGGGTGCGCAAGCGTTGCTCAAGATGGCGTTGATCCGTGATGTCGAAGATGGCGCCTGCCTGGCCCGCGGCTCGGCCCTCTGCGTCGTGGAAGACGGCCTTGTAGAAGGTAACGTCGCGCAAGGTTCCGTCTGCCCACCTGACCTGCGAGTCATAGACTTGCCGCCCTCCCGCAGCCAGCAGCTTTCGGTCGGCCTCGGCGTAGATCGCAGCCTGCGCAGGAGGGGCCACGTCGTGAACCGTCTTGCCGACGATAGCCTCGCGGCTGAGCCCGAGGAATTGCTGGAACGCGCGATTGCACTCCGTGTACGTGCCTGATGCGTTCTTGATGAAGATGGGGGCGGGAATGTTGTCCAGGCTGGCTCGCACGGCATCCAGATCCAGTTGCATCCGTCGCAAGCGTGCGCCTTTGCCAAGCGGCGCGACGTCCCCCCAGTACAAGCGCTGCAACAGCGAATCCCAATTGACGGCTTCGGAGTCGTACAGCACGTGGTCTGCGCCATGTTGCCAGGCAATTACCTCATCGATAGCCGGCGATGAACCTTCGACGCACCGCGATGAAAGCCAAAGCATCCACGTGTTGCAGCCATGCGCACCCGACAGGGCGGGTGAGACCAGTCGTTCAAGCTGATTCAGCGCCGCCTTCCGCTCTCTGCCGTCGACCAGCCATGCGGCACCTCGAGGGGCATGTCGCGACCAGGCCGCCGCCGTGTCTCGTCCTGCACATTCTCGTAGATCGGCTCGCCCCGCGATGCGGGACTCGACGTCCGCCGGCAGCGGCATGGCGACATCGCCAAGCATGAAAAGTTGAGACTGCCCGGGCAATGCGGGTCGAGTCGGATGGCGGGTCGCTGGCATGGAGTCGCCGTAGTTGGAATTGCCGTCCTCAAAAGTAAACCACGCCGATCGCCTGGGTTGCTAGGTCGAATGTCACATTCCATTCTGATATCGACCTCGCTGTCCCTGGGGGCGTACTTTTACGGCTGATGCAATTCCCCGTGAAAGCCTTCTCAGGCGCAGAATGAGTACCGTCAGGTTTCCTATATTCGTGAATTAGTTACGACGAGCATAAATCCGTTTTGCAGATAGTTTCGTATGCGCTCGCTCGGCAAGCAGGCTTGGGGGCGGTGAATTGAACCGTCTGGGGACGTCCGACGATTTGGCGCTAGACGTGGGGAGCGAGAACCCTCGAATCAATCGGGATGTTCGCTATCGTTTCAACCTATGGAATTGTCTGCGTCGGCGTAATCGAATCATGAGAGAAAGCGCCAGGCGATGTGCGGATCTCGTATTCATCTCGATGCCCAGTTCGCATTCCCTGCCTCGTCTAGTCGAGGGTACTGTGTCAGAAGCGTATTCATACAAGACGTCCATGGCGAAAACGAGCTCGATCGCGCCTCCTGGAGACGTATCGATGGCGTGGCGTGTCTCCGTCGGCGCCAAGGTGGAAGTCTATTTCCGAGAAGAACTGCGATGTGAACTTTCCGGCAAGAGTGCGCTGGTGGTGGCCATGGCGGCGCTCAACGGGATGGTCGAGCGTCGATGGCTGGCCGTGGCGCTCTGGCCAGATACCGGCGAGGGGCAAGCCCGCAACAACCTCCGGACTTTGATGTATCGCGTCAACCGTCGTGTCGGCTTCGAGGTATTGATCGGCTCGGAGCACCTGAAGATCGACGAGACCTGCGTCAGGGTCAGCCGCCAGGACAACGATGCTCTGGTCACGGAATTGGATCAATGCGGCGTCGGCACGAGCGGCTTGCTGGCACGCGCGGGGATAACGCTGGATGCCACATCCGTGCTGGGACAATGGCTCGAGAGCGCGCGGCAGCGCTTCCGCCGCGTCCAGCTGGAGAGTCTTTGCGAGGAACTTGGCAAGGCGATGCCTTTCATGGCGGCCGATCGCATGAAAGCAGAGCGTGCGGTAGCGCTCGCTCGCGCTTGCGTTCTCCTCGAGCCGCTTGGCGAACGCTGGCATCGTCAGCTGATGCAGGTTCTGTTGACGAAAGGTGATCGGAGCGCCGCGCTTGCGGCATATGAGGCGTGCAAGTCCCAGTTGATGGATCGCCTGGGGGTGCAGCCCGATCTGCAGACCCGCATCGTTCATCTTCGGGTCCTGCAGGGACAGGCCCGCGCCGTCCCTGATCTCGTGAACGTGACGGCGGAACTGTCGTCTCTGGAAGTTTCGGCGCAGTTTCCGTTGGTGGAGCGAGAGACCGCGCTCAACGATATCCGTGATGCCGTCTCCCGGGGCCAGCATGTCGCTCTGGAGGGTGAGGCGGGCGTTGGAAAGACGCGCTTGCTGCGCGACCTCGGAACCAGTTGCGGATTGGAGAAGGTATCAATTCGTAGTTCGACGGGAGAGGAGCCGTACGCCGCAATCGCGCAACTAATCCAGGAGTTGCAGCCTCGGCGAGCCCCGCTCATCGAGGTATCCGAGCAGATTGAACTGGCTCGACTTGCTCCCCTGGCCTTCAGCGATGTGGCGCCGTCATCTGGCAGGCTGACGACGGCTCGACTGCACGCTGCGCTCAGGCACTGGGGCTACCGGCTTCGGGAAGCGGGCGTAAGGTGCCTGGTGCTCGATGATGTCCATCATGCCGATCGGGCATCCCAGACGGCGATTTCGCACCTGGTTTCGGCGCGGGAAGACGGCCGACCGTCGTTGCCCCTGGTGATCAGCTTCCGAAGCGGAGAACTGGAACCGGATCTGAGCCAGGCATTGCTGGATGCGCGAATCGCTCGTTGCGCGCGGCTCGTCGCCGTCTCAAGGCTGACGCTCGAGGGTGTCCGGACGCTGCTTGAGTCCGTGGACACGAGCCATGGGCAAGAGGCGCCCCTTGCCCGTGCCGGCGAGGTTTTCAAGCTTACTGGCGGCAACCCGCTGTTCGTGATCGAACTGGCCCTTCACACACCAGATGCCGAAGGCGAGAGCCTTCCCTCGCGCGCAAGTCTCGCGGCACTGTTGCACTCCAGGCTGCGTCGATGCAGCGACGAAGCGCAGCAGTTGGCCTGTGTCGCCGCGATCGCGCCGGATGAGTTTTCAGTTGAATTGGCTTCCCATGTGACCGGCATGTCGATCCTTGCCCTGATGCACCCCTGGGCCGAATTGCAGCAGCGTGGTCTCTTCGCGGATCACGGCATGGCGCATGACCTGGTGCGTGATGCCGTACTTGAGGACATGCCAGGGGCTATTCGGCGTTCGCTGCACAGGCGGGTGGCGGCGCACGCGGAAGAGTCAGGGATGAAGGGCGGTCGCATCCTGCATCACTGGATGTCGGGCCAGGATTTTGATCGGGCTCTTCCGCACGCGCTGCATCAGATTCACAGCAGGAACGCTGCGGGCTTGTCGACCAAGACGCTGGATCTGACCTTGATCGACATATTGACGCACGTGAGCGATCGCGTCTTGCTGGAGAACCTTTGGGTTTCCGCGGAGCTTCGCGGCCACCCCCAAACCGACGCGTCGCCGCCTGAGGTGTGGCCACGAATGGCGAGCCTCGTCCGACGCGTGCAGCAGCTCAAATGCGAGCCCGAAACCGAAGCCTGGACAGCATTCGAACTCTCGAGAATCCAGTTCTTCCACGACAGGAAGGTGAAAGACGCCTACGCGACGTTGTCGGCGGCCGTCGAGCTCCTTCCCAGCCCCGGAATCGAGAGGGCCCGCGCCGAATTGATGTTGGTGCTGTACAGCTTTGCACTTCACGGTGGACCGTCGGTGCACGTTCTGAACGCGGTTGCCGCGTTGAGGGAGCTGCCCGAGAAGGCGGAGGAGAGAAGGCTTCGAGGAGCCATCGATTCGATGCATGCCGTATTCGTCGACCCCAGGGATTCCATTCGTAGATTCGCCGCCAGATTACGAGATGGGAGGCGGCGCGGAGATCGTGGAGGTGTTGCAGACGCTCAAGCACGAATCGCGGAAATCCATTTGATGCTGGGAAATCATGGGCGCGCCCACCGACATTTCGAGCAGGTTCAGCGCTGCCGCTCTCCGGGAGGCGACGCCTTTGAATCGAATTCTTCGCCGATGCTGGCTGGCTTGGCGGCACTCAGCTCGGGAATCTATTCCACCGCCCAAGCGCTCTTCGAGGCGGTGAAGGAGTCGACGAACGATCTGGACATCTATCGGGCGCTCCTGTTCTTCCGCCTTGGGCACTGGACTGATGCGGAGGCGTTGCTCGCGGCCGCGACCCGGTCTGTGACGCTGAACCGCCAGGCGCCCACGTTCCACTTTGCAGCCTTCATGCAGGCGGAACTAGACACTCGCTCAGGTCGGGACCCGTTGCCCGCGCTCGAGCGAGCGGTGGCGACCATGCGAGATGAAGGAATCGGCGGGGCGAAGTTGGAACTGATGTCGTGGGAAGTGCTATGCCGCTTTGGTTCGTCAGCGGATCGAGTCGCCCAGGGCCAGAGGCTCATCGACATGTTGAAGTCTCAGAGCCAGTCGCGCCGGTGGCTGCCGGTCATGCTGGATGTGGCCGAGGCCCATTCGCAAAGGGGCAGTGCGGCCGCGATCGAACTGGCCATGGAGGTAGCACATGCGCTGCGACGCGGCTATGCGGCGATTCCCACGTATGTCCCTCAAGCCCTGTGTCGATGCGCCAGCTTGCTGGTGGACGCTTACCCCGCGGACGCCAATTCCTTGATCGAGTTGGCCAGGCGCTGGGTGACACGAGCGCTTCCCCATGTGCCCGAGGACTCGCGCGGTACGTTTTCGAACGAAATCGAAGTCAACAGACGCCTGTTGAGCTGCCGGCAGTCTTGCAACGATGAATCGGCATGAGTCGTCCCGGCCGCCTCATCGAGGTTCATCGCAGCGCGCGAGCGTGAGCCGCCTCTCTCGGCGTCCGCGGTGTTTCAGGAGGTGTCGCGAGCGGCACTCGAAGCAAGCGCGCGTGCGAAACGGCCTTCGAGGAGGCGTTCACATCTGGAAGAGGCCTGGCGGCGTGCCCCTTGCCTCTCCCCGGAGCCCGGGCGGAGACGCCTCATCGCGCCGCGAATGGTGGCGCATCTACCCGCCATCAGGTTCCCTGATCCCGCCCATGACCGCCCATCGCCGGATGGTTCGCCAACGCCTGCAAGCCTCCCACTCCAATGGGATTTCCATGAAGGTCGAGGAAGACGTACGCCGGATTCCGGGCGAGAGCCTGAGCGCCGTTGTCGCCAATGCCGTTCGAAGCCAGGCGCAGCGAAGTGATCGTTCGGCTTCCTGCCAGGATTCGGGCGCCCGCGTCGCCCAGGTGGTTTCCGGAGAGGTCGAGCGTAGTGATCGTTGAATTGCGCAGGATGGCCAGGGCGCCTACTGAATCGATGTGGTTGTGAGCCAGATTGAGCGAAGTGATCGTCGGATTACGTGACAGGATCTCGGCGCCAAAATTGCCGAACCTGTTGGAAGCGAGATCAAGCGAGACGATGATCGAGTTTCGCCCGAGCGCATAGACGCCCACGTCGTCGATGTCATTGTCGGCGAGGATCATTGTGGTGATCGACTGGTTCTGCGCCAGCGCCGTCGCGCCAGGCGAGCCCACCCGATTTCGGGATAGATCGAGTGTCGTGAGCGAACGACTGCTCGCGAGAATTCGTGCGCCTTCGTCTCCCACCGGGCGCGAAACATGCAGGACGAGAGAGGTGAGGCTCGTCATCGCTGCGAGCGCTCGGAGGACATCAGGCGTGGCGTCTCCGCCGATCACGCGAAGTTCGGTAAGTGGAAACGCCACCAGTCTCAGCATGTCGTCCGTCGTCGGATTCTCGATCGACATGCTCACGCGGTCGAGGCCGCCCTCGCCAAACGCCGCGATAGCCTGCTCCAGGTCGTCCGGACGGCCGGACACTGCGATGTTTCGAGCGGCAATCGCCGCACCAAGAGCAGCTTCCCGTTCAACCTGACGAAGCGCCATCCAGCTGCCGTGATCAGCGAGATAGGACGCTATGGTCGTATATGCCGTATTCGGCAAGCCTCGAGCCTCCCGATAAGACGCATCGTGACCCCCGCGCCGATCGCCCGAGGCGGCCCCCTGGCGAGCGGGGCGCGCATCCAGATCCCGTAGCGCGTGCCTCCGTGACCAGGCGCGCTCGGGATGCGTCGCCTGGCCTGCGCCATCGGGAGTGCCGGCTTGTTCGACCTCGTGTGCCGGTCGGCCGGCTTGAATCGGTGCGTTGGCGCAATGGCGGATCGGCTTGGTCTGCATGAGGGCTCGGATAGAAGCAGGCCTGACGATCAGGCGAATTCTCGAGAGTTCCACGGATCGAGTGATCGAGCCATGACGCAGTTCATCCTAAGGCAACGTCGCATCGAAACGACCGCTCGTCGCCACTGCGACGCTTGAAAACTTCGGCTTTGACGTGAGTCCTTCGGGCAGCTGCTGGTGAAGCCGCATGTCGAAGGCTTAGCCTCGTTTCAGGTTCCCGCAACAGCTCATGTTCCTAACAACACACTCCGGAGTATTGCAATGGACGGCTTGACCCGCTCGCCTTCTTCAACTCGTCCAACGCAGGCAACGACAGACATCGAGTCCGGCGAACAGCCGGGACTTCACCAGCCGCCGCTGGCGTCGATCGCGACCGCTGTGACTTCACTCGCCTCCTGCTGCATTCGATCATCAAGACCTCCTGCGGCCCTGACGGGCTCGTCCGTAGCGTTGAACGAGAAGGTCAGGGTGCCGGAGCCCGACTCGCATCGGATCGAGGTGCTTTCAAATGGCAAGCCTGTGTCCGAGCCGTCCGCGCCGCCTGCGACGCTCAAGTGCAGGCATTTCGCTACCGAGTTCGCGACGAGCAGCGACAAGAGTCAGCTGCTCCAAAAGTTCGCGTCCGAGGAGGGAATACGGGCGCACTTTACGGCAAAGATCCAGCAAGCAGCCCAGACGAAGTCGGGCTTGGCGAATCCGGGAACGTCTTCCGATACAAGAACTTCCGTCGACATCGACGACGATTTCAACCGCCTGCTTCGCGAGGCACCCGACGGGGCCAAGCACGTAGTGAGCGGCGAGCATTTGGGGCGCTATGTCAACGCAGTGGCGTCTTCCCTGCAGACCCTCCCAGTGCCCACGCTGACATTTTGCGGTCGGAGTAGAGAGGCAAACTGCCTTCTCATTTCACACAATCACATGGTCGCTCTCCATGTGAAGGCGGACACGTTCGGCAAGGGTTTCACTGCCACGGTCTACGATCCCAACCGGACCGCGGACGCCAAACGCATCGCGGTATCCGACTCAACGGAAGCTCCCGATTTCGACTTGCAGCACATGCTGATCGAGGAGCATGGCGCGGAAAGCTATACGGGCGTCAAAGGTCAGCAGCCATCGCTGCTGGCAGTTTGCGTCGACCCCGACCTGGATTTGCTCATCGACAGGGCGGGAACGGAGCCGACTGCCCAAAACATGAGGACTGCCCTCAGATATGGAATGAGCGACGATATCGAGGCGATGGGAGACGCGTTGAGAGCAAAGCGACAGGCACAGGAGATGGAGCCCTCAGACGTGCACGCTGTTCTCGCCGCGCGCCATGACGCGAAGCCGTTCGTGATCGATTCACCAGGAATCGCGCATGCGTTCAAGAAGGACGATGCTCGGACGATCAAGCAATTCGGTGATCTTGTGAACGATGAGCGACTCGGGCTGACTCTGGAACAGAAAGCCGACCTGCTGATGGGCAAGATCAGCAAGCCGCTCACGGTCGATGAAGGCAAGGTCGAAGGCGAAGTAAATGTGGTCAATTGCCTGGCCGTTGCAATGCTGTCGCAAGGAGCTGGCGATGCCGTCAGGGAATATGTCGGCGTTGTCGCGAATTCGGATCTGCCATTCTTGCCTGATAAGCAGACGATCCTGAATGGCAGGACCCACGAGTCGATCCAAGGCGGCCGGGCTGAAGGCACCAGTGAAGCAGCATTCAACAAGTTGATGGCGTCCGGCGCGAAGCCTGAGATGGTTGCGACGTTCACCAAAGCCGTTCTGGATTCGCCGTTGCGAAGCGACCAGAAGGTCATCGTGCTGCTGACCCGGAACAAGGACGAGCGATCAGGACTGGATGAAGCGCTACGACACGGCCATGAGGACACGGTCAGAAGCTTTCGCGATGCGGTCAATGATTCGAGCACGCTGCCGCAAGCGTACAAGGAACTCATCCAGATGCCTGGCGCGAAGTGCTGGAACAGTGATGTCGAGGTCGATCGAAATGTCGAAGTTAGGCCTCAAGATATCGCGTTGAGACATGAACAAGAGTAGCTCGCTTGATTCCATGTGGCTGAGGCCGTATGGTGGCGCGTAGGTGCCTTTTCTCATGGTCGGGGAGCGGCATTCCATGGACTAGCAGCAGCACTGCGGACGCGGTGACGTCGCTGTACTCAAGTAGGGCCAAGCAGAATTCTCGATCCTTTGGCAGTCGGCCCGAGAATGCCTTGGCCAGGAAGAAATCTTGCGTGTCCAGGCACCGGCCATCTTCAGGTCGATGTTGTCGTTCTGAATTCGATGTGCGCGCGATATCCAGTCTTCAGGAAGAACCGCCGTGGTGGGGGCGACGCTGGAGGCGTAGTAGCCGTGCATTGTCTGGAAGTCCGAGCCATCGCCAATCGCTCCTTCGATCTTCCCTGCCAGCTCGGGCGCCGCGAGCGGGTACATATCGGCCTCCATCGAAAAGCTGAAGATCGCCGGTGGGTTGAGATCCTGGATACGCTGCATTCCCCCGATGCTGGATCGCCGACAAGTCTGGCAGTGGCTCGGGTGATGCCCCGACCATTCACGCGAGACATTCACTTCGGCGCGAATGCGAGCGCAGGATCGCTGCTCAGATTCGTGTGTCCATGACCGTGCGCCGTCAGACCAGTGCGAAGGTCATTTTGGGCACAGATGGGCACCGTGCCCAACTTGTGCCCAGCTGTGCCCAAAGAAAAAGGGCTTGGCGAACGCCAAGCCCTTGAATTTGTTGGTGGAGATGAGGAGGATCGAACTCCTGACCTTCGCATTGCGAACGCGACGCTCTCCCAGCTGAGCTACACCCCCAACAGCCCGCTACTATAGCAGACATTCCTGGCAGGTAAGCGAGGGCGCGCACTGCTGTCGAGGGTCGTCCCGCGGGGTGTCCGGGGACCGTGGCGGGCCGTCCGGGCGCTCGACGTCCAGTCCGCCCGGCGGTGCTTCCGGAGGTGCGGGTTCGGCGGGCGCCGGCGGCGGTGGGGATGGCGAGGCGGTCATGCGAGCTCCTGCGTCGAAGCGGCTGCCATCGAGTGCGGCAAGGCGCGCGCCGCTGCGAACGGTTGCGCGCGGGCGCGGGGCGGGACGGCCGGTGTGGCCTGGACGCCGTTTGCGCGTGCACGGCCGCGTTGAACCGGTTCCAAAGCCGGAAACAAGTTGTTGCCCGTTCACGCCGCGGTGGTTCGCGGGCCGACAGGATGGGCGCCGCGGTCATGTCGCGGGGAATCGAGGATGGAAATGCAGCGCGACGAATCCCTCGTCGCGATCCGCCCGGCGCCGCCCGGGGCGGGCGGATCAGCCGGCTAGCGGCTGGCGTTGTGGACGTCGTAGTCGAAGGCGCGGCGGCCCGTGGACGGCAGCGCTTCCTGGGCGGTGCGCCAGGCGTGCAGGGTGCAGGACACCGCGGCGCCCAGCACCACCGCCAGCCAGGCGGCGACGGCCCACCAGGCGCCCTGCGAGCCGCGCGCGGCGTAGCCGATTGCGGCAAATCCGGGAGTCAGCAGCAACGGGGCGATGTTCAGTCGGGGTCGGAAGGTGCCAAACACCCTGGCCTTTGACATGGGGACTCCTCGCCGGTGGTTTCACCGAGTGTGCCGGGTTTGGCAATCGTCATGCCGATGACTTGTTTCCAGATGTATCCGGTGCCGTCGAATTGCACCTGGCCAAGCGGAGTCATCCCGGCATATGTCACGGTCCGACGAGCAGGTCGGTGACCACCGGCCGGTGCTCGGAGCCTTCGCGACCGCCCGGGGCGGCGTCGCGCACGCCGATGTCGTGGCTGACCAGCACGTGGTCGATGCGCAGGAAGCTGAAGCCCGGCCGCAGGTCGTGCCCGAGGGTGTAGCCGTAGCCGATGGCCGCGCTCGAGTAGGCGTCGCGCAGCCCCGTGGCCAGGAGGCGGCGCACCACCGGGGAACGCTCGTCGGCATTGAGGTCGCCGGCGACGATGACGGGGCCCCGGGCCCGGGCCACGGCCGCCGCCAGCTGGATGGACTGCGCCATGCGGTCGCGGAAGTTCTCCTCCCATTCGCGCAGGCCGCCCGAAGCCTTGCCGCGGGCGGCGTTCAGGCCGTCGCGCGGCGAGACGAAGTGCGCCGTGAACAGGTCGATGTCCTTGCCCGCGACGCTGAGCGTGCAGTGCACGAAGTCGTCCGCCTGGCCGGAATAGGACATGTTGCCCGGCGCGCAGTCCTTGAGCGGGTAGCGGCTGGCGACGATGTACTGGTCCTGCACGTACAGGTGCCGGCCCTTGAGCGCGGCCTTCATCGGTGCGGGCAGCGCATCGGCGCTCTCGAGGGACTGGCCGTCCTGCATCACGATCACGTCCGGATCCTGGCTGGCGATCTCCCAGGCGATCCTGGCGTAGCCGTCAGGTGTCTTGCGCGCGAGGTAGGCCTTGATGTTGTAGGTCATGAAGCGCAGGCGCGCGCCGCCCTCGTCGGGCGAGCCGACGGCCAGGCCCATCAACTCGGTGGCGACGACCAGCGGGGCGACCAGCGACAGCAGGCGCCAGCGCCGCCCGAGCGGCCAGGCGCAGGCCACCAGCAACAGGGCCGGCACCAGGTACGCGGGGAACGGCACGTAGCGGGCGATCTCGATCCACCACATCTGCTCGCTGCCGAAGCGAAAGCCGAGTGCGAGGACGATGGCCGCCACGAGGCCGGCGACGACCAGGACGGCGAGGAGCCGGTGATGGCGCGGACGGGGCGCGAGGGCGGGGGCGGGGGCGGACGAGCGGTGGCGTCGTCGTCGGGGTTGGTTTTCGTGCACTTCTTCTCGAATCCAGGGCGGGGACTGCCCCCTATGTCCTAGGGGGGAGGCTTGAGCCAGCGCAATGTCCGTGCATTTGTTCCGGCTCCCCCATCAGGGCGGATTGCCCGTGAAAGGTAACGCCTCGTATCATGCCATTCGACAGCCAGACTTAAGCATTCGCACTGACCGCCAGAGCCGGCGCAACCGGCCGCCGCGCGGGAAGCGGAGGCGTTGTCGCGTCCGAGGGAGGGCGGCACGAGTCGTGGCGACCACTTCTTGGTGTGGCACGGATCCGCGCGGATCCGGTGCTGTTGGAGGACACCCGACATGAATGAAACGACACCGCGCCTGTTCGACGTCGACTGGTCGAGGTTCGACCCGTGGAAGGTCACGCCGGTCACCCACCGCATCACCGAACATCCGCTGCTGCAGATCGAGCAGCTCGTGCAGCTGAGCTCGCGACTGGCCAGGCACGGCCGCATCCGCACGCACAGCAGCGACGCCTACGCCGGCACCGCGTTCAACCACGCCCCGATGCTCTATCCCAACCAGCGTTCCCCCGAGGAGACGCTGGCCAACATCGCGTCGGCCAAGGCCTGGATGTCGCTGCTCAACGTGCAGACGGACGACATCTACCGCGGCCTCGTGGACGAGATGCTGGACGACCTGAAGCCCGCGATCGACCGCGTGGACCCGGGCATGACGTACCGCGGCGGCTGGATCTTCGTGACCTCGCCGAACACGATCACGCCGTTCCACATGGACAAGGAACACAACTTCATCATGCAGATCAAGGGGCACAAGCGCCTCTATGTCTGGGAGCCCGACGACATCGAGGCCGTGAGCGAGGCGGCGCGCGACCTGTTCCACGCGAGCCACAGCCGCGACCTGGTCAACTGGCGCGAGGAACTGCGCGGCCGCGCCCACGTGTTCGACCTCGAGCCGGGCATGGGCGCGTACATGCCGTCCACCGCGCCGCACATGGTGGAGAACGGCGACGGCCCGTCCGTCACGGTCAGCTTCACGTACTACACCGACGCGACGCGCCGCGATTCGCGCCTGCACGCGATGCACCAGCGCCTGCGCGGCTGGGGCATGCAGCCGGCGCCGGTGGGCACGCGCCCGGTGATGGACGGCGTGCTGGATGCCGCCTTCGGCGGCGCGCGCCTGGTGGGTCGCACGGTCGACGCCCTGCGCGGCCGCACGACGCTGTCCGACCGCGTGCCCTACGCGCACGCGGCGGTCGTCTGACACCGCGACGCGGGTACCGATCATGAACGCCGTTCCGCCGCGGGACGCCGCCGCTCTCCCGCCGGAGGGCGCGGCGCGCCCCTTGGCCACGCTGCTGGGCACGCGCACGGGCGCCGCCGACGCGGCGCCGCTGCTCGTCGCACACGCGCTGTCCGTCGAGCACGTGCGCGCCTTCGCGGCCGTCGCCGGCCGCTTGCCCGACACGCCGCTCGTTGCCGCGTGGGCGCTGCTGCTGGCGCGCTGGAGCGGGCAGTCGACGGCGGCCTGGGCGGAGCTGTCCGGGCGCGCCGCGGCTGCCAGCGCCGTCGTCGACGGCACCGCGAGCGAGTTCCTGGCCGCGGTCGACGCGGCCCGCCGCGGCGCGGCCGCGTCCGGCATCGAATGCGAATGGGCCTGCGGCGCCGGCCCCGCGCCGGCGGGCGTCGAGGTGGTGCTTCGGCTGGACGGGGCGACGCTCGAACTGCGCCTGCCGGCCGACGTGGATGTCGAGCTGGCGCGCACGCTCGCGGCGCGCATCGCGGACGTGGCGCTCGCGCTGTGCAGCGCCGATGACGCGACGCTCGCCGCGATCGATGCGATCGGCGATGCGCAGCGCACGCTGCTGCTGCACACGCTCAACGCGCCGCTGCACGCCGTCGATCCGCAAGCCACCGTGCACGGCCTGTTCGCCCGCGTCGCGGCGCAGCGGCCCGATGCGCCGGCGTTGTGCTTCCGCGGGGCGACGGTCACCTATGCGCAGCTCCAGGAGCGGTCCGACCGCCTCGCCGCGCAACTGCGCGCGCACGGCGTGGGGCCGGGCTGCGCGGTGGCGATGGCGCTCGAGCGCTCGCCCGTGGCGATCGTGGCGGTGCTCGCGATCCTGAAGGCCGGTGGCTGCTACCTGCCGGTCGACGCCGGCCATCCGCCCGCGCGCCTGGCCTTCATGCTGCAGGACGCGGGCGCCACGCTCGTGCTGTGCTCGCCGGCCAACACCGGGGCCTTCGCGCAGGCCGATGGCGTGCGCGTGCTCGCGCTGGGCGACGACGGCGCGCTGCCTGCGCCCGCCGGCGCCCCCACGCCCGCGGCTGTGCGGGAGGCGGGCGCGCGCGATCTCGCCTACCTGATGTACACCTCGGGCTCGACGGGCCAGCCCAAGGGCGTGCAGATCGCGCACGACTCGATCCTGCGCCTGGTGGTCGATGCCAACTACGTGCACCTCGATGCGGCCACCCGCTTCCTGCACGCCGCGCCGCTCGCGTTCGACGCGTCCACGCTGGAGATCTGGGGCCCGCTGCTCAACGGCGGCTGCTGCGTGCTGCATCCGGAGCACATGCCCACGCCCGCCGGCCTGCAGGCCGTGATCCGCGACGACCGCGTCGACAGCGCCTGGCTCACCGCCGCGCTGTTCAACGCCGTCGTCGACGACGACCCGCTGACCCTGAAGGGCCTGCGCCAGCTGCTGATCGGCGGCGAGGCGCTGTCGGTGCCGCACGTGCGCCGCCTGCTGGACGCCCTGCCCGAGGTCGACCTGATCAACGGCTACGGCCCGACCGAGTGCACGACCTTCGCGGCGACGCTTCACATCCCGCACGACCTGCCCGCCGACGCGCGCGCGGTCCCCATCGGCCGGCCGATCAACGACACGCACGCCTTCATCGTCGGGCCGCGGATGGAACTGCTGCCGCGCGGCTGCGTCGGCAAGCTCCTGGTCGGCGGCCGCGGGGTGGCGCTGGGCTACCTCAACCGCGCCGACCTGACCGCCGAGCGCTTCGTCGACAGTCCGTTCGCCGCGGGCGAGCGCCTGTACGACACGGGCGACCTCGCGCGCTGGCTGCCCGACGGTACGATCGATTTCCTCGGCCGCGCGGACCAGCAGGTCAAGATCCGCGGCTTCCGCATCGAGCTGGGCGAGATCGAGACGGTGATCGCCGCGCATCCGGCCGTGCAAGCGTGCGCGGTGGGCGCGCTCAAGGAAGACACAGGCAACGCGTCGCTGGCTGCCTGGGTGGTGCCGCGGGCCGGCGTCGCGGCGCCGGACGCGCCGGCGCTGCGCGCCCATGTCGCACGCGAGCTGCCGGAATTCATGGTGCCGTCCGCCTTCGTGTGGATGGAGCGCCTGCCCATCACCGCCAACGGCAAGCTGGATCGCGCCGCGCTGCCGCGGCCGGCCAACGACCGGCCCGAGCTGGCCACGCCGTTCCGCGCGCCTGCCGACGCGGGCGAGGCGCGCCTGTGCGGCGCGTTCGCCGCCGTCCTGGGCCTGGCGCGCGTCGGTGCCGACGACAACTTCTTCGAGCTGGGCGGCAACTCGCTGCAGGTCATCAAGGTGCTCGCGCGCCTGAAGCAGGATGGCGGCGGCGCGCTCGGCGTGGCCGGCTTCTTCCGCCATCCGACGCCCGCCGCCCTGGCGCGCCAGCTGGCGCCCTCCGGCGACCGTGCGGCCCGGCGCCCGGCCGAGGCGCCCGCGCCCGCCACGACGTCCGGCGACGACGAGCCGATCGCCATCATCGCGCTCGCGGGCCGCTTCCCCGGCGCGCGCGACGTCGAACAGTTCTGGGCCAACCTGTGCGAAGGCCGCGACACCATCACGCACTTCGGCGCCGGCGAACTCGACCCGTCGCTGGCGGCCGACCTGGTGGCCGATCCCGACTACGTGCGGGCGCGCGGCATCGTCGACGACGTCGAGATGTTCGACCCGGCCTTCTTCGGCATGTCGCCGCGCGAGGCCGAGCTGATGGATCCGCAGCAGCGGCTGTTCATGGAGCTGTGCTGGGAGGCGCTGGAACGCGCGGGCCATGTGCCCGACGCCGACGAGATGCCCGTGGGCGTGTTCGGCGGCATGTACAACGCCACCTACTACAAGCACCACCTGCAGCCGCGCCCCGATCTCATCGAGCTGCTCGGCGAGTTCCCGGTGATGCTGGCCAACGAGAAGGACTACGTCGCCACGCGCGCCGCCTACCGCCTGAACCTGACGGGCCCGGCAATCAACGTGTTCACCGGGTGTTCGACGTCGCTGGTTGCCATCGCCCAGGCCTTCTGGAGCCTGCGCCAGGGCGATTGCCGCATGGCGGTGGCCGGCGGCGCGTCGATCACCTGTCCGCCGCGCAGCGGGTACCTGCACCAGGCCGGCTCGATGCTGTCGCCGGACGGCCGCACGCGGACGTTCGACGCCCACTCGGGCGGCACCGTCTTCAGCGACGGCGTCGCGGTGGTCGTGCTCAAGCGCCTGAGCGACGCGATCGCCGACGGCAACGAGGTGATTGCGGTGATCCGCGGGGTGGGCCTCAGCAACGATGGCCGCAACAAGGCGAGCTTCACGGCGCCGAGCGTCGACGGCCAGGCCGTGGCGATCGAGCGCGCCTTGCAGGTGGCCGGCGTGCCGGCGCGCAGCATCTCGTATGTCGAGGCGCACGGCACGGCCACGCCGATGGGCGATCCGGTCGAGATCGAGGCCCTGAACCAGGCCTTTGGCCGCAGCACGTCCGACGCGGGCTTCTGCCGCATCGGATCGCTCAAGAGCAACGTCGGCCACATGGTGATCGCCGCGGGTGCGAGCTCGGTGATCAAGACGGCCCTGGCGCTGCAGCGCGAGCAGCTGCCGGCGACGATCCACTACACCGCGCCGAACCCGGCGATCCCGTTCGAGGGCTCGCCGTTCGTCGTCAACGACACGCTGCACCCCTGGCCGCGCGAGGCGCAGCCGCGCCGCGCCGGCGTCAGCAGCTTCGGCGTGGGCGGCACCAATGCGCACGCCATCCTGGAAGAAGCGCCGCTGTGCGCACCGTCCACGCCGGCGCAGGGCGCGCAGCGCCTGCAGCTGTCCGCACGCTCGGCGGCGGCGCTGGAGGCGATGGCGACGCGGCTGGCCGACCATCTCGAGGCGCATCCGCAGGCCAACCTGGCCGACGTGGCGCACACGCTGCAGCACGGCCGCTCGCGCTTCGTGCACCGCACGGCCGTGGTGGCCGCCGACGCGGCCGAGGCCGTGGCGGCGCTGCGCGCGCGCGGGCATGCGTCCCGCGTGTCGGGTGCGCTCGGCGCGAAGGCGCCGGCCACCGTCTGGATGTTTCCCGGCCAGGGCGCGCAGTACCCGGGCATGGGCCTGGCGCTCGCGCGCGGCGACGCCGCGTTCGCGCACGCCTTCGACGAGGCGCTGGACGCCGTCGCGCCGCACCTGGGCTTCGACCTGCGCGTGCGCCTGGCCGACGCGTCGCCCGACGCGCTGCGCGCCACCGAGGCCACGCAGCCGGCGCTGTTCTGCATCGAGCTGGCGCTGGCGCGGGCCTGGCAGGCCCGCGGCCTGCAGCCGGCCGCGCTGGTGGGCCACAGCATCGGCGAGTTCGCGGCGGCGGTGGTCGCGGGCGTGATGTCGCTCGCCGACGCCGCGCGCCTGGTCGCGCGCCGCGGCGCGCTGCTGCAGGCGCAGCCGTCCGGCGCGATGCTGTCGGTGCGGCTGCCGCTGGCCGACGCGCAGGCGCGGGCGCCGTCCGACGTCTTCCTGGCCGCCGAGAACGGCCCGCGTGCCTGCGTGTTTGCCGGCTCGCATGAGGCGATCGCCGCGTGGACGACGACGCTGGAGCAGGTGGGTGTCGCCGCCCGCGCGCTGGTCACCTCGCACGCCTTCCATTCGCCGGCGATGGACGCCGCCGTCGCGCCATTCGAGCGGCTGGTGCATGGCGTCACGCTGTCGGCGCCGCGCATCCCCATCGTCTCCACGGCCACGGGCGCGTTCCTCACCGACGCGCAGGCCACCGATGCCGCGTACTGGGCCACGCAGCTGCGCAAGCCGGTGCTGTTCTCGCAGGCGCTGCTGGCCGCGCTGGCCGCGCACGAGGGCGCCGTGCTGCTCGAGATGGGGCCGCGCGAATCGCTGTGCACCCTGGCGCGCCAGCACGCGGCGCCGGGCCGTCCGGCCGCCGTGGCGATCGCTTCGCTCGGCGATGCGCCGGCGTCGGAGGCGCAGCGCCTGCAGCTGGCCGATGCGCAGCTGTGGACGTGCGGCTTGTCGACGGCCACCGCGTGCGCCACGCCTGCCGACGGCCGCCGGCGCGTCGCACTGCCCACCTATCCGTTCGAGCGCCGGCGCTGCTGGGTGGAGGCGTCCGCCCCCGCGCAGCCTGCCGCCGCGGCAGTCTCCGGCGCGAGTGCGCCGGCGGTCGCTCCGATTCCCGTTCCCGCCGTCGCGGCGCCTGCCCCGACCGACGCGCCCGCCGCGTCGTTGATTCCGTCCCCGAGGTCCACCATGTCCGCTTCCTCCGCTTCGCGCCAGCCGGCGTTGATCAACCGCCTGCGCGATCTGTTCGGCGACGTGTCCGGACTCGACCTGTCCGGCGTCGATCCGGCCACGGCCTTCGTCGAGGTCGGCATCGACTCGCTGACGCTCACGCAGATCGCGATGCAGACCAAGAAGCGCTTCGGCGTGGCGGTGACGTTCCGGCAGATGTCGGAGTCCCTGCGCAGCTTCGACGCGCTCGCCGCCTTCCTTGACGGCGCGATGCCGGCCGAGGCCGCGAGCGCGCCGGCGCCCGCCGCGCCGGTGCCCGCGGCCGTGCCCGTGGCCGCGGTGGCCGCGCCCGTGATGGCGATGCCGGCGTTCGCGCCGGTGGCCCCGGTCGCCGGCGCCGCCGGCGGCCTCGTGCAGCAGGTGATCCAGCAGCAGATGGCGCTGATGGCGCAGCAACTGGCGCTGCTGGGCGGCCAGGCCGCCGTGCCGGCCGTGGCGCAGGCCGTGGCCGCTGCGCCCGTGCCCGTGGTCGCGCCGGTGGCCGCGCCGATCGCGGCGCCCGCGGCCGACGCCGCGCCGGCGGGCGACAAGGAAGTGATGCGCTACGACGTCAAGAAGGCGTTCGGCGCCATCGCGCGCATCCACACGCAGGGGAGCGAGATCACGGCGCGCCAGCGCGCGCGCCTGGACGCCTTCATGCGCCGCTACATCGAGCGCACGGCCAGGAGCAAGGCCTACACCGTCGCGCACCGCCCGCACCTGGCCGACCCGCGCGTGGTCAACGGCTTCCGGCCGGCGATCAAGGAGATCATCTACCAGATCGTGATCGAGAAGAGCGCCGGCTCGCACATGTGGGACATCGACGGCAACGAGTACGTCGACGTGCTCAACGGCTTTGGCATGAACATGTTCGGCTGGCAGCCCGCGTTCGTGCAGGAAGCGGTGCGCAAGCAGCTGGACCTGGGCTACGACATCGGCCCGCAGCATCCGCTGGCCGGCGAGGTGGCCGACCTGATCTGCGAGATGACCGGCAACGACCGCGTCGGCCTGTGCAACACGGGTTCGGAAGCGGTGATGGCGGCGATCCGCATCGCGCGCACCGTCACGTGCCGCAACACGGTGGTGCTGTTCACGGGGTCGTACCACGGCACCTTCGACGAGGTGCTGGTGCGCGCCGGCCGCAACCACAAGGGCATCCCGGCCGCGCCGGGCATCATGGCCGACGTGTTCGACGACGTGCGCGTGCTGGACTACGGCACGCCCGAGGCGCTGGAGTTCATCCGCGCCAACGCCGAGGACCTGGCCGCGGTGCTGGTCGAGCCCGTGCAGAGCCGGCGCCCCGACTTCCAGCCGCGCGAGTTCCTCAAGCAGGTGCGCGAGATCACCGAGGCCAGCGGCACCTGCCTGATCTTCGACGAGGTCATCACGGGCTTCCGCATGCACCCGGGCGGGGTGCAGGCGATGTTCGACATCCGCGCGGACCTCACCACCTACGGCAAGGTGGTGGGCGGCGGCTACCCGATCGGCGTGATCGCCGGCAAGCGCCACTACATGGACGCGCTGGACGGCGGCCCCTGGCAATACGGCGACGACTCCGTGCCCAGCGTGGGCGTCACCTACTTCGCCGGCACCTTCGTGCGCCACCCGCTGGCGCTGGCCGCGGCCAAGGCGGCGCTGCTGCACCTGAAGGAGCAGGGCGGCAAGCTCCAGGAGCAGCTGAACCTGAGCACCGCGGCGATGGCCGACGAGCTCACCGCGTTCTGCCGCGAGGTGGGCGCACCCATCGAGATCCGCCACTTCGGTTCGCTGTGGCGCGTGAGCTGGCAGGAAGATCATCCGCTGCAGGACCTGCTGTTCGCGATGATGCGCAGCCGCGGCGTGCACATCCTCGACAACTTCCCGTGCTTCCTGACGACCGCGCACACGCCGCAGGACATCGCGAAGATCAAGCAGGCGTTCAAGGAATCGGTGGCGGAGTTGCAGCAGGCCGAGTTCCTGCCGGCGCGCGCGCCGGCGGTGCCGGCGGCGGTCGATGCGTCGAAGCCGCCAGTGCCGGGTGCGCGCCTCGGCCGCGGGCCCAACGGGGAGGTGCAGTGGTACGTCCCCAGCCCCGACCAGCCGGGCAAGTTCGTCGTCGCGACGGGCGCCTGAAACCAATGGGGCGCCTCTGTCGAGGCGCTCATATGACAACCAGGTCGAAGCGGCGACATCGGCGCCCGATGCTGAAGGAACAAGACAAATGAGCGAGGCAAATCTGGAAGACGCGGGCGTGTCGCTGGAGCACGATCCGTTCGGCGCCGGGCAGGTGGAACGGGTCGTCCCGACCACCGAGGCGCAGCGCGAGATCTGGCTGGCCGACCAGCTGGGGCGCGACGCCTCGCTGGCCTACAACGAGTCCGCCTCGCTGTGTTTCGAAGGCCCGCTCGACGAGGCCGCGCTCGATGCGGCGCTGGCTTTCCTGGGCGAGCGGCACGAGGCGCTGCATTCGACCGTGGGGCCGGACGGCACCGAGCTGTGGGTGTCCCAGGCAGTGCCGCTGCGCGCCGAGAAGCTGGATTTCGCCGCGCTCGACACGGTGCAACGCCGCCAGGCCCTGGCTGCCGAGCGGGAGAAGGCCGTCGAGACCCGCTTCGACGTGGCGACCGGCCCATTGATCCGCGCCGTGCTGATGCGTGCCGGCGAGCAGCAGCACGAGCTCATGCTCACGGCGCACCACATCGTGTGCGACGGCTGGTCGCTGGGCGTGCTGGCCGAAGAGCTGATGGCGATCTACAAGGCGTTCGCCGCCGGCCAGCCGTCGATGCTGGAGTCCGCGCCGCGCTTCGGCGACCACGCCCTGGCCCAGCGCCAGCCCGAGGCGCTGCAGCAGCAGGCCGAGGATGAGCGCTACTGGGTCGGCCTCTACGACCGTTCCATCCCGGTGCTGGACTTGCCCGGCGACCGCTCGCGGATGGCCACGCATCGCAGCTTCGCGTCGCGCCGCGAGGACCTGGCGATCGATGCCACCCTCACCGAAGCGGTGCGCCGCAATGGCGCGCGCGCGGGCGCGAGCCTGTTCGCCACGCTGTTCTCGCTGTACGCCGCGACGCTCGCCCGCCTCGCGGGCGTCGACGAAGTGGTGGTGGGCGTTCCCGCGGCCGGCCAGCCGGCGGCCGGCCTGAACGGCTTGGTCGGGCACTGCGTGCAACTGCTGCCGATCCGCGTGGCAGTCGACGTCGAGCAAGGCGCCGACACCCTGATCGCCGCCACGCGCGGCGCGGTGCTCGATGCCTACGACCACCAGGCCTGCACCTTTGGCAGCCTGCTCAAGAAGCTGCAGGTCGAGCGCGACCCGGCCCGCCTGCCGCTGGTCTCGGTGCTGTTCAACCTCGACGCGAAGATCGATCCGGCGGCGCTGTCCACGGACGAGCTTCGCGTGCACGTGGTGGGCAACCCGCGCCGCTACGAGAACTTCGAGCTGTTCCTCAATGTCGCCCAGGTCGACGGCGGCCTGCAGCTCGAATGCCAGTACAACACCGGCCTGTTCGACGGCGCGACGGTGCGGCGCTGGCTCGCGCTGTACAGGAGCGCGCTGGGACGCTACGCGGCCGATCCGGCGGTGACGCTGGCGTCCGCGCTCGCTCCCGCTGGCGAGGAGCAGGCGATCCTCGACCGCTTCAACGCGACGGACCTCGACCATGACCGCAGCCTGCGCGTGGACACCCTCATCGGGCGCCAGGCCGCCGCGACGCCGGACGCCGTGGCGGTCGTCAGCGGCACGACACACCTGAGCTACCGCGACCTGGATGCCCGCGCGAACGCGCTCGCGGCCGACCTGCAGGCGCGCGGCATCGGCCCCGGCGAACTGGTGGGCCTTTGCTGCGAGCGCAACGAGAACATGGTCGTCGCCCTGCTGGGCGTGCTCAAGAGCGGTGCCGGCTACGTCCCGCTCGATCCGGCCCTGCCGCGCCAGCGCCTGGAGTTCATGGCCCAGGACGCGGAGCTGCGCTTGGTGGTCAGCGATTTCGACGCATCGGCGACGTGGCCGTTCGCGGTGGCGCAGCGCGTGCCGGTGGCGAGCCTCGCGCCGCGCGCCGACGCGCCGGCCTGCGCCGCCGGCGTCGACGACGTGGCCTACGTGATCTACACCTCCGGCTCGACCGGCACCCCCAAGGGCGTGCGCGTGCCGCACCGATCCGTGGTCAACCTGCTGGCCAGCCTGCGCACGACGCCGGGCATGCGCGCCTCGCATCGCGTGCTGTCGGTCACGACCCTGTCGTTCGACATCGCCGTCTCCGAGCTCATCATGCCGCTGACCGTGGGAGCACGCATCGTGCTGGCCACCCGCGCGCAGGCAATGGACGGCGAGCAGTTGCGCAGCCTCATCGAGCGCGAGGGCGTCGACTTCATCGACGGCACGCCGTCCACCTGGCAGCTGCTGCTGGCCGCCGCCTGGCCGGGACGCCATGACCTGCTCGCGATCTGCACCGGCGAGCCGCTGCCGCCCGAACTGGGCAGCCGCCTGCTGCCGCTGGTGGGCGAGCTGTGGAACGGCTACGGCCCGACCGAGACCACGGTGTGGTCCAGCTTCCATCGCGTCCAGCGCGTCGATGGCCCGGTGCCGATCGGGCGTCCGATCGCCAACACGCAGATCCACGTCGCCGACAGCCGCCTGCGGCCATTGCCGATGGGCGCGGTCGGGGAGCTGTTCATCGCGGGCGAAGGCGTCACCCTCGGCTACCTCAACCGGCCCGAATTGAACGCCGAGCGCTTCCTCGCCGCACCCGGCGGAGCCGCCGGCCGCTGGTACCGCACGGGCGACCTGGGCCGCTGGCGCGCCGACGGCATCCTGGAATGCCTGGGCCGCATCGACCATCAGGTCAAGGTGCGTGGCTACCGCATCGAACTGGGCGAAATCGAGGCCGTGCTCGCACGCCACCCCGCGCTCGAGCGCGCCCTGGTGATCACCCGCGAGGACCAGCCGGGTGACGTGCGCCTGGTGGCTTACGTCATCGGCCGCGCGGCGTTCGAAGACGCCGACCTGCGACGTCACCTCGGCGAATCCCTGCCGGAGTACATGATCCCGCAGCACTTCGTGCGCATCAGCGCGATTCCGGCGCTGGCAAATGGCAAGCTCGACCGACGCGCATTGCCCAAGCCCACGGTGGACGCGGCGGCGCGCAGCGTCGAGCGCGTCGCGCCCGCCAATGACACCGAACGGCGCGTGCTCGCCGCCATGGAGGCGATCCTGGACCTGCCGGGCCTGAGCATGTTGGACAACTTCTTCGCGCTCGGCGGCCACTCGCTGCTGGCGATGCGGTTGACCACGAGGCTCAACGCCGAGTTCGGCGTCGCGCTGCCGTTGCGCACGCTGTTCGAGGCCTCGACCGCGCAGGCGCTGGCGGCCGCCGTCGACCGCGCGCCGCGCCGCGGCGAGCCGGCGCGTGCCGCCATCGTGCACGCCGCCGACCAGCGTTGCGCGCCGTTGACGCTGCCGCAGGAGCGCATCCGCTTCCTCGAGGAGCTGCATCCGGGCCGCGTCGTGTTCAACACGCCGTCGGGCCACCGGCTGACCGGCCCGATGGAGGTGGCCGTCTTCGAGCAGGCGCTGCGCGAGGTGGTGCGGCGCCAGCCGGTCCTGCGCACCCGCATCGCGCGCGCGGAAGAGGGCGACGGCTTCGTGCAGCGCATCGAGGACAGCGTCGGCTTCGCGCTGCCGTTCGAGGATTTGTCTGCGATCCCCGCGGACCGCCGCGAGTCCGAGCTGCTCGCGCGCATGCAGGCGATCATCGACACGCCCATCCCCATCGAACAGGCGCCGCTGTTCCGCGTCGCGCTGTGGAAGCTCGCCCCCGAGGAACATGCGTTCCTGTTCATGCCGCATCACATCATCTGGGACGGCTGGTCGTTCGACATCCTTTACGACGAGATGGCGGCCGTCTACGGCGCGCTGTCCACCGGCGCGCCGATCGCGCTCGCGGCGCCGGCGATCAGCTTCGCGGACTATGCGTGCTGGCTGGGCGACTGGATGCGCGGCGCCGAGTGCGAACGCCAGTTGCAGTATTGGAAGAAGCGCTTCGCGCGCATGCCCATGCCCAAGGCGCCCGCCACCGACATGCCGCGCAACCCGGGCATGAGCGGCGCCGGCGCGACCGAATGGGTGCGCATCGATCGCGAGCTCACCACACGCCTGCGCGAGGTCGCGCGCCGCCACGATCTCACGTTGAACATGCTGGCGATGGCGGTCTACGCCGCGATGATGGCCACTGCCATCGACGGACGCTCGGTCGTCGTGGGCCTGCCGGTGCGCGGCCGCCTGGCGCCCGAGACCGAGGGCGTGATGGGCTTCTTCAACAACCTGCTGCCGGTGCAGTTCGAGGTCGACCCGGCGAAGTCCCTCGGCGAGTTCCTCGAGGCGGTCAAGAAGGACACGCTGGACGTCTTCGAGCACCAGGAGATCCCGTTCGAGCGCCTCGCGTCCGAGCCCGAGATCTCCAGCCGCAGCCAGCGCGTCGGGCTGTACCAGGCGCTGTTCTCGTTCCAGGATGCACGCGACCGCAAGCGCGACTGGGGCGCCCTGCACCAGAAATCCATCCTCGTGTTCCAGAAGGGCGCGACCGAGGACCTCGGCCTATGGCTGATGGAAGTGCCGGGCGGCCTGGAGGGCGGCTTCACCTACAACGCCGACATCTACCTGCCCGAGACGGCGGCCGCGTTCCACGAACGCTACCTGGAGCTGTTGGGCCGAATCGCGGGCGACCCGTCGCTGAAGATGGCCGACTTCACCGACGTCGCCGCGTCGAGCGCCGGACAACTGCTGCGGCGCCTGTCCGGCGACGCTGCGGCCGCAGCCGCAGCCGCGGCGGCGCCTGCCGCCGCACCGGCCAGCCGGCCCGCCCAGGCGTTCTCGTCCGACAACGAGCGCGCGCTGGCGCGCATCTGGTCGGATCTGCTCAACGTCGAGGTGACGCAGGTCTCGCCGCGCGACAACTTCTTCGACCTGGGAGGCGACTCGCTGCTCGCGATGCGTGCCGTGGAGGCTGCGGGCCGCACGCTCGGCTTCCGCATCGATGCGCGTCGCTACTTCTACGAGAGCCTCGCGCAGCTGGCGAACGCGCAGGCGGCCGCGGCGGTCGCGCCTGCCGCCCAGGCCGCGGCGGGGCGCCAGGACGCGGGGCAGGGCGGCCTGCTCAAGCGCGTGTTCGGCGCCTTCGGCGCGAAGGGCCGCAAATGAGCCGTCCTGGCGGCGTTGGTGTCTTCATCGGTCTCGTTCCGCCCCGGGCTGAATGGATCGCACAGTACCGCGCATGATCGCGTTCCACTTCGGGCCAGCCGAGCGGCCGTTGTTCGGCCTGTTCCACCCGGCCGAGGGCGGCGCTGACGATCGCGCCGTGCTCCTGTGCAACCCCTTCGGCCAGGAAGCCGTGCGCAGCCATCGCTTCTACCGCGTGCTCGCGGAGCGCCTGGCGCGTACGGGCATCGCGACGCTGCGGTTCGACTACCACGCCACCGGCGACTCGCCCGGCGACGATCTCGCCGGCGAGATCCCGGGCTGGGTGGCCGACACCCGCGCCGCGTTGCGCGAGCTCGTGGGGCGCAGCGGCGCGCGCCGGCTCATCTGCGTGGGCGCGCGGCTCGGCGCGGTCATGGCGGTGCGCGCGTGCACCGGCCTGCCTGACCTCCGCCGCATCGTGCTGTGGGATCCGATCGTCAATGGCCAGGACTACCTCGAGCTGCTGCGCGTCAAGCACGTGGAGGCGCTCGAGTCCGCGTTCAGCCTGGCCGACCCGGCGTGGCGCGAGCAGTTGGCCAGCGACCCCACGGCCTTCACCGAAGAGGCGATGGGCTTTGCGATGTCGCCGGCGCTTCGCCAGCAGATCCGCCAGGTCGGTCCCCACAGCCTGCCCCTGCCGCCGGGCATTCCGGTGCAGGTGATCGTGCGCGACAACGATACGGCGGTCCAGGCGTGGACGACCACGTTCACGCCGCGCGGCATCCCGTTCCGGTCGTGGCCGCTGGCGGAGTCGTTCGACTGGACGGCCGAGGAAGACCGCAACAGCCCGCTCGTGCCGCCGGCGGCGCTGGCGGCGATGATGAAGGCGATCCGTGATTGAGCCCACCGAGACCATCGCGCGCTTTGGCGCCGACGAGCGCCTGCTGGGCATCGTCACGCTGCCCGTCCAGCGCCGCCCCGATGCACCCGCCTGCCTGCTGATGAACGCGGGCGTGGTGCACCGCATCGGACCGCACCGCATCAATGTCAAGCTCGCCCGCGAGCTGGCGGCGCTCGGCGTCGCGAGCATCCGCGTCGACCTGTCCGGCCTGGGCGACAGCCCGCCGGCCACCGGCGGCGTGCACTCCAGCACGCAGACCGTGATGGACCTGCAGGCCGCGATGGACCACATGGAGCGCACGCTGGGCGTCCGACGCTTCATCGTGTTCGGCCTGTGCTCGGGCTCCGTCCATGCCTACTGGCTCGCGCAGAAGGATGCGCGCATCGCCGGCGTCGTCATGTTCGACAGCTACGTGTTCCCGACGTTCAAGACGCACGTGCTGCGCCGCTGGAGCCGCTTTCGCACGCAGTCGTGGTCCCGCCTTGCGCGCAAGCCGCTGGAGTGGCTGCGACGCGAGCCGCGCATCGAGCCGCGCAAGGAAGGCGAGGAGTCGAACGACCCGCACATGAAGTACCCGACGCGCGCCGACTTCGCGCGCGTACTGAACGACCTGACGGCGCGCGGCATGTCGATCTACCTGTACTACTCCGCGAGCTTCCTCGAGAAGTTCAACTACCACGGCCAGATGCACGACCTGTTCGGCCACGAGCCGTTCATGCAGCGCGTGCGCTACGACTACGAGACCGACGTCGACCACACCGTGACCTCGCTGCACGCACAGCGCAAGGTGCTGGCCAGCGTGGTCGACTGGGCTCAGTCGGTCTTGGCCGGCAGCAGCGGCAGCTCGACGTAGGAAGGCGTGTCCGCGCCGTGCAGGACGCGGTTGCGGGCGACCACGACTCGCGTCGCGTGAAGGTTGTCGCCGCCCGTGCCGAGGTTGCGCTCCAGCCGCGGAAAGCTGCTGCTGGAGATATCCAGCCGCAGGCGGTGACCGGCCGCCAGCGTGTAGCCGATGCTGCGCATGTCCACCGTCAAGGTCACCGGCTCGCCGGGAACCAGCGGCGTCGGCGTTGTGATACCCGAGCGGTAGCGGGCCCGCAGCGCGCCTTCCTGGATGCTGGTCGCGCGGCCGTCGGGCCAGACGTCGACCAGCCGCGCGACGACGTCCGTGTCGACCGCCGACGACGCGAAGCGCAGCGTGGCCTTGAGCGGCCCGGCGATGCGCAGCGGCGCCGTGAGCGGGGGCGACGAATAGACCAGCACGTCATCGCGGCGCTCGACGTCCTTCTGGTCGGCCGGGCCCGGGTGGTCTGCCGGATTGCCGGTGCAGCACATTGGGCCGCCGCGCGATGGCACGGGCGCGTTCGGATCGTGCGTGTAGTCGTCGTGCGCCGGCTGCACCGGCGGCGTCGGCGCGATCACGCCGTCGCCGTGTGCGCCATTGGCATGGCCGCCGCTGTCCAGGTACCAGCGCTGCACCTTGGCCTGCGGCGGCGGCCAGCTCGCGGCGTCGAGCCAGCGGGCCTCGCCGATCTGGTACCAGCGGATCGCGGGCAGCGAGGCGAGCCCGTCGCCGCGATCGCGCAGCCAATAGTCGAACCAGCGCTCGTACCACTCGCGCAAGGGCGCGTCGGCATGCGGCACGGCGATCTCGCCGAAGCGGCCGCTCTCGCCGGTCTCCAGCTCGTGGCAGTGCGTGCCGGCGGCGACGACCAGGTGACGCTCGGGCGCCGGCTTGCCGCCGATCGGCAGGCGCTGCTGCGCGTCGAAGGCCAGCGTGTCGCCGACCGTCTGGTCGCCCCAGGTCGTGACCTCGAAGGTGGGCGCGGTGACGCGGTCATCGTCGGACAGGTAGCCGAGGTCGTGCCATTGCGGGTCGGCGAGCGGCATGCGCATGAACTCGTCGTAGCCGTTGGGCGCCGGCCGCTGGCGCCTGACGAGGTCGGCCACCGGCAGTCCTTGCACGGCGGAGGCGACGTCGAACGGCGCGGGCGGCGGCGCACGCGGATCCTCCACGCCGTTGTCGACGAACCAGCCGAAGCCGCTCGCGAGCTGGAACACGCCGCCCTCGTAAAGGCCGAAGTACGCGTAGCGCCCGGCCGCGCTGCCGATCGCGCCGCCGGCGCCTTGCGGGATCATCGCGCGCAGCGCCGGGTGGTGCGTGCGGGCGAGCACGTACTGCGTCTCGCCGAGCGCGCTGCAGCCGATGGTGCCGATACGCCCGTTCGACCATGGCTGCGCGACGATCCAGTCGAGCGTAGCGGCGCCGTCGGACATGGCCGAGCGGTAGGGCACCAGCTTGCCCTCGGAGCCGTGCGTGCCGCGCAGATCCTCCACGAGCACCGCGTAGCCGCGGCGCGCCCAGTATTCGGCGGTGTTCAGGGCCTCGCCGTACTCGAGGCGGCCGTAGGGCAGGCGCACGAGCAGGGTGGCGAGTTTCTCGTCGCGCCGGCGCGGCAGGTAGAGGCTGGCGCCCAGGTGCACCCCGTCGGGCATGCGCAGGCTCAGGTTGCGCTCGACGCCGTAGCCAAAGCGCAGGCCGTTGAGCTGCACGAGGCGGGAGCGCGGGACGGCCGCCGACAGGACGTGGCGAGACGGCGGCAGCGCGAGCGCGACGGCGAACGCGCCCGCGATCGCGCTCATGACGACGGCGGCTCTTCGACGCTTCGATGACGACACGGGACTCCTCCTTGCGCACCGAGGCGCGGCCCGGCCTGCAGTATCGCCGCAGGGGCGGCGTGGCAGGCTGCGCGCCCATGTCGAGTTTCCGTGGCGCGCGGGATGATGCAGGATCGACAATCGACAGCTCGTCCTCGTCGCCCGCCATGTCATCCGTACCGATCCGCCTGTACGCCCCACCGCCTTTCGAGCTGTGGCTGGTGAGCCTCGCTTCGCCTGTGACCGGTGCCGACTTCGAGCTTCTCGACGATGCCGAACGCGCGCGCGCGGCACGCTTCCATTTCGAGCGCGATCGCGACCGCTACGTTGTCGCGCACGCCGCGCTGCGGCGCCTGCTCGCGCAGCGCACGGCGCGCGACCCGGCCTCGCTCGAGTTCGCGGCTGGCCCGTACGGCAAGCCGTATCTCGCACAGGCGCCGCGCTGCGCCTTCAGTCTGAGCCATTGCGAAAGCCAGGCCCTGGTGGCGCTGGCAGGCGATGGCGAGATCGGTGTCGACCTCGAACGCGTGCGGCCGCTGGCCGACCTCGACGGCCTGGCGCGTCAATGCCTGACGCCCGCCGAAATGCATGAGCTCGCGGACGTCGAACCCGGCCTGCGCCCGCTGTCCTTCCTCCGCCTCTGGGCGCGCAAGGAGGCCTGCCTGAAGGCGCTGGGCCTGGGCCTGCAAGTCGAGCCGTCCACCTTTGCCGTGGGCCTCAGCGTGGAGGGCGGTAACGTGTGCATCCCGACCATATCGGGGCCGCGAGAGGTCGAGGTCCACGGCGTGGAGGTCGCCCCCGGCTGGATCGGTGCGCTCGCGCGTGCAGGACTCGCCATAAATGGGGAATGACGCCTGCGTTCAACTTAGGCTAAGGTCTATGATGAGAGAAGAGAACAAGGCAGGCGCGCAGGCCATGCGCCGCTTGCCGCCCGGGGGAGTGCGTTGAGCGGAGCGCGAGGCCTCGGTGAGATGGTTCCATACGCCGCCTCCGGAAGCCCACCGTGAGCATCTGGCTCCAACGCCTTTCACCTCGACACGACGCGCCGCTTCGCCTGTTCTGCTTCCACCATGCCGGTGGCAGCGCCGCGGCGTTCCGCCTTTGGCCGGCGCGCCTGCCGGAGTTCGATGTCTGCGCCCTGCAGTTGCCGGGTCGAGCCAATCGTTTCGGCGAACCTCCACTCATCGACAGCGCCGGCCTCGTCGCTGAACTGGTGCCTGCGGTCGCATCCTTGCTTGATCGACCTTATGTCCTGTTCGGTCACAGCATGGGCTCGGCAGTGGCCATCGCCGTGGCGCGCGAGTTGTCGGAACGTGGCTTGAGCGTGCCGCGCTGCGTGTTCGTGTCAGGCCGGCAGGCGCCGCATCGGCCATTCGCGGAATGGTCGATGCGCGGCTTGTCCGATTCGCAGGTGCTAGACGCGCTGCAACGCCACTATGGCGGCCTGCCCGCCGAGGCGCTGGCCAACCCCGAACTGATCGAAATGATGTTGCCCGTTCTGCGTGCCGATTTCGCGCTGCTGGAGAGTTTCCCTGCGACGTGTCCCGGGCCGCTGCCGCTGCCCATCGTCGCGATCGGCGGTGCGGAGGATCCCTGGGCTGGCGCCGAACGCTTGCAGACGTGGCAGATGTACAGCACGATGCCATTGCGCTCGCACCACTTGCCCGGCGGCCATTTCTACCTCGACGACCGGCTGGACGACGTGCTGTCCATCGTGCGCGCCGAGTGCCGCGGCATGCAGACCGCGGGAGCAGCGAGTCCCCAGGCATGAAGGTTTCGCGCTCGCTCCACGCCGTCGCGTTCGCCATCGGACTCTCGACCTGGCTCGCCCGGCGCCGCCCTGCGCGCCGGGTGATCATGTTCCATGGGATCAACGAGGTCGACATGCCGGTGGAGGCGTTCGAGCGGAACCTGCGCTGGCTCGCCGCCCGCTTCGACATCATTCCTCTGGGCGACATGGTGGACGGGCTGCAACAGGGACGCGCGCCCAGTTCGCGCGGCGAACTGGCGCTGACCTTCGACGACGGCCTGTCCAACCACTTCGAGGTGGCCTATCCGGCGCTGCTGCGCCTCGGGCTGCCGGCGACGTTCTTCGTCTGCCCCGAACTGATCGATAAGCGGCGCTGGATCTGGAATCAGGAAGCGCGCGAGCGCCTGAAGACGATGGACGTCGAGGCGATGCGAGATTTCGCGCGGCAGAGTTTGGCGATCTCGAGCAGCGACACCGAGGCGCTGGTGCAGCGCATGAAGGAGCTCCCCATCGACGATCGCCGGCGCGTCGAGGACGACTTGCGCAATCGCACCGCGACGTTCGAGCCCGACGAGTTGCAGCGGCGTCGCTTCGATCCGTTGACATGGAGTCAGGTGAAGGGGTTCGATCCCCGCCTGATCACGATCGGCTCCCACAGCTTGAGCCACCCCATCCTGCCGACCATCGACGATGCGAGCCTGGAGCGTGAGCTGCGCGACAGCCGGCGTCTCCTGGAACAGCGGCTGGGACATGAGATCGACCTGTTCTGCTACCCCAACGGCGCCCAGGACGAGCGCGTCCATGCCGCCGTGGCGCGCCACTATCGCGCCGCCGTCACCACGCGCTACGGGCTGGTGCCGCCGACCGCGGACGTCCACCGCATGTTGCGCATTCCCGCAACGCCGAGCCTGCCCACGCTGGCGTGGCGCATGCACCGACCGGCTGCCTGAGCCATGGCGGCAAACAAGGTGCTCGTCCTCGATGCCGACGGGCGCGCCGGCGTTGCGTGCATGCAATCGCTGGGGCGAACCGGCAACGAGGTGCACATCGGCGTGCGCAAGCTGGGTTCCACGGCGGAACGATCGCGCTGGTGTCACAGGGCGCATGCGCAGCCGGCCCCGGAACCGGTCGACGTGGCCGTCGACTGGCTCGTGGAGCTCGACCGGCGGCACGGCTTCACCCTGGTACTGGCCACGACCGAGGCCTCCCTGCGCTGGCTTCGCGCCATGCCGGAAGGTCATCCCGTGCGCGCGAAGGCGATCCTGCCGTCGGATGCGGCGCTCGACGCGGCGCTGGACAAGGCGGTCACGACGGCCATCGCGCTGGAGCTCGGGCTTCCGGTTCCGGCCTCGCGCCATTGGCCGGGCGGCCTGGAGGCACCGGCCGAACCGACGGCGACGTTGCGAGCCGCCGCCGGGCCGCCGACCCGCTATCCGGTGGTGCTCAAGCCGGTGCGAAGCAAGGTCGTGATGGGGCGGCGGCTCGTGTCCTTGTCCGTCTCCATCGCGCACGACGCGTCGGCACGCGACGCGACCCTCGCCTCATGGCTGCCTTACACCTCCGTACAGGAGCAGGTCTGGGTGCCGGGGCGCGGCGTGGGGGTCGAGGTCCTGTACGAAGGCGGCCGCATGGTGTGGCATTTCGTGCATGAACGCTTGCACGAATGGCCCCTCACGGGCGGCGCGAGCACGCTGAGGCGCGCCGGCAGCGACGACGCGGCGCTCGTCGAGATGACGCGCCAGCTGCTGGATCGCCTCGGTTGGCACGGCGTGGCCATGGTCGAATGGCGTCGCGCCGCGGACGGCTCGCTGCACCTGATGGAGATCAATCCTCGCCTATGGGGCTCGCTGCCGCTGACCATCGCGGCCGGAGTGGATGTTCCGCAGGGCCTGCTGTCCATCGCGCTGGGCCGGCCCGTCCCGCCGGCACGAGGCTGGCGGGTGGGCGTGACCGCGCGCAACCTGACTGACGATATCAAGTGGTTCATCGGCAACCTGCGAGCCGATCGCGGCGACCCGATGCTGCTGACCGAACCGCCCTGGCGCGCGGCGCTCGGGTGGCTGCGTGTCTTGACCGGACGCGAGTCGTGGGACGGCTGGAGCTGGCGCGACACGCGCGTGGCACGCGCCGAGGTGGCTGCCCTGCTGAGCCATCGCATGCAGACGGTGGTGGATCGCATCGAACGGCGCGCAGCCGTGTCGCGGGCGCGGAAGCGGCATCGCTTCTTGCTCGGGGCGCCTCCGGCGACGCTGGGCGCCACGCCCTCGGTACTGTTCCTGTGCCTGGGCAACATCTGCCGGAGCCCGTTCGCGGCGGCCGCGGCCCGCGCGCGGCTGGCAGGCGTGCATGTGGACAGCGCGGGCTTCCTGCGTCATGACGGACGCCCGAGCCCGCCGCACATCATCGCTGCGGCCGAATCGATGGGCTTTGACCTCACTGCCGCCCAGGCCAGGCGCCTGACGGCCGACCAGGTGGCCGCCGCCAGCCTGGTGGTGTGCATGGACGTGGCGCACCTGTCGCTGATGGCCGTGGAATTTCCGGAGGCGATGGACAAGACCACGCTGCTGGGTCTGTTCGAGCCGGAGGGGCCGGTGGAGATTCGCGACCCCTACGACATGTCGATCGACGACACTCGCACGATCTTCCGACAAATGCTCAGGGCGATAGACGGGCTGGCGCGGTCGCCCGTGCTCCCCCGGGCTTGAACGCCGCGCCGCGCGGCCTCAGCCGCCGCGCGGCTTCCATGTGGCCATCGACTGGCCGCGCAGGAAGCGCCAGCTCGCGATCGCGAAGGCCCAGTAGGTCATCAGCAGGTACGACGGGGCGGCGACGAGCACGCCCAGGCGATCGCGCACGCCCTGGGCCAACCCGCCGCCGGCCAGCGCGTAGCACCCCAGGTGCAGGCCGAGCATCACGCGGTAGAACGTGCTGTCGATGGCGAGCGCCGCGTTGGACGCCAGGGCGGTCGCCAGGAAGATGAACGCCATGTAGCGCAACACCTTGTGAGAGAACAGGCAGATGCTTGGTGACGGGTAGCGCAGCGGGTTGAGCAGCCCGCGCATGTGCATCATCCCTTGCATGGCGCGCAAGGCCACTCGCACGCGCATGGAGAACTCCGCCTTGAGTTCGGTGTTGGACGTCTCGCGCGACTGCGCATGCGGGTCGAACACCACGCGCTTGCCGGCAGCGATGACGCGCAGCGGAAGGACGAAGTCGGTGATCAGCTCGCGCGGGATGTCCGAGTACAGCTCGCGCCGGATGGCGTCGCAACCGCCGTTGACGCCGATCACCGAGGCCACCTCGGTCTCTGCGGTACGCAGCCACTCCTCGAAACGCTGGTAAGCGCCGCCGCCGCTGGTGGACGAGCTGCCCGCCTCGATGATCAGCCGTGCGGTAGCGTAGCCCACGTCCGGGTCGGCGAAGTTCTGCGCAAGCTGGCGCACGCAGTCCGGGTCGAAGCGCGCGTTGGCGTCGCAGAATACGATGATGTCGCCGCTTGCATGCCGCACGGCGCTGTTCAGGGCCACTGCCTTGCCGCCGCGCTCGGGCTGGCGAAGCAGTTCGACGCCGCGTTCAGCGAAAGTGCGCACGATGTCGTCGGTGCCGTCGTCCGAGTGGTCGGAGACCACGATGATCTGCAGGCGTTCGGGCGGGTAGTCCTGGACCACCAGTGCCTGCAGTGTCGTGGCGATGACGTCGGCCTCGTTGTAGGCCGGAACCAGGACCGTGACCGCCGGCTCGAACGCCGCGTCGCGCCGCACCGGGCGGCTGCCGAAGACGCGCCATGCCCGCAACATCAATGGATACGTCACATAGGGATGGATGACGAGAAGCAGGGAAACCCAGAAGACGGCAGCCATCGTGCGGACTTTCTTGAAGATCGAGGTCAGGCGGTCACGGCCGCGCGCGCCCGGGTGCGCTGAGGGCCGGTCGCCGTGGCGTGCAGGCGCCAGCGCAGGCCGGTCGCGTCGACCGGCTGCCCAAGCAGACCTTCGTGCCCGTCGAGTTCGACCGGGTGCGCGAATTCGAGCGCGATCTCGTCGCCAGTGCGCACGTGGAACTCGAGCGAGACGCCGCCGTCGGCGTTGGCCTGCACGTCGATGCCCGTCCAGGGGCCCGTGGCCTCGCGCAGCGCCGCGACCCGCGTCCGCAGCACGGCGCCGCCGGCAGTGGAGCGATCGACACCGGAGATCCGCAG
>Ga0207667_10000943_pt1 | contig 37110 bp, 70 predicted proteins | sample KBSCornC52_FD_184301 | JGI IMG/M metagenome (GOLD analysis project Ga0207667, IMG submission 184301) | Corn rhizosphere microbial communities from Kellogg Biological Station, Michigan, USA - KBS Corn C5-2 (SPAdes) (version 2) | ecosystem: Host-associated > Plants > Roots > Rhizosphere > Soil ...
GCTCGTCGTCGTATCCGTCGCAGAGATGTTGATCTGATCAACCAGATCCCCATACGAGATCAACTGCAACGACGGCGCAACCACCGTGAACTGATCAGCAAACACATCAGTCGCCGCACCAGACGCAGCCCAAGTCAGAAGATACGCACCAACCTGAGACGCCGGCACCGTCGACGTGTAGACCGGTGCAGCACCAGTCACCACAGAAGGAGTCGAAGTCGTCCCATCAGGCGCGGTAACCGTCAGAACAACCGTCGCAGTAGCGGGTGCCGTATAGCTCGCCGCGAACACGTCCCCCTGAAGAACTGACATCAGGCCGTCTCCAACCCAGGAACAAGAAGCCTGGTCAGCTCCGCTTTGATCGCAGCCACATTCGCCCCAGGAACCACCAACTGTGCCTTCAAATCCGCCACACGATCCTCGACAGAATCACTCATCATCGACTCCCTCGAACTTGACCTCGTGACGCGCGGTCAACACCTCGGGGTGCGACGCCGTGTAATCCCTGAACTGGGCATCGGTGACCCAGTAGCCCTTGTGATGCCCCAGGCGCGCCCCCGTAGCGGCGACGATCGGAAACCCCAGATCGCGGGCACGTTTGCAGAAGAAGATGTCCTCACCGACCCACTCGCCCACCACGGGCATGTCGCGGAACCAACACCACTTCCCGCCCTCGTGCTGACCCAGCACGGACGCTTCAGATGCATCACGCATGGCCTCGAGTACCGACCGGTGGATCATCAACGCGCCAGTCCCGGCCGCATCGATCGAGATCACCGCATCGTCGGGCATATCCCAGATCGGGTCATACCGCCCCACCTTGTTTTGCGCCAAAATCATCGGCATCGGCATCGGATGGACACCCGACTCATTCGCCCACGCCGCGAAATACACACCCGCGACAATCGGCCGCAACTTGTCATGCGCGGCCTCAACGATCTTGTCGAACGCCTCAACCGTGATCGTCTCGTCCGAGTCAATGAAGAACAGCCACTCAATGTCGCGCTCAAGGAACGCGGCGACGATCTCATTCCGCTGCCTCGACAACAGCGCCCCACCAATACGGATCACCGTGGCAATCCGGTCGTTGCGGGACGTGAACAGGTTCAACATCGAGACAGCGAAATCGCCATCCACGGTGCCGCCATCGATCCATGCGACCGCGACACGATCTTTGCGAAGCATTGTTGCCTTCCATTCGGGGTGGGGCGCACCGGGAATGGAACCGGTGCGCCCCTGTCCGAAGCCGCTAAGCCACGGACTAGTGAGCGGGTGCTACAGGGTCGGGACGATGAGGCCAGTTCCGTCGATGTACTGCACCGAGCCGGCGTACCGGGCGATGAACGCGCTGAACCCCAGCACCCGGAAGAAGACCGAGTTCTGGTTGGCGTAAGTCGCATCGAACGACGCCGCCTCGATGGGCGACTCCCACAGCCAGTTGTCCCCACGACGCAGGACGTACACCTGGTCCTGGTTCGTGCCCGCACCAAGGTTCTGGGCGATGTTCGGGTCGATGTAAACGGGCAGACCACCCAGCGCGCCTACCGCACCCTGAGCAACCGCATCGTTCTGAGCGCCGCCAGCGTTGAAGAACGGCGACGACGGCGAGACCTGCAGACGGTTCTGCGTGTCCAGAGCCTCGAGGATCCATGCCCAACGCGCCGGGTGCATGATGATCGTGTCAGCCGGCAGGTAACGGGTCGTGTTGACTGCCGAGATCGCGGACATCAGCTTGTTGTAGAACGACGCGGCAGCGGTCGAGGAAACGAACGCCGGGGTCGTGGTCGTGAAGGTGACCACAGTTCCAGACGAGACGAGACCCTTGAGCTGACCGTTGGCACCGGTACCAGCGATGACCTGAAGGTCAAGCTGCGATGCGTAGGCAAGCGCCAGGTCCGACAGCACAACGTCATCGATCGGAGTCCCACCCTGACGGATGAGCTGGATCGCGACGGTCTGACCACCCGAGATCGTGGTGATGTTCGAGGCAAGCGACGTCGTGGTGATGTCAGTGGAACTGATCTGCGTGTTCTGCGTCTGCACGACCGCAACAGTCGAACCGGTCGACACCTTCGGAAGGTTCACCGAGGAAATGCCCTGCGGCAGTTCCTGGTGGGTCATCAGGTCAGCGGTGACGCGGGCCGTGCGGGCCAGCTTCACATACTCGTCGACGATCCATTCCGGGGGCGCGAAAGTTCCACCCGCCGCTGCAACGGTGGTCATGCCGGCGCGAGATTCCTGCGACTTGATGATCCGGTTGCGGGCTTCGGGGTCTCCGGTGCCTGCTTCGAAAAGGTCGCGGAAGTACGAGGTCGACAGGTCACCCTTGCGGTATACCGGGTTCGCCTCAGACACAACCTTCGCGGTCGGGCCAGCGGTTCCGAGCTGAACGCCCATCTGCTTGCGAACCTCGTCGGCAGCCTTCTGCGACTCGATCTTGGTGACGACGGAACGGTGCTCGCTGACGAGTTCGTCCTGCTTGGTGGTTTCCTCGTCCGAGAAGCTGCGCTCTTCGGTCTCAGCGGTGCTGATGAGGGTGTCGAGCTCCTGCTCGATCTCGGCCTTGCGGGCCTCAAGGGTCTCGATGAGAGACATGGGAACCTCCTGGGTTCATCGGTTGGGTGTTTCTTTCCGATGTCCAAGTGGTTCCAAGTACCCGAGTCCCCTCTTGCGGGGAGTGGGTGGGTTGGTCCGGGTTGAACGGATAACCTCGCAGGATTGCGAGGTGGCTTAGGTGTGCTTCAGCAGTTCGAGGCGAATGCGGGCGGCGCGAAGTTCGCGCGCCGCCCTGTCGGCCTCTCGCGCCGCAGCAAAGTCGTCTTCTACAGCGGATTCGTCAACGGCATCAACATCGGGGTTCGCGACGCCGAGGATGTCGGACAGTGCGACCAGCGACGAGTCGAGGTGTTCATCGGCTACCGCCAGGGATTCGAGGATCGCAGCAAGCTGCCAGCCCGCGTCTGCCGTCATCGCGGAATCGCGTCCCTCTCGGATGCTCGCGTAAACCTGTCGCAGCTTCTCGGGGTCTACACTCTCGAGGATCTTCGACCGGGCAGAAACAGTGGCGTTCGGGTTGGCCGGATACGTGACCACTGACACGTCACCGCCCGCGAGTGACAGTTCGCGGAGGATGCGTGAGGTGTAGTCCTCGGACCATTCGTCTTTGACGGTGGTGAACGCGAATGACATCTCGTTCAGGTCGCCGCGTTGCATCTTCGGAACGATCCGCTGAACGTCAGGGTCGGACGGGTCTAGCGTGGAACGCACATACAGCCCTGAGTCATCCTGCGCGAGCTCGAGCGTCCCGGACACTGTGCGCGCGAGGGGCAAGCCCTCATGGTTGATGAGCAGCCGAACGTCGGGCTTCGCATTCAGGGTTCGCGTGAACGCACCCGGCGCGACGGTCTCGTAATACCAGCCCATGTCGTAGGGCTGGCTGAACGTGGAGGCGTGCCCTTCGAGGGTGACGGTGGATGAATCGGACCGCCAGGAAAGACCTCCCTGGGTGACCATGCGTCGGGTCTTGGTCGCTGGCATCTTGGCTCCTAGAGGTCTGTTGCAGGATCGTTGGTGGGCACCGCAGCGGCCGGCGCAGAGGACTCGGGGTCGGGGACCGTCTGAACCTGAATGGGGGTGTAGTACTTTTCGCCGTCACCGTCGGGCAGTGGCGGCAGGCCTTCGCGGCGGCGAACCTCATCCACGTTCAGGAACCCGGACAGAATCGCCGTGTTCCAGTTGTGGTAACGCTCCTGAGTTGTCGCCCTCGTGATCGCGTCAGTGTCGAACGCCGCATACGTTCCCGGTTGCAGGAACGACGAGAACAACGACTCGAGACGAACGAAGTAGGCGCGGAGCGTGTAATCGACGAACGCACGACCCTGCACCTCAATGCCGGTTCCCCAGCTTGTCGTGCGATCGATGATGCCCAACAGGTGCGGGGGAATGCCGAGCAAGGTCGCGATCTCGCCACGCTGAAACTCGCGCGACTGCAAGAACTGAGAATCCTCAGGCGTCAACGAAATCGGTGTGTACTTCGCACCACCACCGATAACGATCGGCAACGACGAACGCCCAACACCCGCATGGTTCTGGATGAACTGCTCAGCAGTCGCCTTCACTTCATCCTGGGTCAGAGGCACATCGGTCGAGATAATGCCCGTCGACATGATGCCGTTCTTGAAGAACGACCCCGAAACCTCATCCAGAGCAATACCCAGACCGATAGCGTTGCGGCAATACTCAACGATGCCCATGCCCTTGACATCGTTCGGGAGCATGTTCGACGCAACATGCCACATCAACGCCGTGTCGCGCAGCTCACCGTTCACCGTGTACTGGCGGAACCCATACGCATCCCACGTCACAGCAACCTGATCCGGGTTCAGTATCCGCCACTTGTTCGCGGTCCCAGAACGATCAAAACCAACCGCGATCCCATACGCATTACCGCGCAGAATCAGCGACGTCACAATCTGCCCAAGACCCTGCTGCAGATTGAAATCCATGAACGGGTCAATGAGCTGCACCGGCTTGTTCACAACCGGGATACGCAACCCAGACGGGTCCTGCGTGAACCCCTGCAACGGCGTCAACGACACCGCATCCGAGATAATCCGCACGCCCGCAAAGAAATCGATGACCGACAGTGCGGCACGATCATTGACCGTCACACCCGAGCTCGACCCGCGACCAGCACCCCACCTGTACGGGGTCAACGCGGACGGATCAAACGCTTGCCTGGCCTCGAGTGCACGACGGAGGACGCTCACCGCTTACCCCCGAGATTGTAGGAAACAAAAACCAGATACGCGGCAACCGGAATCAACGCCCACCAAACCGAACCAGTCAAACCCCACACCACAAGAGCAAGGACAGTCACACCCATCGCCTCAAGCACGTAAGACAAGATCCGCTCAATCATCAGAAGACGGCACCAAATCGTTGAGGTTCGCCAAGAAGAACTCCTTTTTCGGCTTCTCCGGGGTCAAACCCCAAACAGCCAACGCAGCCCCCTCAAGGGGATCGATAGGCACACCAGAGTCCCGGCGAGCAAAAACCTGACCATCACCGACCTTGCGCCACTTCACCCGAGCGGCAGCAGTCGACAAGGCCGCATCGCCGCGATGGGCGAACCGTCCGTAACGAACCTCATCAACCAGCACTGCACACGCCGCCTTGTACGCAGCCGTGTCCACAACACGAACCGGAAGACCAGCCGACCCAAGCGCAGGCAACATCGTTCCGGCAGGCCCAGACTGATCAACAGCAACCGACCCAATACGCCGACGACTAGCAACATCCGCCAGATACGGCAGAACCCAATCCGTCCCAGAACGACGAACAACATCCACCGCAGAACGATCGCCAACCCGCCAAGACCAAACCACAGACGACCACTCACGATCCGGCGACATCGCCAGCCCGGCAGACAAAGCCGAGTCGGAAACCGTCAAATGCGGATCAAACGCAGAACCCCACTCAGCAGCAGGAATGACCGAGTTAGACAACGCCAGGTCATCCCAAATGCCCAACGCCTCACGCTTGAACGAATCCTCATCGGTCAAGTTCTCCCGCATCCGCTCCATCGACTCCACAGGAGTCCGAGCAGGAAACGACGGATTAGCTTTCGCCCAAGCCTTCCGGTCATCAACATGCGCATCGTCATCCGCCGAAAACTCGACGTAAACCATGTTCTTCGCTTTTCCCGACAAAGCCTTGTTGCGCCGGTTGGTGAACTCCTCACCCGGATCATTCGGACGAGGCGGCGTACCCATGAAGAACAACAACGCACCGGTCGGCTGCCGCGACTGGTTCGCGGCCGGAACCATATCCTCGAGAGCCTTCTCCGTCAGAATCTGGCCCTCGTCGAACACCTCGACATCGACCTCATCAAAACCACGACCGAAGCCCTGCTCCCGAGCCCCGAACATAATCACCGACCCGTTCAGAAAACGGATCTCCTGCTCGCCATTCGTATTACGCGGATCCAACATGAACGGCTTGATCTTCTTCCGCGAAGTCATGCCCTTCAACGAACCAAACGTCTTAGTCGCCGTCCGAGTCCGATGCGCCGACCAAAGAACCGTCAACCCCGGCGTCAGGATGCACAACGCGATCACGATCATCCCGATCAGGAACGTCTTCCCAACCTGACGCGGAATCGACAAAACAACCCCGCCGACCGTGGCCGCATACTTCCCATCAGCACGCTTACCCAAAGCGATCGACCCGATACCGTGCTGCCAGGCATCAAAGGTCACACCGACCTCAGCACACTGAGCAACCACCCGAGGCCAAGCAGTCGTCACAATCCCCTCAGGGATCACAACATGCCGAGCAACCTCAGATAGCTTCGGCGTTGAATGGCTGGTCGGTGACTTCGGCGCGGGAATCTCCGGCCTCCTTGGCGTCAATCGCCTCAATCTCGTTCGCGATCGCCATCAACCGAATCGTCAAAGACGCCAAATCACGAGCCGGCGTGTTCTTGTCCTCAACCGCCGCAGCAACCCGAGCCCGAGTCGCCACCAACAGTTCACGCCGCGTCCCATGATCCGCAGCCTCAGTAATCGACTTCGGGTCAGCCCGCTCATCCACACCAACCGCACGCAACTTCGCAACCACAAGATCACGACCTTTGGGAAAACGACGGAGGGAGATTTTTTCTGCTGGCGGGTCCGCAGCATGTTGAGACTGCAGAGATTTGACGCGCCCCTACCAGTCGAGTGGTCTTGTCTTCGGCATCGTCTTGTTGCCGCGTGACTGGTTGTGGGTTAGGTGCATGGCTTGAAGGTTGCTGATGTGCCACAGTCGGACGTCGCCTGGTTGGAGCATTGACTTGGGCACTATGTGGTCGGCTGACCATGACAGCGGGTGTGGGTATTTGAGTTGCATGTCGATTGGTTGGCGGCAGTCGGGTGCGTGGCAGATGTGATCCCATTTGCGTAGCTCGAGGCGTGCTGCTCGGTAGCGTGGGTCTGAGTAAGCGGGGTGGCCTTTGGGTTTCTTGCCGCCCACTATCGAACCTCTATTCGATGGCGTGTGATGTGGTGTTGCGCTGCGGCCTTCAGCGCCCGTGTAACGAGTTGGGACCCCTTGGTGTCACTGTGACCCGTGGGCGCTTTCCTGTACTGCTGGCGGTACTGTTTCGAACGTGTGTGCTATGCCTGATCGTTGTCGATGAGTGCGAGTGCCATGTGCGCGGCTTCGATGGTGGCTTCACGTTCGGTATCGGTGAGGTCAGCCGGCGTCAGTGGTTGCATGTTCTGTCTCCGGTTCACCGATGGATGCTTGACGCGCGTATGCCTTCAACGCTTCCCATTCGTTGCCGGTGAGCTTGTCCTGTAGCGGCACGAAGTGGATGGGCTTGGGCGGGTAGTCGGCGCGATCGAACTCTTTGTCGAGTTCGGCTGGTACGTCGCGCGCTTCGGGAACCCATGCCGGGTCGGTCATCGTAGGTGTAGCTCCAAGTCGTTGAGGATCTCGGATAGTTCGGGGTCGGTTTCGCGCCAGAGTTCGATTTGGCGGAGTGTGTCGTCGCGTTTGTGGACGAGCGCACTGATGGCCTCGAGCAGTTGGTCTTCGCGTTTGCCGACGTCAACCACGGAGCAGTTTCTTGAGGTCGCGGTCGGTGAGTGTGAGTTGGTCTTCAACGATGCGGAAGCCAGCGACCCAGATGCCGAGGATGATGGCGAGTGGGATGGTGTGCCAGCCTGCGGTCATGCATGCGATGAGGGCAGCAGTTTGCAGTGTGGTAGTGATGATGCGACGTTGCATACGTCACCGCCTGCGCGATTGGTGTGGGGAAGTAGGTGAGCAGTTTTGGCGACGTGCTCAGGTCCCTAGGTGCGGCGCTGACTTCCTAGGAACAGCGCTGCGTGGAGCTCAGCGGTTACGATCCGCTATAACGATGTAACCTTTTTGTGACATCGGGAAGATGTCACGTTTCTGTTACATCGACTCGACCAAATCGAGCCCCTAAATCCCGTGGGCGCTGCCGGGATAACGCAGACGTGTTCAGTTGAGCCTCCATGCAGCGAGCAACTTGGAGGACTTCGATTGGTTGCACGGCGGACAGGCCGGCACCAGATTTCCGACACCGTGCGAGCCGCCCTTAGCTACGGGAACGACATGATCCCAATGGATCTCGTTCAGTCGTTTTCCGCAGTAGGCACAGCGGCCGTCGAACCTGATCAGGGTGCGTCTCAGGTCACGTTCGGTGACCAGATACGAGCCGTTCCCCAGGATTCGAGCGCGGCGCGATGCTGCGTTGAGTCGGCCCAGTTCACGCGAACGCTCACCGTTGCGTCGGTACCAATCGCGGACGTGCGCTGAGTACCTATCGCGATGCACGGCGCGGTATTCAGCCTCTCGCTGTCGGGTTTGATTTCGATGGCGCATCCCGTAGTCGCGGGCAAGTTCGCGCGCCCGTTCCAGATGATCATGCTTCCATGCCTTGCTGCGCGCGATCCACGCATCACGGTCGGCCCGATACCTAGCCGACGCTCGAGCCTTCTCTGCGGATGCCTTGCACTCAGGCGAGCAGATCGATCTATGTCTCGGTGGAAGTTCGCCACCACATACCCGACAGATCACAGCACCGTCAAACTGCTCAGATCGAATCCCTGGTCGGTGATGTCGAATACCAGTAATCCGGGGTCTGAGTCGTCGCCCTTGATGTTCCGAAACCAGTCCGACCCGTTGTCGACGGTAGGGGCTTGAAGGAACCACTTCGAACGGCCCGTGTACGGATTGCGCCCGGTCGGTTCCACGCGGAGGCAGTGATAGTGAGCTCCGACAAGTACGTCAGCAGCGCCTACCGGCTGGCCGCCATGGATTTGGCCGGCCCACCATTCGATCGCTTTGCGCTGTCCGTACTGGTTCCCGTGGACAAGGCCGATGACCGTTCCGTCGACGTCGATCGTCACAGACTCGTCGTACTGAGCCGGGAAGGTCCAAGACACGTCAAGATTGGCCGCATGCGCGACCTTCTCAACCTGCTTGTGAACGAAGATGCCTAGGTCGTCGCCCGGGCGACCTAGGTTTGTCTTACCCCTTCGCCACGCAGTGTGATTCGAGGGCACTGACACCACGTCAACGTGACCGTGGCGATGCATCAACTCAACGAAGCTGTAGACCTCTGTGCCAGCCAAGTCCATCTGCTGCGCGAGGCTGAGATCGTTCGTGAATGCCGGGTTTCCACCGGACTCGAATCCCTCGAAGAGATCGCCGCCCTCGAGCAGCACTGTCTTGGCGGGTTTGCGTTGTGAGAGCAACGAGGTCAACTTCGCCCGCTTCTCGACCAGCCGGTCGATCAACTCGGGCGTCCCACCTCTAGCTCCCACCTTCCCGGCCTGCACATCGGAGAGGACAACCACCGTCGTGTGGCCGCTCAAGGCTGGCTTCAGTTGTTGACGCGGTTTCCTGCTCGCGGCTGCGTACAGCGCGGGAAGATTCAGGGATGCAGATTTTGGCCGATGCGAGAACCGGTACGAGACGCGCCATGTGCCGTCCGGTTGCTGCTTCTGCCATTGCATGATGTTGCCGACGATCTCGATGGTGTCGGGGTCGTAGCCAACTTCGCGGAGGATGTCTTCGTCTTTGTCGACGGGTTTGATGAGACCGGTGACGGTCTCACCTTCGTCGCCATTGAGAACACGGCGAGCTCGCCACTCTTCGGGAATGTCGCGTCCCGTGAGCGCGTCAGCCACGGTCACAGTTGCACTCATGCTTCCTGTGACGTGCGACGGTTCCTCCGCCGATCTTGTGGCCTTCCGAGTACAGCGCCCTGCTGATGTCGGTGGCGTACATGTCGGACTCGAGTGCGTTGATGAGCGCTTTGCGGTCGATATCGTCGAGCTGTTCGATCAGGGTTCCGACACCACATCTGGTGCCTTTCCCGACTGGTTTCTGTGCCGCTAGGGCGGCTGCGAGCGATGACATTTCGGGTTTGCTCCGATCCCGGCCCACGCAAAAGGCCCCCGAACAATGTCGAGAGCCTTGGGTGTGATTCCGGCGCTTGGGTGCAATGCACCACAATCAATAAGGATTATCCAGGTTGTCCAGGTACTTGTCAAGTCCCAATCTTGCGGCGGGTGGTTGTTTCCTTCTCGACCAGTAACAGGTCAGGCAGAAACAACCACATTTCCCTCCCCGGCCTCATCGTCCGAACCTTCCCCTGCGCCACCCATGAGTAGATAGTCGACCGCGATCTGTTGACTCTCGAGGGCGCTTCTCGGACGTTTACCCAGTTTTCGAGCTCGCTCATCTTTCTCCTTTTGCTCGGCCTCGGTCAGCAGAGCCATCCGAGTGAACATCACTTCATCGACAACGGCACGGCATGTCTTCTCGGTGCATTTCACAACCGAATCGATCAACCGTTCACCGATGAACCTGGGCGGGTAGTAACGCAGCGTCGTGCCCTGACAGGCCAGGCATCGGAAGTACTTCACCGCGTGAGCACGGTCTGACATGGGCCAGCGCGCCATCGCCGTTTCGACTTCTTGTGTGAGCTGCAACGCGAACTCGAATCCGACCGCGGCCACGTTCTCAAGGGTCGGCCACTGCTGAATCTCGGTCAGAAGTGCGGTGATCTCTTCTGCCGCCAGCCACGTATCGGGGACACCGATTGGCATGTCGACGCGATGTCCACGGTGGGTGAACCATTCGTCAGGGTCAGCGCCGATCTTCACGTAGCCGGCGACACGTAGCCAGGGAACATACTGGCGGGCGTTGTAGACGGCAGCGCGGAACCTGTCGAACTCCGCAGCCGTGAGTAGTCCGACGTTGCCCTCGATTTCGTCGCTCAAAAGGGTGTCTCCGAGTCGTTGTAGTTGCCGGGTGTGACCCACGTGTCATCATTCGCGGGCGTCGTGCTCGAGGTCGTGGAACGTGACGAACCCGCGTAGTCGGCCTTGGTGACCTGCGCTGTCGCATACCGGAGCGATGGGCCGATCTCGTCGACCTCGAGCTCGATGCTGGTGCGCTTCTCGCCTTCCTTCGTCTCGTAGGACCGCTGCTTCAATCGGCCGGTCGCAACGACGCGGCTGCCCTTCGTCAGGCTGCCGGCGACGTGTTCAGCGAACTCACGCCAACACGACGCACGGAGGAACAACGCATCACCGTCCTTCCAATCGTTCGCCTGCTTGTCGAACTGCTTCGGGGTCGATGCGATGGTGAAGTTCGCCACCGCCAGACCACCTTGCGTGTATCGGAGTTCGGGGTCTGCGGTGAGGTTGCCCACCACCGTGATGATCGTTTCGCCGCTCATGCTGCGTTCTCCTTCTGGGTCATTCGTTTCCGTGGTTGGGTAAGCCTGAGACGCACAAGTTCCCGATGAGCCGTCGTAACCTTGATGCCCATCTCCTGAGCGATCTCGGCTTCTGACAGCCCGCGCGAATGCAACTGCCGCAACCGGGACTCACGCTTAGACGTGCGCGATGCGTACAACTCGGCAGCTAGCTCGGCTAGCCGGTCGGGTTCGGTTCTCCCGATGGTTCGCATGATCGAGTTAGCTATGACGTCTTGGACCGTGATTCCTTTTACGGCGGCGATGGATGCGAGGCGTCCCCATACCCAGTCCGGCATTGCGATTGTTTCGACTCGGTTCATGTGATCTCGATTCCGCAGAGGACGCAGTAGCCGTGGATGTCTGGCTTGTGTTTGTGTCCGTCGTTCGGTTCTGGGTAGCGGGGTGTTACGTGCCCGCTGGTTGTTGGCTTCTTCTTTGCTTCGGCTTGTGCCGCTTCGAATGCGAGTCGTGCGGTTCTGCATGGTCCGCAGTTCTCTTCGGTTCCTCCGGGGTGGCGCGTGCACCACGGCTGGTTATCCACAGGTTTCGACTTGTCTGCCCCGCCCTTTAGTTCTTTAAGTGGTCGGGTCGGGTCGGGTCGGGTCGGGTCGGGTCGGGATAGAGGGGACAAGGCCGGGACATCGGTAGACGTTTGCAGGGTTTTTTGGGCCTTCGATTCGCGCCAAGATTTCTTGCGAGCTGCTTCTTGCGCGCGTGCCGTCTCAACTTGTTCGCGTGTGATCTGCCACTTCGACCAGTTTCGGAACCTGTATCCGTTCTTCCCGACACGAGTCCAGAGCTTCGCCACGACCAGTGCGTCAGCTAGCGCGGTCGTTCCGCCCCACGTCTTGAGCATCGTGATCGGCACGTAGCCGTCCTTCAACTGGTCGGACGACCACGCGCCGGCCAAGCACCAGAGACCGACAGCAGCGGCTCTTTTAGATGGTGTGATCGACATGACCTCCACCGATGAGTGGAACTTGTCGTCGACCTTGAACCATGTCATTGCGCCTTCAGTTCGTTGTACCGGGCGCGGATCTTGGCGAGTGTCGATTCGGGCGCTCCGGCGTCGGCGGCTGCTTTCCCGAGCGCGGTCACGTTGGCGATGTCGTTGCCTGCCTTCACGAGTTCTGCCCCCCAGTCGCGTCCGAGTACAACGGCCTCGGCTAGTGGCTTGACCGTGAAGTCCTTCCGCTTTCCGCGTGAGACGGTCAGGGCGAGGGTCACCGGGCCTGCGATGTGGGAAGCGTGGCTGATTTCGATTCCGCCCACGCGGTCTTTGCCGAATGTGATGTCGGGGTTGCGGTAGAGGGTGAGTTTGCGGCCGGCGTAGGTCGTTGCTTCCGGCCCCCAGCATTGGACGATGATCCGTCGCATCGACTTCGAGGGCCGGTATGAGCGGTCGGGGAACTCGACGAGGTTGAAGAAGAACGGCTGCTCGGCGTTGCCCTTGCTGACTTCGCTGATGGTGACGGTGATGGGACCGGCGATTAGATCATCCGCGTTGACTTGGGCGCTGTTGGGTACGAGCGATGGGGTCAGATCCATCAGAGTCTCATTTCTTCGTACAGGTCGATGCCGCGTTCGGTTTCGGGGAGTCCGCGTGTGATGTTCTCGTAGCGGGCGATCATGGTGTTTGCGGTTTCTTCGAATGCGGCGGCGGCTTCGAGGATGGCTTCTTGCCAGTGACGGTTGGGGGTGACGCGGATTGTCCACATGGGCATGCCGCCGCACCAGGACACGTAGTCGCACCATTTCCGCCGTGAGACGAGGAGGCCGCATTGGATTTGTGCCATGTTCTCGGGGGGTACTTTGTCGGTGAGGATGGTTTCGAGGTGCTTCTTCTGGCGACGGGACTTCACTTCGATGAGCCCGTCGTCACCAACGAGCCCATCGGGTGAGAACCCCAACTTGAATCCGAACTCGTCACGGACCATGAACCCCACCTGCGTCACGGACTCGATGTGTTCCGAGTAGTGGTCGCGGGCGATGGGTTCGTCGAATGTTCCACGCTCCATGTCGGCGGACACGTAGGTCGGGTCGGTGTAGCCGGTGATCCGTTCAGCGACGAGAAGGTTGGTGAGAGCGCGTGAACTCTCGTTGTGGGCTACTGTTCCGCTCGAGGTGAGTAGGTCGCCTACGACTGATGCGGTGACCATGCCGCGTCTAGCGTCGTGCCATTCGTCGGTGCCTTGTTCGAAGTCGTAGACGTGAAGGGTCATTCGGGTCTCTGTCCTGTGATGAGGGTGATGAGGGTGTCGACATCCATGAGCACCCACTGTTTGCCGGGTGCTGTGACGCCTTTGCGTTTGGCGATGACGATCCCAGCCGCTGCGTCGTCGTTGCCAGCCTCGAGTTCGGCTTCCTTGATCCACTCGGCGGCCTGGATCTTGCCGCCGTAGTCTTTGCACTCGAGGACGATCCGGTTGCCCAGTACACGCAGGCCAGCGATGTCGCCGCGGTCTTTCGCTCCGGTTTTCACGCGGCGGTCGATTCGGTCGTCAACATGCAGCGCGAGGTAGTCGGCAATGTTGCGTTCGTGACTACTTCCGGCTGCTTTCGCTGACGATCTTGAGCGGCTCACCATGCGCCCATTGCGGCGTCGCGGAGTTGGTCGTCGTCGATGCCTACGTAACCTTGTGTGGTGGCGACTGAGGCGTGACCCATGAGGCGCTGAAGGGCTAGGAGTTCGCCACCACTCTTGATGACTTGGGTGGCGAACCGATGCCGCAGCTTGTGGCAGGTCACACCGGGAGGCAGGACCTTCGATACGTAGCGGGAGACGGTTGCGGGTGCGATGTGTCCGTTGTCTCGTCCGGGGAACACGTAGCCGGTTCGTTCGTTGCCTTCGCGGTCGACCCGCAGTAGGTCGGCGGTCTCGTCGGAGATTGGTACGAGGCGTGTCTTTGAGCCTTTGCCCACGATGCGGAGTGAGTAACGCCCGGGCAGTCCTTCGATGTCGCGGACGTGGACTTGTGCGATCTCCATGGCCCTAGCACCGATGCGTACTCCGATGATGACCATGAGCTCGACGCGTGGGCTGGCTTTGTCTAGTGCGGCGTTGACAGCCTCGAGGGTGGCCGGCTTCGGTACACCATGCGGGACACGGACTGCCGGCAGATCCTTCGTCGGGTCGTCTGGCAGGAATCCTTTGCGGAATGCGAACCCGAAGTAGCCGGTGAGTGAGCTGCGGACGACACCTTTGGTGTTGGGTGCCCAGCCGGGGTTTCCCATGTAGTCGACGAGGATGTCGTCGGTGATGTCTTCGGCTTCGAGTCCGGGGTGTGCGTTGCGGAGTTTGCGGATTTGGTAGGTGCGTAGTTCGATGGTGCGCGGTGATCTCGTCGCGGCTTTGAGGTATTTCAGGTACGCGGGATCGATTGTGTTCCACGGCATGTGGACTCCTTCAGTTGTTATTCAATTGTCGTATAGCGTGGCTATACGGTCACGTGTCGGTGACTTCGACTCCTTGGATCAGTGTCGTTTCCCCATTGGGGTAGGTGACCTCGAGGATGCCGTTCTTGTCGGGTATTCCGATCTTGTAGTGGCCATCTCCCATGTCAGCGGAAAGAAACCCGCTGAACAGCCAACTCTTTCGCGGCTTGGCGTGTTGTACCCCAAATCCGCCGAGGCTGGTCACGATGCCTCGGTCTTAGTCGGTTAGGTCATGCCACCTCGCAGGCTTTCGATGTATGGCAGCACGCGGGCGGCGTGGTCTTCTTCGGACTCGTCATAGACGGTCGTGGCCTTGCGGGTGCGAATCTCGATCGGCTCGGGGTCAGCGTCGTAGTCGTACTGGAGCCAGTCGTTCGCCTCACCTTCCGCCATGACTGACCTGAAGCGTTCCGTCCAATCCCGCTGGCGCTGCTGTTCATCATCTGAAACGTCCACGTATTCGAGGTGCGAGTGGCGGGCGAGCTTTCCAACGAAGTCAGTACGGCGCAGTTCGGCGTCGACCATTTGACGGGGGATGCTCGCGAGCACCATTGGGATGATGACGTCGTTCTCGCCGATTTCCATCTGGTCTCCTTCGGTCGGGACAGAATGGGTGCATGCTTGGATGTAGCGCCGCTACATATCCGGGTCGACAGACAGTTGCGCCGCTTCATCATCGATCGGGTCGGCGCGCCAGGGTAGCCACCCGCTGCGAGCCCCGGTCTGCGGGTTCATGTAGCAGTAGTCACCGTTGAACCGCGTCAATCGGATGACATCCGTCATCGGTTCTCCGCGATGATCCACCCCGACCGCAGACTCACGCCGTACTCGACAATCTTGCGGCCGACGAGCTGCTCCATCTTGCGGTAGACAACCTTCTCGGGAACATCGGGAAGCATGTCAGCCGGCCAGACGTAGTTTCCCCGGTCGCGCTCTGCCCGCGCGCGACGGATTGCGTCGAGCAACCGTTCGTCAGTCAGGTCTTTGACCTGCATCGGGTCTCCTTTGTCGTATATCGGAACGTGCTGGGCTAGTTGATCGGCGCAAACTGGCCGTGTTCGTAGCCAGCCGCAAAGACCCTGTACGGGTCGTCGGTTGGGTTGCTAGCTTTCCAGCGAGCCCACTCCACCGCGAGGCGTGTCATGCCGTTTTCGACCAGTTCGTACTTCGTGACGATCGTCCAGTCGTAGGCATTGCCACGCTTCCTGGGCTCATCGACGCCCTGCCAATAACAGTCGCCGCTATCGGCGCGCACTGCCTCGATGCGGACGAGCACGCCATCCTTCTTGCGTCGCCAAATCTGTCCACGCTCGACGGTCTGATCCATGCTGTCTCCCTATGCTCAGGTAGTTGTCGGGGCCAGGCGGCTCAGCACGCGGCGGGCATCCTCGATGTCCTGGGGCGTCTCGTAGTCGGTGATGATTCGGTAGTCGAGCTCCTCGAGCAGGTACGCCGGCGTCACCCAGTCCAGTTCGGGATCTCGCAGACTAGACAGGATCGGGTTGTCGTGACTCTTGATCATCAGTCCTCCTTGGACGGTCGCATATCAGGGGATGTGCGGCCATGCTTCACTGCCTGAGACAGCAACGCGACCATCTTCGGAGCATGATCGGCCGACCCGATGTCGAACAGGCTTCCGTTCAGGCGTACGAAGTACCTGTCGGGAGAATCTGGGTAGTGGTCTGGGAAGGCCACGGGGCCGTAGACGTCCAGGTCGACATCGCGCATATCGTGTGCCCACCCCAACATGACCGAAACGCGATCTCGGGGACTGTCGTCTGCCGTCATCTTGCGTGACTCACCGGTCGGGACGCGATCGGAGTCGAACACAAGATCCTCTACACGGTTCATTCGGACTCCTTTTCTGGGACAGAACTTGACCGTTCTTGTCCGTACAAGTACGCCCGAACTTCAAGTAGGGCGTCTCGGTGAGAGTCGAGGCACGAGGCGATGTTCGCGTCGAGCACATCAACCGGCGACACGTTGTATGTGACGTGCTCAAGCTGGAACTGAATCAGGCCGTCAGGCAGTCTGACCAGATAATCCGTGATGTCCGGGTACACCTCGACCTCACTCATTGGCCGGCCCAACACTCTCGCATGCTGGTACTAGCCGAGTGAGGTTTCCCAGGCGCTGGACCCAATCGTTCTTTAGGTACTTCGAGTCGGTGCTGTCCACCCACTGATTAGTACCCAGAAGCTCGATCAAAACCTTTCCGCTGGGAGACGGTTCGTAGTCGCCCACGTAGTAACCGGGAATAGTAGGAAGTTCGTTGAGCGGAGCTGGATCGCAGCCGCAGATCACCCATCCGCTTTCCTGTCGGCGCAGCCTGGCTTCATTCGACGAAAGGTGGCTGTCGATGACCCACTCGACACCTTCGGATGTGGCTCGCGCCCACCAAACCTTGTCTGCCGGCCTGATCTCGATCCCGGCGTAGTACAGCTTCGCTGCCTTCACTTATCTGCCTCCATACGGCTATTCCCACATGCTGCGACACCAGCCTCATAGCCCGCGTGCCACGCGATCCCGAGTGATGCCCAGAAGTGCCAAGGAACTCCGTTCGACTGGTCGATCACATGCTCGGGGATGTTGAGCGTGTCGCCGCCCATAAACTTCCGAAGGGCAGCGACGCCTGCCGCCTCATCCCGTAATCCGTGGTCAGCCATTGGCCTCTCCCGTCGTGCGTGCATTCGCTAGTGCTGGGATAAATCGGTCGTCGAAATCGGGGTGCTCCTCGATGAAGGTGAGCAGCGTGAATGCGTGCCAGGCTACGGCCGCGATGTGCGACGATCCGGTCTCCTCGTCGGTGTCCTCGCCCGCCCACCACGCGGTCAGGTGCCGCTGTAGGGCCGCATAGGACTTCGACCACTCGTAGCCCTTGCGCCACTGGTTGTCGGCGTACTTGCGGGCACCCACGCCATAGTGGCGTGCGAGCTGGGTCAGCGCCGAGATCGGGATGAGATCGAAGCGTTCGTCCTTTGTTCCCTTCTCGCCGCCCGTGCGCGACACGCTGCGAACTTCGGCGCTCATCGCGGGGCCGCTTCCATGAACGCTCCGGGGAATGGCTCGGACGGGATCATGGAGCCGGTCGTGAAGTAGCCGGCGATGATGTCTTCCCAGTTGCCCCAGTCGATCATTCGGCGCTTGTGGGTGTCGCGGTTGTAGGGCTGATCGAAGATGACGTGTTCCCACTCGGGCTCGGCGGCACCGTGGATCTCGGGCTTGTCGTCGATGAGGATGTCGCCGCGAACGAGGGTCTTGTCAGCCGTGATGATGACTCGCGGTCCCCAGTGTGAGCCATAGTGCTTCACGACCCAGTTGAGCTTGTCGCTCGCGCACGTCGGGTTAGACACCCACGGACTCGTGACGATCCGAACGTCATGCCCGGCCTTCACCATGCCCTTGAGCGCTTGCTTCGCACCGGGGATTGGCAGGAGCCGGGAGTAGAAGCCTTCCTCGATCATCACGGCGTCGATCAGCGCACGCTCCGCGTCGGTGCGGCCAGCGTGCAGATCGAAGCCGCGCTGATCCTTGTGCCGGGGAATGCCAGCAGCGCTCTCTCCAAAGCGATCTAGAGACTCACCGTAAGCGTGGCCCCAGTCAGCAATCACGCCGTCCATGTCCACCAGGATTCGCGTCACTTGCTCTCTCCTTCTGGAACTACATCAACGGATGCCGGTACAAACTCTCCGGGGTACTCGCGGCGCAGTCGCTCGATCACCCGTGCGTCACGGTCCTTTTTCTGATCAGCAATGCGGCTGCGCTGTTTCGCCAGGCGCTCCGCATGGGCCTTGATCTTGGCGCGCTCATCATCGGTTGGACGTCGCGCGCCAGTGGCGCTGAGCGTGTAATCGTCGATACCCACCATCGCGCTGTAGCCGATCTTCTCCGCAACCTCTTCAAGCTCACGGATCATCGCCGCGACGGTCGTGTACGAGTCCAGTTCGTAGGTCTGGAAGACGAGGAAGTCCCTGCCGTCCTTCTTGTACTTGACGTTGCCCGACCACCAGGGGCCGAGGGTATCAATCCACTCGCTCACTCTGTCTCCGAACTGTGCGATGTAGGGCTCATACGGTGACCCCGAGAGTTGGTTGCAGGAACCGTGTGCGGAGCGACAGATCGAGGTAGTCGGGATTCAAGTCGATACCGACGTACCGGCGTCCCTCTTGTGTCGCGACCATGCCCGTCGTGCCGGATCCGCTGAACGGGTCAAGCACGACATCTCCCGGCTCGGAGCCAGCCCGCACACACGGGCGCACGAGCTCGGGTGGGTAGACGGCGAAATGGGCTTCCCCGAACGGCTGAGTCGGGATATCCCACACCGTTCGCTTGTTGCGGGTGTCGCCTGATGCCACGGCTCGCATGGTGCCGTTGGTCTTCGCTCCACCGTTCGCCCTGACGCTCCCAGCCTGTGCGGCTACGTCCTGGGCAAGCCGTGCGATAGACGCTGCCGAAAGCGGCTCAGCGATTGCCGCCGCGTCGTAGTTGTAACGCTCGGACTTCGAGAACAGGAACAGGTACTCATGCGACTTAGTGGGACGGTCGGTGACGGACTCGGGCATCGGGTTGGTCTTCGACCAGATGATGTCAGAACGGAGAATCCAACCGTCCTCCTGCAACGCGAACGCTACACGCCAGGGGACGCCGACCAGGTTCTTGCTCGGCAGTCCGTCAACGATGCGAGTCTGTACGCCCTGTCTGTGGTCGGCCACCGCGCGACCGGACATCTCGCCACTTGCGCCCTGGGGTCCACCTCGAGACCCTGTGTAGGAGTCGCCAAGGTTCAGCCAGAGCGTGCCATCGTCGGTGAGCACACGACGCAGCTCGCGGAAGAGTCGCACCATGTGCTCGACGTACTCGCCCACCGTTCCCTCTACCCCGTACTGCCCGGTCTCGCCGTAGTCTCGGAGACCGTAGTAGGGCGGGCTCGTGACGATCGTGCGAACAGACACCGATTCCAAAGCGCGGGCTTCTTCGAGCGCGTCTCCGCAGAGCAGGCGCACGGTGTCGTCTTCGTAGTGGACGCTCACGTTGGCCCTGCATCCTGAGATAGTTCGTCGGGCGTGAACAGGAGGGCGGCTGGTAACAGTTGTCTCGTCCCGGCGTTTACCGCCCACCAAAGTCCCGTCTCGCTGGCGAAGGCCTTGGTCTTCTTGCAGATTCCGCCATCGCGAGACACGATGTGAGCACCTACGGGCAGTGCGTCAAGATCTTCCTGAGTACTGAGGTTCCAGAGCAACATCACTCGCCCGCTTGTTCTGAATCGTGTGATAGTTGCAGGTAGGTGCCCGCGATCTTCGACTCATGGAGTCGTCGCGCTGCTTGCTTCCCGTAGGCCACCAGCACGCTCGGGGCACCGCTGTTCGCTTCCGCGCGCCGACCGTCCGGGTAGTGGAAGTGCAGCCGGCCCCAGATGAACTTGACGGCATCCGCGCGCCGCCAGATCGACTTCACGAAGCCAGCAGTCTCGGTGCGTGCGAACACGAGCGCGACCCCGTTGCCATGATCGGCCAGCTTCTCGAGCCAGTCCCACGCCGCGAACGAATACGGCGGGTTGCACCACACGTAGCCATCCCACTCAGCAGCTAGACCGTCTTCGGGCAGCTCGATCATCCGCTCGGCGGTCGACCAGGGGCGCGGGCTGGGTGCGGCGCAGGGGTCGAGATCGAAGGGGCCGAGTTCGTCGGTGATCTCGCGCGGGGTCAGCCAGGTGGTCGTGTCCGCTCGAGCGCTCTGGTGAGAGCCCATCGCGCCTGTCACGGATTACCTGAATCTGATGATGCTTTGCCATCCGCAGACTCGAAAGCGGCGACCACGAGGGCGAGTGTTTCGTTGATCAGGTCTCGCACGTCCTCGATGTCGGCCCGCGTTGCCTCGTTGAATATCCGGCCCAGGGTGGGCACGCCGTTGTCGTCGAGGTCGACCTCGAAGTAGCCGTACTTCACGACGCGGCCCCATGAGCCGTCCTCGCTGTACAGCGTCACGTCAAGCGGGTCGACCGCGAACACGCCGCCCTTCTCCGCGCCGTGGACTACGAACGATCCTCGGATGCGCGTGTCGGATGTGGCGATGACCCGCTGGTAGCGGCTCATGTCGAATGCGCGTGTCATGGCTTTTCCGTTCCGGCATCGGCTGATTCTTGGATCTGCCATTTCACGTCGCAGGTGCAGTGGTCTGGTTCGATGCACCCGATGACCGTGTGACACCAGTCCGCGTGCTGCGGTTCGGTCTGCGTCATCACTTCGCCTCCTTGGTCGGGTCAGAATGGATGGATGTACGGATACCCGTGAACTCGGCCTTGGGGTGACGCCGATCGAAGGATCTGATGGCATCGAGGACCGCCTGGTCGCCGAATTCGATCCGCGCGTGCATGCGGAGTTCCTGACGGCGCTTCTTGAGTTGGACGACCAGGGCCATGGCGCGCCCTGACCATAAACTAACGACGCTAGAAATGCCCCGCTTGGCCATCTGATTGGCAACGCTGCGATGCATCTTGCTCACGATCTCTAGGGCCTCCATGAGATCGCGGCGCGCGATCCACTCGGACCACTCGGAGTCATCCCAGATGGCGTCCTTCAACTCGTCGCCGGGTCTGATCCACTCGATCTCTTCATAGCCGAGCGTCACCGTCGTGAACTTCATACTTCCGCCCCGGTCGGGAGTGCTGGCCCTAGGGCGCGGAACGAGGCCGCGCGAGACAGCAAGTTGCGCCGGGTGTAACCATCCCAGTGCTGGGACTCCTCTTCCAGCACCTCAGCGGCGGTCAGATTGAGCAGTTGGCGCACGAACTCATCGGCCTCATCATTGGTCGCCTGACGCACGTCGATCGGGACGTGAGGGTGCCAGAGGTCGCCTAACTGATTGACGATGTTTAGCGCACGGAAGCTCATATCGATCATGAGGCCGGCCCCAAACTGGAAGATGTTGCGACGGGGTACTTGGCAAGTAGGCGCTCAAGCGTCTTGACCTCCGCAGCCTTCTTGCGCTCCCGCGCTCTCTTGGCGGCAGCAGCCTTCTTGTCGCGGTCCTGCTTGATTCGCGCGAGCTCTTCGTCGGTGCAATAGCGTTCACCTGCGAGGCAGAGATAGTGGCTGCACGAATCCCAGTACTGGTTGTCGTCGGCTATCTGGATCTTCGGTGCGTCGATGAACAGCGGGAGGACTTCGGCAACAGCGGCGGCAAACTCGTCAACGGTGGCGTACTCGGGCAGGCGAGTCACGGTGCCCGTGATGTGCTTGCCGTCCTCGACGCGGTAACTGAACTGATTGGGGAATCTACCCACCGTCTTCCACTCGCTCACGGTGCTACCTCCTTATTGCGACATGTTGCGACGGTCATTTGATGACCCCGCAGAGATTGAGAATCCCAGCGACGAAATCGAAGATGCTCACGGCCCAGACGACGAGTGATCCCGCCGCCGCGCAGATCGTCTTTCCGGCACGACGCCGTGTTCTCTCCGGGCGTCCAAACTTGCGGAACGTTTACGCCCGTGAGTCGTCCGAGCTTGTCAATGCGGAATGACCGCGCGCCCGTGAGCACTCCGGCCGCGAAGTCGAGGCCGGAGAACTCGTCATCGTGGGTTGGCATGGAGAAGCTGATGCTCATGCGGGCACCTTCTCGGGCTGCGGGACGCTGATGGGTGCCTCGATCGGCTCCATCTCGATGTGCTTCAACGGTTCTCCGATGTCACCCATGACGGGTTCCTTTCGTGGTGGTAGGGACAAAACTTGACAATTTGGGGCTAGGCGGCGATCGACTGATCGGCCGGCATGAACTCGTCGACCATCGCCTGCTGCTTCGCCGTGAGCCGCAGCCCGTACACGAGCTCGATGCGACGCAAGGGCTGCTGGATGGACGCGAGGATGTCGTTGCGCTCCTTCACGCAACCCGCGCAACGCATCCGGGGCGCTGAAGACTTAGTGGCGTAGAGCTTCTGCTCAGTCAACTTGTGACCCCACCGGCACTCGTCCAGCGGCCAGTCCTGCTTGCCGAACTTCTCCTTGCGCGCGTTGTTCTGCGTCCGCGTCAGCAGGCGCAGGTGCTGCGGGTTGATGCAGGCGTGGTTGAAGCACTTGTGGTCGATTACGAAACCGTCAGGGATCTGGCGACCGTTGTAGAAGACCCAACTCGCCCGGTGTGCCAGAAAGACGTTGACGACCCGCTTGCCCTCGACCCGATGGGACGAACCGAGCATCACGTAGCCCTTGACGTTCGACTTGTAGCCGCTGATCCAGCACCCGTTCTCGTCAACCGTGTAACGGCTCGTCGCACGCTCCTGGATGTTCTCGGGGATCGGAAGGTTCTTGTGGTAGCTCACGATTTGACTTCTTCCAACTCGAAGTTCCAGAACGTTTGCAACACCCCATCGATCTGCACCCGAGACATCCCCGGCACAAAATGGGGTTTCACGACAACACCACGCTTCGACGGCACGCGCGGCCCACCCTTGAACCAGACCGGGTGCGTGGTTACCTCAGTGCCCTTCTCGAGCATCACGTTTCTGATCCCATCTGCGTCGTTGGTCGTAGTCCCACCGCACCCTCGACCACGGCTTATCCCCGTAGCGGGTGACGATGCCGTGGTCGTGTAGTCCGCCCATGTCGGCGAGCATTCGGTCGATGGTGGTGTTGCCGTGTGCGGCAAGTTCGGCGATCGTTGCGGTGTGATGCTCGATCAGGTAGGCGATGACTGGATTTGTGCGGTGTTCGGCAACCCATTCGGCAACGGTGTCGGTCACTTCAATGCGCCGAGCCGTGCTGCGAGTAGTTCGGCCATGTCGTCGTTCTCGGGCACATAGGGTGTGCCGGCGAGTGCGGACACGGCGGCCATGACTCGTTCGTGGTTGCGGACAGCTTCGTCAGTCGTTGGGGTCGACATCTTGTTCTCCGAGTTCGAGCATGGTCAGTAGGTGGTCCCAGCGGGTGAGGGCACGGTTGATCGCGGCACGAATCCGGTCACGCATCTTCGCCCTCGTCGTTCGTGTGCGAATGAAACTCGCGGTCATGCTCCGCAGCGCCACGATTGGCCCACTGCAACAGCATCGGTTCGCCACCGCCAACACCACAGGGAACGCACCGCCACTCGGCCAGGACTACCTCGATGACTTCGGCGCTCATCGGAGGTTGCCGGTGAGTGCGTGGAGGATGTGGCCGCGCGAGATGACGGCGGTCAGTGCGAGCTCGGACGACAACTCGCTGCGGAGTGTCACGATCGCGGTATCGGTGAGTGCCGGCCAGTTGAAGAAGTGGGCGTTACGTCGATACGCCTCGCACATGTCCTCATCCGACATCGCACCCCGCACGTACAGGGAGAGGATGTGCTGCTTGGCTTGGTCGCGGATATCGCCTTGCGGACCACGCGCCAACACCACCGCATGGGTGAACAGATCATCAGTGATCGTCATACTTGCTGCTCCTTAGAACGAACGAAAATGCCCCGACAGGGATTCGGGCGTCAACCTGTCGGGGCCTGCGGGCTATTGCGTATCCCGCATTGTGCTCGGGCGGGGAGTCGAACCCACACCTACGACCATCCGAGCAACCGGTCCTCCTACTTCTGCTCCCCGTGTGCGCGGATCAGCAGAGCGTGTGGCGCTGACCCCTCGCACGTAACGGGATCGCGTCATAGACCGAAAGTTTTGAGCCCACACCATGCGGTCTCGTTTGCAGCCGGGACATACCGGTCTGACTTTCAGCATTTGCGCCCCTCACCCGGCCACTACACCGAGATCCCAACGCACCATCTATTTTGCGAGCAACGCTTTCTGGAACCGGCAATACCGCCTACTACGGCGGCCCCGAGTGGGGATCGGATTTCGCGATGCTCTATGAAGTTGTGATCCGGGCGAGTGAGGGGATCCTGCTGGGGGAACAGCACCCGCCCGGAAGTAGTTAGAGAGTCGGCCGCTTAGACCAAACCCACGCCAGCAACACCACAAGGGCCACACCGGCATACATCCATGGCGTCATCGCAGACCCGCGATCGTGATACCCGCAGCAACAACCCACAGAAACGCGATAAACCCACCCACGAAATAGCCCAAACACAGCAGAACAGCCAGGGCGAGAATGCCGACGAACAGGCCATCACGAGCGACACGAAACGCGCGGATCACGACGCACGCTCCTCGAGCAGCGCGAAGACGCCATCGGAGGGGAACCGGCGTTGGTTGCCGGCCGTGCGGAAGGACCGGAGTCGGCCTTGCTTCTCCCATTCGCGGATGGTGTCGACGCTGACCCCGAGGAGTCTCGCCGCAGCTCCGGTGCTGAGCGGGGGTGCCTTGTCTGGCTGGGTATCCCTGGGGTTCATAGGTGTCAATCTAGGTATACCTAGTGGCATTGTCAAGCCCTAGTTTTGCTGGGGTACGCGCGCGCAGAAAGGTATTGCGCGCGGCGCGAGGTTTCCCTAGGATTCAGACATGAGCTTGAACGTGACCCGACTGCCGCGACAAGCCCCCAGAATCAAACTGGGGGACAGAACCCGCATCGTCCGCCGAGAGATGAACCTCACCCAAGAACAGTTCGTCGAAGGACTCCGCGCCTACCTGCCCACCCTCGGCCCCAAGTCCTACGCGGCATGGGAAGCCGGCACCAACGAGCCCACAGACAAAGCCGAGGTATGCGAGGCCCTCGAGCTCTACACCGGCCTACCCCGTGAATGGTTCATGGGCTGGGCGGATCACTCGCGCCCCACACCAGGCGGGGAAAGCCAGGCCTTGGATTATGGGGCTGCTGTTTCGTCCCGATCCGGCGAAGTCTTGGCTTTCCCCACACCTGGACTTGACATCAAGACGGCAGCATAGCGTAGTCGTTTCGACCCGAAACAATCTATGACCCTCACTGGGGGGTAGACGACCCGTGGCCCTCTACCTACTCTCAAGCATGGACTGGGAGCAAACGCTCTCGGACTACGCGACTCATCAACGCGCCGCGCGACTCTCAGAAAAGACGATCAGGAACCGTGAAGAGTGCCTACGACTCGTCGCAAGAGTTTCCCGCCGCGGCCCCGACCAGGTAACGCTCAACGACCTCGAGCGGACCCTGGCTAGACGCCACCCCCGAACCGGTCTCCCACTCGCGGCCGGCACGTTGCAGTCCGAGCGCTCATACATGCAGAGCTTCTTCACATGGATGAAGAAGACGAAACGTCGCCGCGATAACCCGGCGAAGGATCTGCCCAAGGTGAAAGTGCCGCGCCGCAAACCGCGACCCCTGCGCCTGGATCAGATCGAAGACGTACTCGACTGCGGCATCTACACGCGTACCCGCGACATCATCCTCATCGCCGCATTCACCGGACTACGCATCGGTGAAGTGGTCAAGATTCGGGGCGAAGACGTCGACCTCCGCGCCATGACCATCAAGTCGATTCGTAAAGGCAACCTCGACTGGGAAGGCACACTCAACACAGCCCTGCTCGACATTGCGAAACGATACCCACGCACCGGTTGGTGGTTCCCGTCCCCCTACGCCAACGAGAAGTTCCCAGACGGCGGCGGCCACATCCTCATGGCGTCCGCATCCGACCGTGTATCGAAGGCCATCCGTGCGGCCGGGATCACGGATACCAGAATCACCGGTCACTCGATCCGACACTACGCCGCTACCGAGATGATCCGCCGTGGTGCATCCATCCGAGCTGTCCAAGAGTTCCTAGGCCACGCATCCCTCGCGACCACTCAGTTGTACGCAGAGGTCACCCTGGACGACATGCGCGCCGCGAACGACGTCCTCCCGACGATCATCGCACCGGCACACGCGAACCGGAAACCACGGACAATCGCCACGTCTGAGATACTGGCCGCTTAGCCCCTGTAGCTCAGTTGGTAGAGCAGCGTCCTTTTAAGTCGCGGGTCCCCGGTTCGAGACCGGGCGGGGGCACTACCGGTGGGTGGGTTGTCCGAGCGAAAGAATCACCGGCCCCAGAACTCCCGCCGCGATCTGCTGACCCGCGTTGTTCGGGTGTGTCGGGTCGTTCACGGGGTCACGTTGGTATCCGGGAAGGAAGCTGCCATCATCCGCACGGATGGCCGCGTAGGGGTCGACGAACGTCCATCCCTTCTGTGTCGCGTGAGTCCTCAGGGCGGCGTTGTAGTCGAGGGTCGCGGCAGCCCACGCGGGAACGTTTGATGGGGCGATGGCTGACACGAGGACGTGCACGCCTGCGGGGGCGGCTGCTGCAAGGCGGTCCCATTGGGTGAGGCAGTTGTGCCAGTCGACGCCTTGTGCGATGTCGTTGGTGCATCCCATTACGACGATGGTGTTGACGGTGGGGATGCCGCGTGCGAGGGCGGTGTCTACGATCTGATCCGACCGCAACCCGACTTGGAATGCGCCGGAGTCGAACGTGATGTGCTTGTCGGTGATGTACACGGTCCACGAGTTCATGGGTGCCCAGCCTGCGGTGATCGAGTCGCCGTATGCGGCGTAGGTGACCGGTGCGATGCGGACTGGGGCGGGCTGTGTGGTGAACGTAGCAGTAGGTGTGAGCGTGTTGGGGGATGCTGTGGCTTCGATTCCTGCGAGCGCCAGAGCGGTTGCGGTGAGGGCTGTGGTGAGTAAGACGAGTCCGATTGTTGCCGGGGTACGCTGCATGGTAGGCCATCCTTGGATTGATCAAGCGTTGGTTAGGGGCCGGCTGGGTGCGTCCACACCTTGCCGGCCCTGCTGGGTAGACAGATTAGTGCATGTGGACGCGAAAAAGCGCCCCGACCCTTTGTGGGGGTCGGGGCGCGTAGTTTCCGAAGCCGCTTCCTACTCGCAGGATTCGCAGCGCAGGTCGTCCATCGGGTCGACGGGGACTTCGTACTGCTCCGGGTCGCCGTTCATTCGCCGGCGACCGTGGGAGGAATGATCGGCAGGGGCGGCGTGCCAATGTCAGCACCGATGACGGGGCTCGAGGTAACCGAGACCGGGACGACAGGGTACGACGGCTGAACGGGCAGCCCAAGGAGCCATCCGAGCTTGGGCCATTTCTTCTCAAGGAGACGCACGGCCGCGTAGTAGGCGAACCCGAACGCGAACGTCAGAACCCCCTCGAGTGCCGGTTCTGACACTCCGGGGATGCTGACATTGATCGAAACGAGCCAGCCGAGGATGAGGCCGGCCATGCCGGGGACCGCAGTTCGGATGAGGGACGCGACGATGGCGTTGAAGGTTTGGGCGGGGGTCTGGTCGGTCATGGTTCCTTCTTCTAGGGGTGGTTGATGATGAGGTAGCCAATACCGCCGATGATCGCGAGGACGGCGGCGGGGATGCCGAGCCAGACCATGAACCATTGGGGGCGGTTCTTTATGAGCCCCTGGGTGACTTGTTTGTTGTCTTTGAGGACTGCGAGCTCGGATGCGTGCTCGGTCAGTGTTTTGCGAAACTCGGCGTGTTCGGCTTCGTGCTGGGTGTTGGCGATGGCTTGGGCGGCTGCGGATGCGACAACGGTGTCCTTGAGGGCACCCATTGTTCCCTCGAGCCGGCCGAGGAGGTAGTTGGTCTGATCCTTCGGTGGGATCTGGCCGATGTCGCTCACGAGAGTTCGATGGTAGCTTTGGTCGGGATCTTGAGCGCCTTGACAGCGGCTTCGATGGCGTCGAGGTCGCTGGCAACATGCGTCAGATCAATCGACGGCCCGGAGGTGCCGCCAGAGATGGCGAGCGGGGTGAGGTAGGCAGCTTTCCATGCTGCATACGTCTTCGCGTCCACGACGTTGAGTGCGCCGTGTGCGTCCTGCCATGATGCGATCAGGCTTGCGGCGCTGGTCTCGAGCCAGTTCGCTGGGGTGCCCGGTGAGTCGCCGGCCAGGGCAACGGTCGGGGTTCCGCCCACGTTGTACAGAGTCGTCATGGTCTTCCTTCGTTTCGGGGACGTAGAGGTGTTGTCGAGGGAGGCGCTAGAAATATCTGCGGGCACAAGGGCGTTGCCCCACTCCCAATGCGGAACGTCATTGCTCACCCAGTGGGTGAAGTGATGCTTGACCGCAATCTGAGCCAGTACCGGCCACGGCGCATTCGAGGCGATATCAACCGCCCGTCCGAACCCGTGACGCGAGAACCCCACCGGGGCCAGCGGCGGGGCGGGTGGGGACGGCAGCAGATTGTGTGCGGCCGGGTGGACGTGCATGTCAACCTGGGTCGCAAGTGATCGGTATCCGCCATCGGGGAGGAATATCGCGAAGGTGTAACCGCGCTGCCTAACCTCATCGCCGCACGCTCGCAGGTCGGGCAGGATCGCAACCGACACCTGGACGCCCTGATAGGTGGTCAGATGCTCGGGTGCGACGTTGCCGTTCGTGTCAGCCATGCGGTGCCCTCAGTTATTGTTGAAGCCGTAGACGCGAATGCTGCCCGTCGCCGTTCCAGCACTAACGGTGAGCAAGAACCCGTCAAACTGGGTCGTCGCGCGCTGGGAGAACCCGTAGTTGAACTTCGTGAGCGCCGCCGCCGTGCCAGGGTTGTTGGTGGAGAAGAAGTCAGCCAGACACAAAGTCGCGACCGCGCGGAACGGAGACCGCACCCTCAGCTCCGCAACACCCAAAGTCGTCGTGTTAGTGATCGCGATCGAAGCGGCGTTCACAACCGGAGTTGCACCAGGGGTCGCGTTGATGGCGGTGATCTCTTCACCGTCGTACCCCGTGACAGTCGCCGTGCCAGCAACCGTGTATTGAATCGTCATCGCGCCCGGACTAGTGGCCGAATCCTGGTCGATAATGACTAGATAGTTGTCGTAGGTGCTGGTGAAGCATCCCTTGACGCTGATGCTGCTCGCTCCGGTGAATGTAACCTTGCCCGATGCGCCCACCGATACGCCCGACCCGACAACACCTGTGGGGATGACGCTGGTTAGACCTTGCGCGTTGACGACGCCGATGATCGCATTGGTGATTGCGGCGGTGATCTTCGCACCAACGGCAACAAGAGACAGGGCCATCTAGGGCACTCCAATGGCCCACGTCAGGTGGGTAACTGCCAGCGGTGAAGCTGGGGCTAGAAGGCGAAGATTCCGTTGTTGAGTCGGGCCGTGGAGTCGGCGTAAACCTCAGGGGCCACACCAACAGCGTGGGCAGCAGCAGACGTCCCGAGCTGCGCCCGAGTGATGGTCAGCGTTTGCACTCCGGCGACCGGGGCAGAACACGCCGTGACTTTCACAACCTCGGAATCGACCAGCAGGTAGTAGTTCACGGCAGACGTTTCAAACAGGGTCACACCGTCAGTCGAGGTGCACAGCATCGAAGTTGCAACATTGGTCAGCGTGGTGCTGATGGTGTTGTTGCCACCGTTCGCGTACAGGTCGGTGTCGTAGATACCTGTCGCCGGTTGGCAGGGTTGCAGGTACAGGGTGAATAGGTCTTGCCCGTCCGGTCCCGAGGTATGGGTTTGGGCTTTGTCGAGCAGCCACCCGTCCCATGTGGTGAATCCGACTACCGTGGAGGGGATGTTGCTGATGCGGATGCGGTCGCCGGGAACCATTGCGAGGAGGTCAGCGGATCTGTCGGTTGGGCACTTGACGTTATCGATCGTCACCGACACGGGGCGGAGGGAGACGTTCTGCCCACGCCACAACCGGTCGGTTCCGAACTCGTACAGGTCGGATGGTCGGTAGACGGCAACGGTGTCGGATGAGTTGTTGGAGCCTGCGCGAGATTGCAATGCAGTCTGGGCTACAGTTTGTGAGCTCCCGTTCGCGCCTGTCACGCTGTCTGACCAGATCAGGTTCGTCGAATCGCGCACCAGATCGATCGTGCCCGACACTTCCTGCTGTGCATCGAACGTGTACGACACCGTGGGCGGTCGTTGCCTGGCACGCACTCGAATCGTCTGCGTGGGCGCTGTCAGGGTGCCGGTGGTTACGCAGTCGATGTAGCCCTGCTCGGTGCGGATGACCGTATTGATGGCGTCTAGGGCTGACTGACCCGTTGTTGCCGCGTTTCCGATTGGGGCGGTGGACAGGTCGCCGGGGAATGCGGCGAATGTGAGTTGCGGGGTGGACTGGTCGATGAGTGTGAGGCGGGCCGCTTCGGTAGTGGTTCCGGCGTCAGCGATGTTCAGGAGCGTGCTGCCGAACATCATCTCCGCGACCACAATGTCGCTCGCGCCGGCCGATGCGTCACCGACCGTGATGGTCGTATTGGCTCCGCCCGAGGAGAAGAAGAGGGCAGTGTCGGTCGCGACGGAGACGCCGTTCACGTACATCGTCCACAGGTTGCCTGCACGGATACCTTGCACAAAGTACTGGACGCCGGGAACGCATGGCGTAGTTGTTGCTATCCACCCAGGAGTGGCGAGAGAGTAGTAGTAAAAGAACCCGTTCTGGACGCCGATCTGTCGGCCCCACAACGAATCCGAGCTCAACGCAAAGTACGTAGTCAGAAGCTTCGTCGACAACACAAGACCCAGTGCGTTAGTCTGCGGCGGCGACGGCTGTTTGGTGAACTGCAAGAAAATCGAACCAGACACTAATGACTGCACCGCCGCAGCAGGAGCCGTGATCTCACACTGGGTGCCAGCCACAAACCCCGACGCTGCAACGCCGAACGTGACGGTCCCGCCCGTCAAACCCACAGCCATAGACGGGTAGCCGTGCAAAACCTCGGCAGCCGAAACCGAACCAGCCGGATCGCTGAACGGGAAATACGCCGACTGCTGCCGCCCAATCGTGTCAGCCAGATCGCCCAAAGTGTTCCGTGACGCAGCACCCAACATGTCATCACAAGTGATCGTGACCGCAGTCCAGTTGTCCTCAGCCAACCCAATCGACAGAATCGCACCCTGACGCAACTGCCCACCAACAGACCAACAAACAGCCATCCGCTCAGTCGGCGTATTCGAATAAGGCGACGACGTATTACCCGGCGTGAACCGGCCGTCATAGTTCTCGAGCGTGAACGTGAACGTCGCAGCCCCAGAATCACGAAACTGATCCGTACGAACCGGCGTCTTCCGAACACCATCAACACCACGCACATAGGACGTGATATCGACAAGGGTCCCGGTACCGTTCAGATCCATCGCAACAAACTGGGGCAGCAGAGGGTTACCCATCACACGCCCAACGCGGCAAGCAGCTCAGCCTTCGAAATCTGCCCATTCCGCAACCCGCCGATAAGGTGCGACGCCAACGCCTTCCCCACATCAGCCGCCGACCCCACATAGAACCCAGGAGGCGCAGCGATCGTGATGTTCAGACCGCCCCCACCGCCAGTCGGCCCTTGTCCGTTCGGAAACACATGCGACCCACCCGGCAGACGAACAACCTCAGGGCCGTTCTCACCCACGACCGAGTACTGCGACTGCATGATGTCGCCACCACCAGCATGGTGAGAATACGCCGTAGCCTGACCCGCATACCGACCAGCTGACGCCGCATTCCCCCGGTCGATCGTCGTCTGCAACGAAGCGTTGTACAGATCGGCGTTCTTCCGCGCGTTCTTCAGCGCCGTGCTCTGGTCATCAACCGAACCATTGACCGCCTGAATCGCCTCACGAGTCGCGGCCTGCTGTTTCGCAAGATCCAGCAACGCCGACTTCGCCTGGTTACCGGACATGCCAGCCGTGTCCAGCGAAGCCTTCTGCGCATCCAACTTCGCTGTGGCAGCAGCGGTTTCCTTGTTCAGTTCCTTCTGCGCGGCAGCATTCCCCAGGGCGGCGTCAACGACAAGCTTCCCGCTGATCCCCAACTTGTTAGCCGCAGCCAAAGCGCCGTCATCGAGCAGGGCCTTGCGCGCAACGTTCTCGACGTTTTTCTCGAGCTCGCCATTCACCCCGCTGAGGGCAGCCGCGTAATCGCTCGTCGCCTTAGTGAGGTCATGTGTTGAACCCAACGCCAGGCCACCAGCAACAGCCGCGAACGCACCGATAGCACCCGCGACGATCCCGATCGGGTTCGCGTCCATCGCGCCGTCAAGCGCAACGGTCTCCGTCGCCAGGCCAGCCGTCGACACGGCAGCGGCATCCGTAGCAGCCGATGCCGCCAATGTGGCCGCCGCCGCAGCGGTCTGCTTCGCCTTGTAGATGTCCAGCACAAGACCGGTTGCCGTGGCGATACCACCAAGCGCCGTGAGCCCGCCACCAACAGGGCCGGCGATCTCTTCCGCGAAGTCTTTGACCTTCGTCTTCACGATGTCAACCTGCGAACCGAAGTTGTTCACAGACGCCTTCGCCTGACCATCCAACTTCTTCGCAAGCTCATCAAGAGCCCGCTTACCCTGCTCAGTCTTCGTACCCACACCATCCATATGGATACCGAACTGAACAAGAGTGCGAGCCCCGGAACCACCCAGAACGCGGTTCACCAACAGTGCCGCATCCGACAAACTGATGTGCTTCGCCGCCGCCAAATCAGTAACGATGCCCATCAAGTTCAGGGCCTTGCCAGTGTCACCCGTCGCCTGCGTAAGAACCTGCAACGCCTGCTTCGTATCAACAGCAGAGTGGTCAAGGTTCTCGTTCTTCTTGACCGCCTTGTCGATGCGCTCCGTGTAATCCGTCGAAGCCGCGCCCGTCGCGGTGATCGCCGCGTTGAGCTGATCGGTCGCCTGAGTAGCCCCCGACCCGAACTGCTGCAAACCGATACCAGCAGTCAGCGCAACACCGCCACCGACCGTCAGCAGCGTCGAAAGGTGCTGCGCCTTCTGCCCGAGCTCGTCAAGTCCAGTGCCGACACCGGAGATGACGTTGCCGAACTCGCCGCCGATGATGCCGCCGACCTTCTGGAACGCTCCACCGATCCGGGCGGTGACCTTCTCCGCTGTCGCAGCAGCACCCGTCATAGTCCGAGACGCGGTGCGGTCCTCGCCCAACAGAATGAACGACAGATTTTGGGAGAGGTTAGCCATCTACGCCTCCGGGGGTCTGCCTAGTTGAACATCGATATAGCGAATGAAACGGTCGAAGTCGGCAACGCTCAACGCATCAACCTGCGCCGGCGTCAGATGGCAGATGTGGGCGAAGTATCCGAGGTAGTCGTCACGTTTTTGGCGGCTCGGCCCGCCTTGGGAGGGTTTGCGAACACCACCGGAATCACATGCAACGCCTTCAGGCGGAAGTTGATCGACAACAGATCCACCGTCTTGCCCTGCTTGTACCGCATGAACCACACCAGGGCTCGAGACGCTTTCGAGTCGGCTTCCTCGATGCCGGTGAGCATCTGGTTGAACGTCATGCCGGTGTTGTTCTCGAACACGAACGAGTCATCCAACATGAGCAAGTCATCATCGAAGATGCCGAGGTCTTCGTCATCAAGAGTGACCGTGAAATAGTTCGGGCGCGTTGCCACCATGCTCCTTCTACTGGTACTTGAAACCGGCGTCCAGGGCAGCTCGAATCGCCATACGTTCCATCGCCTGATCGATACCCGGTTTACGTTCCTGAACTGCGACCATGAAGAACGGACGCGCGGACTGCTTCACCCACGCACCCTTGTTGCCGAACACCGGATGCCGGAACACGGGACCCGATGCACCATCAAACGGGCGCGCATGAGGGGCCTTGTTCTTGTTCGTCTGAATCCGCGCCGAAGCACCCCGAGTGTTGTACCGAACCTGAATCGTCGTCGCGTCAGGAATCCGAGAAGACCACGACGCACGCGACTTCACATCCGACAACACGCCCTCACCCTGAGCACGAATCGCAGCCGTCAGATTCTTGCGAATCGCACGCGCAAACGCCGGCTCGATCGTCTTTAGCTGCGTCGACAGGTTCGTCAGCGCATGCAGACCAAGCGCGTTATTCGCGGCCACTAGACCGCCGCGTCAGTGTTCACCAAAACAGCCTGGATTGCACCGTTCGTCCCATCGTCCAGAACCTCAAGCTGAAGCTTCGGAATCAGAATGTCCGGCCCCGAAACCTCCGGGTCCGTGCCATCGTTCTGGAACGCAACCGGCATGTAGAACTGAAGGTAGATGCCACCAGGTGCGGTGAACTTCAGCAGCAACGCCAACGCCGTGTCAGCGGTGTAGTTCTGGTAGAAGTACGGGGACGAGTACTCGACCTCAGCCTCAAGCGAATACGACCGGTAGTCGTTCTCGATCTGCTCCGACTTCAACGCCGAACCAATACCGAACCGGTCAACCTTCAGCGGGTTCGTACCCTTCAAAGTGAAGGAGCGCACGTTACCGACCGCAACACCACCCGTGTTCGTCCACACACCCGACACAACCGCAGTCGAGCCACCAGCAATCAGCGTTGAGCCGGTCGCGTCATACGAGAAGATCGACGTACCTGCCGTGTACGACGCAGCCTGCAACGCGGCCGGCGACCCATAGTTCACCGCAGACGGCGAGCTCACCACATTGCCAGAAGCGTGCGCATACGCGAGTGCCGGCGACACCGTAAGCGTGTAAGGGCCAGCACCCGACACGCCCGTGATCGCGACAACCTCATTCTGCAACGGGGTGTTACCCGCAATCAGAATGTATGAACCGTTCGTGATCGTCGCAGTTGACGAGACCGTGGTGGCGGCAGCAGACGCGCCCGAAGCCAGCGTCGTGGCTGCGAAACTGTTCGACGGGGTGAACTGATCAATCGCATCAATCGTCAGCTCAACCTTCAACTGAGACTCGGTCTGACCACTGATCGTCCAATCAGTGATCTTGCAACCCGTGTACGTGTACGCATTCTGCGTCAACACACCCGTGTAGTCCGGCTTCACAATCTGAGTCGTAAACGCCTTACCCTGCAACGACCCCGTGTTATGGATCTGCTGAAACAGACCACCACCCAGAGACGTAGCCGTAGTCGAAAAGCTGCCAAGCATGTGCTGCAACGTAAGACCAAAACCAGAAGTCGGAATATCAAACCCAACCGTCCCACCAGCCTCACGAGCCGTCTGCACCCGCCGCGAACCACGCTTCGTCAACGCACCCGCACGAAGACCCACACCCTGAACCGTGTGCTTCTTCTCCGACATCGTCTCCTTGTCGAACTCATAAAAACGAGTCACAGCAAGAGGCGTACCCGGAGTCGACTCCGTAACAATCCCAAGTTGGGCCGACAGACCCGATCCGACAGCCATCAGTTGACTCCCTCAATAACGGCCTCAGCCGGCGTGGTGATATCCGGCACAGCCGGGGCGGACTCCGCAACGGCGGACTTCTTCTTGCTGAACTTCCACGTCTCCGACTGCCCCACAAGCTGGTAATCGAACTCGTCACCAACCGTCACCAGATCACCCGCAGCAACCTCCTGCCTGCGACCATCAACAACAAGCTCACGGTCAACACCGGAGACGTTCTGGAAAACGGACATGGACGGGTCCTTACGGGATGTAGTGGTTACGGACGTGGATAGAAAAGGACAGCCACACGATGCGGAGCGCCCCCGACTCGTCGTCGATGTCCTGCACAAGTTCGACGGTGCTGATCTCAGCGAAACGGCCCTGCAGCAACAGGCCACCGAACGTTCGATCTGAGGCCACAAAATGGGCCACCACGTCGAACAGGGCTACGGCTGCGTCGCGCGCCGGTTTCACGCTCAGCGCCTGACCTGCAGGGCGGAACGCATAGGTGAAGCAGGGGATCTCGTAGTCCTCCTGCGCCCGCCCCGCACCCAGAACAAGAAGGGCTTGCGAACCGGTTTGCGCCGTCGCAGAATCCGGGCCGGCCTTACCGATGAACACCATCGACTCAGACATCTTCGTCGCGATGCCATCAACAACAACCGCAGCCGGATCGGCTACAGACAAAGGCGTAGCCAGCCCCGAGACCAAATAGTCGATCGCGGCGGCAATGGAAGTACCCACTAGAAGATCGCCGGCCTGCGCGCGTAAGGGGCCAACATCTCGTTCACGCGGTTCGGGACCGCGTAACCCATCACCGAAATCGTGCCCGTGTCATCATCGGCACCCGGATTGGTGAACGACACGGAACGTGGCTGTTGACCGTGCTGCCACCAGTGACGAACGAGCTCGCCAGTCGCATCTGTGATGTCCTGCGGGATCGTTACCATCCCCGCCACATACGTCACGGTGACCGAGTTCTCGAGGGGGAAGAACGACGTCGGAAAGCCGCCCGCATACCGGGTAATGCTGTTACTCGACGTATCCCACAAGTAGTTGAAGGTCCCCATCGACGAACCAGGAGTCTGAGCCGTCAACGTGTAGATCGTCGCGCCACCCCACCACTCAACAACCGAAGTGATCGACTTCACCCATTTGTACGGCAACGTCACCGACGACTGCCCGCCGTCGAAATATGTCGTCTTCGTGACCGGCAAGACGGGGCCGGTGATGTTCTGCACAACATCGGTAGCCGACTGAATGAAACGACGCAGCCTGGCGCTCGTCGTCGTATCCGTCGCAGAGATGTTGATCTGATCAACCAGATCCCCATACGAGATCAACTGCAACGACGGCGCAACCACCGTGAACTGATCAGCAAACACATCAGTCGCCGCACCAGACGCA
>Ga0207667_10000944_pt1 | contig 37085 bp, 15 predicted proteins | sample KBSCornC52_FD_184301 | JGI IMG/M metagenome (GOLD analysis project Ga0207667, IMG submission 184301) | Corn rhizosphere microbial communities from Kellogg Biological Station, Michigan, USA - KBS Corn C5-2 (SPAdes) (version 2) | ecosystem: Host-associated > Plants > Roots > Rhizosphere > Soil ...
CGTGGCCCGCCCCAGATTGGTAGCGGTGTCATAGGAAAGCGGCAGGTCGGGTATCGCCGCCGAAAGATCGCTCTCGATGAAGCTCCAGATAGCCGAAGCCGGCGTACGCGGGAAATATTTGTTGTTCAAAACGCTGTCATAAGAAGTGATCAGCGGCGCGGCGCCCCAGCAATTGACGATGTAAAAATAGGCATAGCTGCGAAGGAACCGGGCCTCTGCAATATACTGTTTGGCATGCTGCTGGTCGGCAGGGGCGGAAGGATTCCATGCAGTGGCGCGGTCGATCACGACATTGGCCCGGAATGCCATGCGGTAGAGCGTATTCCAAAGCGTCGCGATCGATGAAACATTCGATCCGAAGGTATAGTCCCCCAGCTGTTCGTTATCACCTTGCAGATTCGTCGTCCTTTTTGCCTCGTCACCGAGCAGATCGAAGGTGAAATAGTCTTGGCATAGCCCGTTATGGAGCAGCGTTGCATAAGTGGCGATTACGGCCTGGTTCATGCTGGCATCGGAAGCGAAATAAGTGCTGTAATCATAGCCGCTCTGACTTTTCAGGTCCAGCAGCGATTTTTTGCAGGCGGTCGAGCCGGCCAGCAGCACGACGACCAGCATATATAAAACTATCTTCTTCATAAAATCTTTTTAATTTGATAAATGGTTGGATCAAAAACCCAGCTGCACACCGGCCAGCAGGGTCCTTGGCTGAGGCAACGAACCCTGGTCGATGCCACGTTGGAATAAGAACTGGGAATTCCCGATTTCCGGATCATATCCGCTGTATTTTGTCACGGTCAACAGGTTCTGCGCGGCGAGATACACCCGGATCCGCGTGAATGTATGGCCGCCGGCAATGCGGCTGACTATATCCTTGGGCAGGGAATACCCTACCGTAATATTTCTCAGCCGGAGATACGAACCGTCTTGCGTCCACCAGTCGGATGGCCGGGAGTTGTTGGAATAATTTTGTCCTGCCCTGGGCAATGCAGCCACATCGCCGGGTTTGCGCCAGCGGTTCAAAATGTCGGTAGTAGCATTGTGGCCATAGGATTCCATGGAAGTGAGGTTCTTGATGCCGTTGACCGTTGTCACGCCGGCAATCCCGGACACCACCACATTCAGGTCGAAATCGCCATAATTCACTCCCGCATTGAACCCATAGAGAAATTTGGGTATCGGGCTGCCGAGAATGACCTGGTCACTGTCTGTGACGACACCGCTGCCATTGAGGTCCTTGAAAATAAAGTCGCCAGGCTGAAGGCCGTTCTGATAAGTCCCACCGGGTGCTTTTGAATTCAACGCATCGATCTCCGCCTGGTCCTTTGCCACATGATCGACCTTGTAACCATAGAATGCACCGATAGGGCTGCCGGCGGCAGTGTAGGTGATCGTCGTTCCCGCGACAGGTCCATCCTTGATAGGCGCCGTGAACTGGCTGCCCAGCGAGAGTACCTTGTTCTTATTGTAGGAGAAATTGGCGCTGACATTATAAGACAGAACTTTTCCGACGCTGCCTCTGTAGCCCACCATCACCTCGATACCCCTGTTGTAAGCGCTGGCGGCATTGGCGTATTCCACCGGCTGTCCATTGCTCAGCGATGCGCCGGTGCTGCCCGGGACTGGCACCTGCACCAGGAGGCCGGTGCTTTTCCGATTGTACCAGTCGAGGGTCATGTACAATCTGTTGTTCAGGAATGACAGGTCCATACCGACATCGGTCTGGCTGGTGGCCTCCCATTTGATGTCGGGGTTTGCCAGCGTATTGATGGTTGTTCCTACATTAAAGGCTTCATTGGAGCCCAATGAATAGACGAGGTTGCCGGTAGGACTGCCGCTAAAGGTCAGCACGGAGGTGATGCCCGTAGTGGGAATGCTGTTATTACCCGTTTTGCCCCACCCTGCACGTAACTTGCCCTCCGACAGGAAAGTAATGCCTTTCATAAAATCCTCGTCGCTGAAGCGCCAGGCGGCTCCGACACCGGGAAAATTACCGAACCGGTTGTTCGGTCCGAAATTGGATGCCCCATCCCGGCGAAAGCTGCCGGTGAGGATGTATTTTCCATCATACGTATAGCTCAACCGGCCATAATAAGATATCACCGACGCACGCGCATATCCGTAATAAGAGGAAGTGACGGTCTGTGATGGCGCTACGCTGAAATTCTGAATATTGTCATTGGGGATATTCGAGCCCGTCCCGGTGATCCCGGAGTTGTTGCCGGGGTCGATATAGCTATTACCCGCAACGGCGGAAATTGCATGTTTGCCATAGGTCCTGTCGAAAGAGAGATAGTTCTCCAGGATATAATAGGAATAGCTGCCATATCCCAACTGAGCCTGACGAGGAGACGTAAGGTAATTGGACAGCGTATAGGGATATTGGTAGTCGGTGAAACGGTTGCCCCCTATCTCGCCGGATACCTGGCTCCGGAAACGAAGACCTTTCAGCAAGCTCACTTCTCCAAATGCCTGGGGAAAGAAAATATAATCGGTGGTCAGGGGATGCTGCAGGTTCAGGGCCTGCAGGGGATTGATGGCGTTACTGAAATCTTCGATATTGGATTCTATGGAATATCCCCCGGGTATATTCGGATCCAGAATGGGTTTATACGGCGCATAAGCAATGGCATCGGTAAGGTTAGCCATTAACCCCTTTGTCCTGGTGTACCGGATAGCCAGACTCTGGCCGAAATGGAAACGCCCCAGGTTTTCATCCAGCGCAAAGCGTGTATTCAGTCTGTTGTTCGTCTGATCCTTTACGATGGACTGCTGGCTGATATATCCGAGGGACAGCGTGTAGGTTGTTTTTTCACTGCCACCGCTGATGTTGATATCGTTCTCGGAGACGAGGGCCTGCCGTAAAATGTTCTTTTGCCAGTCATTGCTGTCGACCAGCACGGCAGGCGTATTGAACTTTGCGGGAAGGGCAGTGCTGCTGGTCGCCGCGAAGTCTTTCAGCAGATCGACATACTGGGCAGCTTTCAACACATGCAGCTGCTTCCACGCCTTTGCCTCGCCCCATTGGGACGTCACGGAGATCCTCGGCGCCCCGGCCTTACCTTTTTTTGTAGTAATGATCACTACGCCATTTGCCGCAGCCGATCCATAGATCGCGGTAGACGAAGCGTCCTTCAGGACGGTGATATTGTCGATATCCTGTGTGCTCAGGGCATTGAACAACGTTTTGTCGCCCTGTATGCCATCGATGACATAAAGAGGATCTACGCCGGTAAAGGAGCCCGTACCCCGGACGATGATCTGGGCATCCGCGCCGGGAGCGCCGCTGGATTGTACGACCTGCACCCCTGCGGACTTGCCGATCAGCAGCTGGGAGGGATTTGTAGATGCAGTGGCCCCGGCATCCTTGGCCGCAACGATGTCGAGCGCACCCACGACATTTCTTTTCTTGGCAGTGCCATAGCCTATGACCACTACCTCATCCATCTTGGAAAAATCCTTCTCTAAAGTAATATTGAGAACAGAACCCTGGCTAACGCGGATCTCCTGCTGTGTGTAGCCGACAAGGGAAACCACCAAGGTCTCCCCGGGTCCTGCCTGGATGGAAAAATTACCGGCATTGTCCGTGGTCGCCGCGGTCCTGCCTTTTGACAAACTGATGGTCACGCCTTGCAATGGCTCGCCGGTGGCTTTATCCGTGACCTTGCCGGAGACCGTGCGATCCCCCGCTTGTGCATAAACATCGCCGGCCTGCAGGAGCAGGCAGCAGAAAGAAAGGAAGGCCCATATCACGAGTCTCCATTTCTGTAGCATGCTGTTCATTCTCATATCAAGCAAATTTTGGTTAACTGTTTTACTGAACCATCTTTATGGTTATATTTTTCCCATCGTACTCGACCTCTTTATCACACTTTGCATCGAAGTCGCACCCCCTTGCCTTATCGGACGTTATGAGGTTGATGCGAAACACTCTTTTTTGTAACATTCCATTATATGACCCCTTACGATCACCGATGATGACTGTCCTTGTCGCCTCGACATATTTTATCGGTGTGATGGCGAATGCGCCTTTCTCATAATTGTAATTGGTCCCTTCATCTTCATACAGACGGAAGGAAGCGTCCGCGCCGGCATAAACGTTCAGTGTGATGGTGTCTGCAGGCTTTTCAGAAGTATATTGCAACGCCGGTCCGAAGGGAAGGATGGAACCTGCCTTCACAAACACAGGCATGCGTTCATATCCGGCTGCCGCCGTGATCTCCTCACCGCCAGCATGCCACTTGCCCGAATAGAGATCGTACCATCCCGCACATTTGGGCAAATACAGCTCACGCTCGCGCTGCTTGTATGTATAGACGGGATTTATCAGCAACGACGGACCGAACATAAATTGATCACCGACATTCAGGACAGCCGTGTCGCGGGCAAAATCCATTACCAGCCCCCGCATAATGGTATAGTTCTCGTGATAAGCCGCCCCTGCCAGTGAATAGATATAAGGCAGCAGGCGATAACGCAGCTTGTCATAGTAAAGGATGCTCTTGTACGCTGCATGATCCTCGGGAGCGATATTGAATATCTCCCGGTAAGGGAACTGGCCATGCGCACGGAATAAAGGCACAAATGCGCCAAACTGATACCAGCGCGTATTCAGCTCCCTCCATTCTTCCAGGCTTTCCGCATCGGGTTTTTCGAATTTTTCCGGCACTACAAAGCCGCCGATATCCATCGTCCAGTAAGGAAGTCCGGACAGGGAGAAATTGATACCTGCGGCAATCTGGTTTTTCATGTCCCGCCACGTCGAGCCGATGTCCCCGCTCCATATCGCTGCGGCATATCGTTGGGAACCCGCAAAACCGGAACGTGTGAGAAGGAATACTCTTTTGCCCGGATCATCTGCCCGTTGCCCTTCATAAATACCTTTTGCATTTTGCAACGGATAGGCGTTGAGATATTCGGTGCCGCTGCCCAAAGCAGTCGGCGTCATCTGAAGTTTCCTCTTTTCAGGGCTCACATTGGAAAGTATGTCGGGCTCGCTCGCATCCATCCACCAGGCGTCGACGCCCTTGCTGTAAATTTTATCACGGATCAGATCCCAGAACCCCTTCCTGGCATCAGCGTTGAATGCATCGTAAAAGGTCGAAACATACCCCTTCCCGATCCAGTCCCTTTGTCTGTCCGCGATATTCCTTTTATAAAGCCATCCTTTTTTATTAAATGCATCATAGGCTGGTATACCCTCATAAAACTTGGGCCATACCGAGATCATCAGGTGCGTATGGTACTTTTTGTGCAGGACATCGATCATGCTGTCGGGAGAAGGGAAGCGGGATGCGTCGAACTCCTGGCTGCCCCAGGCGGCCTCTTTCCAATAGCTCCAGTCCAGAACGATATTGTCGATGGGAATTGCTCTTTTGCGGAATTCATCGACGGTGGCAAGGATCTCATCCTCTGTCTTATACCGCTCCCTGCTTTGCCAAAAGCCCAATGCCCATTTGGGAACGATAGGCGCCTTGCCCGTGAGATCCCGGTACCCGGAGATCACTTCGTCCATATTGCCCCCATAGATGAAATAATAGTCTATCTGCTGACCTGCCTCCGAAGAAAACCCAAAGCTGTTTTGCGCTGCCGGGCTCAGCGGCTCCTGCCATTTCAATGACAGATAGGATTCGCCGCCTTCAGGAGTCCATTCAATTTTGATGGGTATTTTTTCCCCTTTTCTACAATAAAAAGGGATCAAAGCCGGCGCCGGGTTCCATGCCTTTCGCCAGTGATCCAGCACAAGCTTCCCATCCAGCCAGACTTTCAGCGAGCCGCCAAAGATCACCCGGAATTGATGAAGGCCGGACAGATCGCTGGCAATGCTGCCTTCCCATGTCACGGACCCCGTCGAAGGCGTAAAGCTGGCGGGAAGCTGGATCTTCGAGTCGCCCAGAAAGGGCATGTCGATGTTCCCCTCGGCCCTTTCGGTAACCACCTCCTGTGGTTTTGACTTGTCGTTGGCATAGGAAGCCGTAAGCCATCCCGCCTCTCCCTGCTTTGAAAAAAGCTGTAAGTCGGACAACGGATGCAGCGGCCGGATGTCCCCCACCGTCGTCAGCGAATAATTGTCCCAAAGAATGCCGTAATTCCTGGAGGAGACCAAAAAGGGAATAGCCACCTCCGTATTGTTTTGAAAAAGACTGATCTGCTGACCTTTATAATTATATATACCGTCCTGGTGCTGGCCTAACCCATACCATGCATCCCCGGGAGAAGATTGAAAGGTCTGGACCAGCTTATAACAGCGTTTCCCTTCCACTACCGAAGGCTGAAAACTTCTTCCCAAAGCCTGTTTTTCATTCAGGATCTTCCCCCCTTTCTCATCCCGGAAAGCAACGGCGCCTGTTTTCAGGTCCACGATCGCGGTGAGCTTTTTTGTTCTAAGAGTCAGACTCCCTTTCGAAGGAATGACCTCCCAGAAAACATCGGACCTTTTCTTATATACGGTGACCAGGCTCTGAACAGGAATGATCTCTTTTGACGGGGCAGCCGTCACCCTTATAATATTGTCGGCAATCACCTCCAGCCTGACAGCATTGGAAGTACCCGTAACCAGGCTGTCGGTGAAAATTATCAGACCGTCAGGAATTGTTTTGTAGGCAGGAGGCTCCGCCATTGCGGCATTGAAAACACCAATCGTAAGCAGGCTAAATAACAGTATGCGTAAATTCATATATAAGCAATACGGGGATAATCAGATGGTGTAAAACTACCCTCCCGCTGCCTGGGACAAGGCCCTCAAATGTTGCAAACTATAGTATGAATTGTTGCAAAAAGATGATTTTCAGAACGTTTCGCTGTCGTCCTTTTTACGGGCGATATATTGTGAAGGCGTAACTTTGAATTCCTCCTTAAAAAATTTAGCGAAGTGCCGGGGATTGTTGAACCCTACTTCATAGGCGATCTCGGCCACCGTCTTCCCGCTTTTTTCCAGCAATTGAGCGGCTCTTTTCAGACGAATGGAACGGATAAACTCGATAGGCGTTTTGCCGGTGAGGGAAAGGATCTTCCGGTAAAGGGTCACCCGGTTCATATGCAGGTCCCGGCTCAGGTCCTCTACGGAAAATTCAGGCCTATCGATGTGATCCTCAACATGTTTTAATGCCTGTTGCAGGAATTTTTCGTCGACGGATGTGATGGTGACCTCCGCCGGGTTGACCTCTATCTGTTTCTGGAACCTTTTCTGTAATAATTTTTGCTGGGCCAGCAGGTTCCGGATCCGGGAAGCCAGTATTTCAAAGGCGAAAGGCTTCGTAATATAGTCGTTCACACCCACCTGCAAACCCTCCAGCTGCTTTTCCTCGCTCCCCATAGCCGTCAGCAGGATCACGGGGATATGGGCGGTAAGCGTTTCCGTCTTGATCTTTCTGGCCAATTCAACCCCATCCATCAATGGCATCATGATATCGCTGACTACGAGGTCCGGGTTCAGATGCTTTATTTTTTCCCAACCCTCCATTCCATTGGCGGCCTCCTCGATACGATACAGCCCTTTCAAATTATCTTTCAAATAAAAGCGCAGATCCTCATTGTCCTCAACTATTATTATCGTTTTCTTCCTTCCACCCTTCCGGCTGTCTTCCAATATCACCTGTTCATCCTCTTCCGGCTGCACCGGCTGGGTAGCGGCCCGGACAGAAGGCTCATAGACCCTTTTTGCTGGCAGGTGGACGGTAAAGCAGGCGCCTTTCCCCGGCTCGCTTTGTACAGTTATGACCCCATGGTGCAGTTTTACAAACTCCTTCGTAATGGCCAGACCGATGCCCGTGCCCTGGTTTACCATGTCCTCGGGTACATCCGTTTGAAAAAACCGCTCGAAGATCTTTTCATGCTTGTCCGGGGGGATCCCAATACCCGTATCTTTTACCTCGATGGCAAGCGTCCCATCCCCCTCGTCGTTTGGCGGGGCTTTATATACGAGGTTCACGCTCACCCCGCCGCCGTCTTCTGTATATTTAAAGGCGTTGGAGATCAGGTTGAATAAAATTTTTTCGATCTTATCCCTGTCGAAATACATCTCGAGACAGTCGACATTGGACGAGAAGGAGAACTGAACCCGCTTTTTTTCCGCGATGTCCGCAAAAGAGTGACTGATATCTTTGCTGAATAGCACGATATCGCCGATGGAAGGATGCAATTTTACTTCCTGTACCTCCATTTTCCGGAAGTCCAGCAGCTGGTTTACCAGGTTCAACAACCTTTTCGCATTCCGTTGAACCAGGCCTAATTGCTTTTTCTGGTCTTCATTGGCAGCCTGATCGATGATCTTGTTCAGCGGAGCCAGGATCAGGGTCAACGGCGTGCGGAACTCATGACTCACATTGGTAAAGAACTTGGTCTTCAGCTGTTCCAGGGCATGCGCCCTTTCTGCCTCCCGCCGTTGCTGCCGCAGCTCGAAGCGCATGTGTATCCTGTCCAGTGTAATCCGTCGCACCAGCAAAAAGATTCCGGCGGCTATCAAAACATAAATAACATAGGCCACCGGCGTTCGCCAGAATGGCGGCTCGATGTCGATACGTAGGGATCTTACATCACTCCACAAACCATCCCTGCTCAAAACTTTTACTTTAAACGTATAATTGCCCGGACTAAGGTTGGTATAAGTGGCCGTTCTCTGGCTTCCATCGGCATAGAACCATTCCGGGTTGAATCCCTCCATCATGTAGGCATATTTATCCCCGGCGCCGCGGGCATAGTCGGGCGACGTAAATTCGATGGAGAAAACATTTTCTTTATGCTTCAGATCGATGCCCTGAACCCGTGATATCGATTGTTCCAGCAGTATCCGGTTATTCACCGGCTCGCCCGGTTCGATATTCTTATTCAATAGCCGCAGCCCGGTGAAAAGGACCTTAGGGCGATGGACAGGCGGCGGAATGACGGAAGGGTTGATGATATTGAAACCGGAAGGTCCGCCGAAGATCAGCTCCCCCGCCCGTGTTTTGAGCGCCGCATTGTCATTGAACTCCCGGTTTTGAAGGTTGTTGATCTCGTCATAATGAATAACAGACGCAAACCCGCCGTCTTTCTTCCGGGGAATGGCATTGCACAATCCATTAGGCGTAGATATCCAAAGCGTCCCGCGCTCGTCTTCCAGTATATTCAATACCATATTATCGGGCAGTCCATCCGACGTAGTGAATACCTGAAAGGTTTTTGTTTGCTCGTCGAACAGGTCCAAACCATCCCTGGTACCCACCCACATCCTCCCGCTGCTGTCCTCGAGGAGGCAGATGACATTATTGTTACTTAAACTGCCCCTGTCGCTGGTCCTTCTGTAAAAAACAGGCTCATCTTTATTTTTTTCAAGAACCACGATCCCCGACAAGGTACCGATCCAGATATTCCCTTTTCTGTCCTGCAAAATGGCTGAAATAACCTCGGCCATCGGCGGACCTTTCGGGTTTTCTTTATATTGGTGGTGGATGAACCCGTTGGTTCTCCTGTCGAAAATATCGATACCGCTGCCTAAGGTACCTACCCATAATCGCTGCTCCCTGTCTTCATATATTTCCCATATATTGTCATTTGCCAGACTGGAAGGATCATCGTCATTATGCCTGTAGTGCGTGAACCTCTTTCCATCATAACTATCAAGCCCTCCCAGAAAGGTACCTACCCAAAGCACGCCGTCATGATCGATCCACAAGCTTACAATTACATTGCTGCCCGGACTGTTGGAATTGCCTGGTTCATGCAGGTATTGCCTGAATGTATTTTTCTTCCTGTCGAAATAGATCAATCCCCCGCCGTTGGTCCCGATCCAGATGTTCCCCAGCCTGTCCTCGACAAACCGGTTCACATCGTCGTATTGAAGGCTCCTGTTATTCGGCTCCTGACGATGATAATACGGGAATTGTACAATATTGCCATTGAAATAATTGACGCCCTTTTTGTAAGTCCCCAACCACATGATCCCGCCGTCGTCCTTATACAACGCAGGAATACTGTTATCGCTGATACTTTGAGGGTCGTTGGGATCGTTCGACAAATAGCTGGTCCTTAAGTTTTTCTTTTTATCGATCAGCGTAATCCCGCCATGGTCCGTCGCGACCCAGATCAGACCTTTATTGTCCTGAACGATCTGGTAGACCTGGTTCGAGCTCAGTCTGGACGGAAAGGAACTTTCATTAAACCTTCTGACCGAATTGTCCTGCGGATGAAAAAGCAAAGCCCCGTAGCTGTAATGCCATAGCCAGACATCCCCGTCGCTGTCTATAAAAAGATTATGGGCGAAATTTTTCTTATTTAGCTCCTGTACGGCAGCGCTGGAGAAGATCACCCTGCCTTCCCTTATATCATACTCTTCCAAAAGTCCATTTTGATAAACCAGCCATAGCTTCCCATCTTTCGTTTCTTCGACGGAGCTGATCTTTTCAGCAGGATTGAATTTGAAATGCTGCCTGAATGGCCTTGCCCTCCTTTCCACGGATGAATAAAGGTATAGATCCAGACTGTCGTAAAGGAACCAATATCTTCCATTGCCCCCCTTTATAATACTGTTGATCGCACCGGAAGGCAAACCAAGCGTGTGCAAATAGCGGTCGGACGCGGCGTCGAATTTTTCCGTCCTTGGATCGTAAATACAAGGGCCTTCCCTGGTGCTTACCCACATCTTCCCATCAGGCAATTCATATAGGTAAAGAATGTAATTGTCATACAATGACGAGCTGTCATCATATCTTTTATTGAATATCCTAAAGGAATGTCCATCATAACGATCCAGCCCCGACATGGTGCCGAACCATAAAAAACCATCGCTGTCCTTCAGTATGGCATTGACCTGGTTATGCGAAAGGCCGGAAAAGATATCGAGCCTGGAAAAATTATACCGGGCGCTTTGACCAAAAACGGGGAGTGATAAAAATAAAAAAACAACCCAGGCAAAAAAACGCATCACAATAAGTTTAACTTACAGGGCAGTCAGTTAAACTCAAATATAGATATAGTTTTTCACATGACCTTTCAACGGTCGATATCATACAGTACTCCGCTCAAGGCGGTCATAATCAAAAAGGTAGCTATGGCGCCGGCTATGCAGATCCCGGCTGTCTCCCTTTTGTACTGCTTACGGCATCGTTCTGCCGTATCGACGCATGATATCCTTCCCAGCATCTCTTTTCGTCGTACATGGTGCGCGCAGGCAATATGGGCAAATACACAAACCAGCGAAAGCGTGTAATAAGGAATAAAAAATAATTTTTCCGGGTAACGATTGGCCACGCCCGCCGCAAAATAAAAATCAGTATTTGCCTTCCAGACATAGCGCCCAAGCATTACGGCACGCACATGATATATCATGAAAAAAGAAAGGTATAGACCCGTAAATATTTGCACGAATACATAAAAAGGCTGCTTTAAAAACCCCTTTCTTAACACCAGCGCTATCCCGCTTATGATCTGGAACAGCACGCTTATCAGCAAAATAATTTCCACCGGCGGGAACCTGTAAATATGCCGGAACAAATTCATTACCGCTATATGCAATTCCGGTCCGCCCAAAGCAAACAAATGGTTCGTTATGTGCAACAGGAGGAATGATGCGATTACCATCCCCGACCAGCGATGCAACTCCTTTATGGTAGTATTCATTTTTCTATTGGCGTCCAGGTCTTATTTAACTAAAATCTTCACTGTCTGTAAAATATCCCGCGATGAATTGCCCAATTGCAGTACATATTCGCCGGCCTCGGCATTCCACGCTCCTTTCGACTCGTCATAAAATGCCAGATCAGCAACCTTTACCTGCATTTCAACCGTCTTTGCTTCGCCAGGCTTCAAAAATACCTTCTCAAAAGCTTTCAGCTCTTTTTCGGGACGCAATACCGAACACACGGGGTCGCTCACATATAACTGCATCACCTCGGCTCCATAGACGCTGCCAGTATTCCGGATGGTGAATTTGACCCGAATGGTATCGTTCTTTCCATAGCTGGATCTGTCGCTCGAGAACTGATCGGCCGCAAAATGAGTATAGGACAGTCCGTAGCCAAAGGGGAATTGCGGCTGGATCTTCTTTGTATCAAACCACCTGTACCCCACCAAAATATCTTCTTCATAATTCACCTTCATATCCCTGCCGGGATAATTACCCAGGGCATGTGCAGGCGATTGTTCCAATGACACGGGCAGCGTAAAAGGGAGCTTGCCGGAAGGATTTACTTTGCCGCTTAGCAGGTCCGCCACCGCATTGCCCGCCTCCATGCCGCCATACCACGACCATAAAATGGCCGGCACGCGATAAACAATACCGGCCAATCCCACCGGGCTTCCGGCAATGATAACCACTACTGTGCGGGGATTTGCCTTGGCAACCTCCTGGATCAATACTTCCTGCCCGTACGGCAGATCCATGTTTTGCTTATCCGAAGACTCCGTATCGAAGTCATGATTCAATCCACCGAATATAATAGCCACCTCGGACTGCTTCGCCGCCTTCACCGCCTCATCGATCAGCTTCCAGTCTACCTTGCCTGCGCCTGTCTGACCGCTGTTATTCCCCTCCTTGAACGTAGACTGCTTTTCGTATCCCTGAGCAAAATTTATCTTTACGGTGGCCCCGAACTTTTGCTGCAAGGCCTGCAGGGGCGTTATTTCATACAGCGCCTTTATTTCCGAGCTGAGCCCGCCGTTGCAATGTTTACGCGTCGCATTGTCCCCGATGACCGCAATGGATTTGATCTTATCGAGATCCAGGGGCAGCAGGTTCCCGTTATTTTGCAACAGCACAGCCGCCTCGGCAGCGGAATTATAGGCAGCCCGCTGATGCTCCGGTGTATTCATCTTCCCTTTCTCTCTTTTTCCTTCATCCAGCATTTTCGTTTTGATCATTACCCGCAGCACATTCGCCACTTTTTCATCCACGACGGACATGGGTACTTTCCCTTCCTTCACCGCCCTGATCAATGGGTCCGCGAAATACCATTCGTTATAGTCTTTTTTATCCGTACCCATTTCCAGGTCCAGGCCGGCCAAAGCCGCCTTCACCGTCGAATGAGCCGCGCCCCAATCGGTCATCAACACTCCTTTAAAGCCAAACTCTTTGCGCAGTATCTGCCGGTCGAGATACTCATTTTCGGAACACCAGTCCCCGCGGAACTTGTTGTAGGCCGCCATTACCGTAAGGGCCCCGCCCTCCATAACGGACGCCTTGAACCCGGGTAGGTAGATCTCACGCAAAGCCCTTTCGCTCATATACACGTCGATGGAATCCCGGTGCGTCTCCTGGTTATTGGCCAGCCAATGCTTTACGCTGACAGCTACATCTTTCGATTGCAATGCTTTGACATAGGCAACGGCCATCCTTGAAACAAGAAAAGGGTCCTCGCTTAGGTACTCGAAATTCCGGCCACACAGCGGGGAACGGATAATGTTGATGGCGGGCCCCAATAAAATATCTTTTTTCCGATACCGCGCCTCTTCACCCAGCACCAGTCCCCGCTCATACGCCAGTTGGGTATTCCAGGTAGCCGCAAGCGCCGTACCCGGCGGGAAACAGGTTGCCGAATCATTGGTCCACCCGGCATAACCCCAGTCGTCCCGGTCGATCTCCGCCCTGACGCCATGCGGCCCATCACTCAACGCCCATTCGGGTATACCAAGCCGCTTTATCCCAGAGACATAAAATTTGGAATTGCCATGCAGTAGGCTCACTTTTTCCTGCAATGTCATTTGCTTAACAAGGGTGTTGATCCTTGCTTCCTGCGCATTTACCACCCCGGTGATCAGCAGGAAGAAGAGTATGTTTCTGATTCTCATATAGAAATCCAATAATTAAATTTTATAAGAAAAATATTGTTGGGAAAGACATCATTCAAACCGCTCATTGCCTTGCCTAAAAGCTGTCCGCCCGGCTGAACATAGGCAGTCCTGTCCTGCGACCAGACAAAATTGAACTGCGATCCGGGCCGGTACTCCCAGCGGAACACCAGGTTGGAACGGAACTGGCTAAAATCGAAATTGGGGTTCGCAAAGCTATAATCTACCGAAGAGCTGTTATTTTCCGAAACTTCATAAGTGTTGCCGTTCAACGTGGGCTTTAATGCGGCAAAACGCCCATAATAATTGCCCGCCTTCGGGTCAGTAACCCTTTTCAGCTCCGAATATCTTCCTACGGTGGCAAACGGACTCCCGTAATATTGGATCGATACCTCGGGCGTTATATTATAATCGACCCTGAAGGTGATAGCCATCGTATGTTGATCGATGCTTCCAAGGATGTACCTGGGCGCGTTGCCATAAGCGGTCGTCGCAATGTATTGCAGATCATTCCTGTTGCCTGAATAATTGAGGCTGGCGGATACCTTGATAGTGTTGATGGGCGTGTATCTTAATCCCGGCTGAATGGAATAAAACCGGGCGCTGTTACAGCCTGAGACGGACAATTCCGAACTCAGCTCAAAAAATAATTTCCTGGAAGGATCTGTCTTCACATAAATATTGTTATCCAGCACAGACGGGACCAGCATTGCGCTGCCTCCCCGTAAGATCCTTGTATCCAGGGCCTGGGAAGTATAGCTGGTCGAAGCATTCAAACCCCATTTATTCAGGAACTCGAGATATACGCCCAGGTTCGCACCGGACGACAGATACCTACCTCCAAAATCCCAATTATTTGTCCCGGACAACGAAATATTATACGTGCGAAAGACAGATACCGGCCGATTGACAAAAAAGTAAACGGAATTCTTCTGCTTGATGACATCGGCCATTTGCATATAGCCTATATCATTGAGGTCAAAGCCGGGAGAGCGCCAGATCAGCTCCGTGGAATAACGCCAAAGCCCCTTGCTGCCTTTTCCGATCTTGACATCTCCGCCATAACCCGATAGCATGCTGGCGGTGGAGTCGAAATGCAGGTAATGAGCGTCCGGTCGCTGATAATAACGCGCCGAAGATTGCTGCAGGCCGGTCATCGCCTCCCGGCTGCCGGATATGCTGCTCCCCGCCAGCTTTACATCCAGATAAAATTCCTTATCATGCCATTGATGAAGCAGATCGACTCCCCCCGTGTATGCATTCCGGTTTTCAAAATTCAGCTGTGGTGAGTGTAAAAACCGGTTGGTCGACGTAAATATCCCACCCAGCACCGTAGTCCCCCGATTATAATCCTGCTGAACCCGGACCAGCGCATAGTTTGTCAGCGGCTCGACTTCTGTCTTTTTCCGGACGCCTGATGAATCGATCCGGGCATGTTCGGAGGCGGTAAGGCTTTGCAAAACGCCGATGGAAAACCCTTTGGCATTTTTACCGCTCAGCTTGGCTGCCCCAAGTATGGTGGTATTGTCGGGATACTGCATAAACTCGCCATCATTCAACCCAGGATAAAATGAAGGGGCGTGCCCGATACGCCGGCTGTAAAACATGCTGGAGTTGTCAAAGTCGAAGCTGAATATATTCTTTCCCTCCAGGAAGAAAGGACGTTTCTCTTCATAAAAAGTCTCGAATGCCGAAAGGTTCATCACGGACGGGTCGGATTCCACCTGCCCAAAGTCGGGGTTCACGGTCAGGTCCACCGTGAAATTGCTTGCCACGCCGATCTTCGCATCCAGCCCGGCATTCCCAAACCACTTCCTGCCCCTGTCGGCAAATGGATTGTTCTGCTCCCTTTTAAAAGTGCTGAGCTTCCCAAGCGTATACGGCATAACCTCGAACCTGCGTGATTTGGATAAGCCCTGTATGCCATGAAGCTCCCCGAACAGGTATAACATACCCGGCCCCGTCGAGGACTGCGGCTCCCAATCGCTCTCCTGCTGGAATCGTTCGATCCACCTCCAGCTATGGAGTCCCCATACCTGCACCGAATCTTTGCTGTAACGAAGCTGGCTCAGTGGTATCCTGAATTCGGCCGTCCACGCAGAATCTTCCCTGGAAGTTTTTACATACCACACCGCATTCCAGCTGTTATCCGCATTCGAAGGATTGGTTATGAGCAAATCCACTTTCTGTCCAGCCGCGGAAACATCGAACTCGAACCCGGTACGGTGATCATGATAGCTGTCAAAGGAAATACCCACCATATCCCCCGTAAACTCATCCCTCCTGCCTGTTTTGCTTATGATCCGTCCCGGCACGCTGTCAAAGGCGCGGATGGCGACATAGATATTTTTATCATCATAAAGGATCTTCAGCTGCGTCGGCTGGGATGGCAGAGCTCCCTCGTTCGGTATCCACTGGATGTAATTGCCGGCCCACTCCCCCGCCTTCCAGCAGTCGTCATTCAATCGGCCGTCGATGGCAGGTCTTTCGGAAAAAGAAATGCGCCGGGTAGTATAGACCCTTGACGGCCTGTTTGCCGGATCGTGTAGGTTATTTTGAGAAAAAGCTGGCTGTAAGCTAAAAAGAAGAACGATAAAAGCAACCGTATTGCGTGTGTCTTTCATAACCGATCCAAAATTAGACCACCCCCCGTGAAAAAAGGGTAGGCTAATGTGTAAATCATGGTATCGGATTGTTAACCACGCAGGGTATTTCTCGTATTTATGGGGTAAGATCGGTTTACAGCAGTCTTCATTTTTTTAGCATTCGTACATAAAATACCCTCCCCGTCGAATGGCCCGGCCGTGCACGGAAACTGACGCGTACGGACTCCTTCCCTTCCACCAGGGCGTCGGGGATAGCATACTCCACGTTCTCGAAGGAGGCCTTGTTCCATTTCCCCGCAAGGTCTTCCGTAGCCAGCAGCTTGTCATCGATGTAAATATCGACAGCCCTTTCCCCCTCTTCCGCTCCCCAATACCGCACCATCAGGCTTGATCCCTTACCCCTATCCGTACGCAACTGGTAGCTGAAAGAACCCCCATTGCGGGCGGCACGCCAGAATTCGTCCATATGATTGCCCACAAAGGAATGCTGCTCCTGCAAGGCATGGTCCGCTTCCGGTTGCTGCTCACCCGGCGCGACAAAGTCGATGGTCCGTATCTGCAGTGCGAGCCGTTGCTTTTCGGCTGCCGAGAGAGAGTCCAGGTAAGACCTGTACTGCCCCTGTGTCAACGCCATCCAGTACATCTCATATCGTGAATCGTGGATGCCTTCCCAGGGCTCCAGCACCAGGTTGGCCCCATTCACCATTTTCACACCGGAAATAGTGAACTGCAGCGGCTTCCCAGGCACAGGCGCCAGCTTTCCGTCCAGCGATTCCATGTGGTCCACGACAAGAATGGGCGCCTTATCCAAGGGCAGCTTTCTGCCGCTGGCAATATGCCCCCATCTGCTGTCATCGGCCACCAGACCTTTCAGGTCCTCCGTCCCCGTCCGCGCCGCCAGCAATACCGGACCATGCATAAAAGCGATATAATCCGGCACATTCGGCAGATGGACCACCGTATTGTGCATGGGCAATATCACTTCCACGACATCCCCTTTTTTCCACAGCCGCGTGATGCCCACGTATGACGAAGGGTGCGCCGTATACGCTACCGCCTTGCCATTGACTATTATCTTCAACGCCCCCTCGCCTACCCACGATGGATATCGGATCATCCATGTCAGCCGCGATGCGCCTTCCGTCACCGTTAGCTTTGTCCGCTCCTTATAGGGAAAGGAAGTCTCCTGTCGGATGACAATCCCTCTGTCTTTCCATCGCAGCTCCGACGCAATAAAAAGATTCACGAACAGCGAGTCCTTCCCATGGGTATAGATGAGCTGATCGTATTTGCCATGGTTCTCCATACCGCTGCCCACGCAACACCACATCGCCTCGTTGGGCGCCGAATACACCCGATAGCTTCGGGGCCGCACGGGTGTGAAATATACATAGCCGCCGTGGACGGGATGCTGCGTCGACAGGATGTGATTATAGAGAGTCCTTTCATAATAATCCAAATATTTCGCCAGGGGATGGACGCGGAACAGATCCTCCGTCAATTTCAGCATATTGTAGGAATTGCACGACTCCGGTCCCTCCACATCGTTTACAAAATCTATACAGGATGCCGCACTGGGAAAGAACTCCCTCCGGCTGTTGCCCCCGAATGCCAGCGTCCGGTGAGTCGTCACCGTCTCCCAGAAAAAGCTGCCTGCCCGCTGGTATTCCTCCTCATGGGATAGTTCTCCTATCCTGGCAAAACCTACCGCTTTGGGCACTTGCGTATTGGCATGCTTATTATCCAGGTTATCCTTGCCGGCAGCCATCGGGTCCAGCAGCATGCGGTGCGAAAATCTTTTGGCCGCGGTTAAATATTTTTCATCCCCCGTCATCTGGTAGGCGTCCGCGAAGACCTCATTCATCCCGCCCTGCTCCGTATCCAGCATAGATTGCATCTGCCCATCGGAAAGCGCTGCGGTTATGTTGATACCCCAATCGCAGAAGCGAAGAAAAATAGTACGCGCCTCCGCATTGTCCGCATACACCCACGCATCCCGCAGCCCCGCATACATCTTATGCACATTATACCAGGGCACCCATGCCGCATGGAAGGCGGTAAAATCCCCTTTCTTCAACCTGCTCCAGATCGTGTCGCTGTTCGGCACGGCCCCTGCATAACCAACACCCCAATCGGGATGATGCGCTCCATTTGCCTCCTGACAGGCCTTCAGCTCCGCGATCATGTACTCCATTCGCCTCCCGCATTCCGCATTGCCCGTGGCGGCATAGTTCATAGCCAGCGCAGAAAGATAATGTCCCGCGACATGTCCATCCAACCCATCCCAGTTCGGATAGCTCGATGCCTTCGCCGGCAGCCCGGCCTCTTTTCTGTAGCCGGCCAGCAACCTGTCCACATCGTATTGCAACAGCGTCCGGATATTCAGGTCCCGTGCATGTTTGAAGGGACCATCCAGCAGCACGACATCCTTTAGGGGGAATTCATTTGGATACAGTCTGTCCTGAGCACGGGCGTCCTTCCCGGCCGCCGCCACAAGGATACAAACCGATAGTGAACAAGCCATCCATTTCGATATCATCACAGTACTTATTTATTCATGTCGACAGGACCTATCTCACGCTCACCCTGATCTTCTTCAGATCCCTGTCCGCGGAGCTGGTCCCATACCATACATCGTAGTCCCCGGGCGTAACCATCATTTCCAGCTTCTCGTCATTGTAAAACTCAAACGCGCTGTAGGGAAGCGCAACCGTCGCCATGACCGTCTTCCCCGCCGGCACGGTCACCCGCCTGAAGCCACGCAGGGTCTTCGTCAGCCCGCTGGTATCATCCGCCCGCCGGATATACACCTGCACCACCTCCGTTCCCGCCCTCTTGCCCGTATTCGATACAGGTATGGCCACCGGCAAGCTCCCTTCCTTTGTCACAACCCTATCACCGGCCTCGGCTTCCCCAATAGAAAAATGGGTATAGCTCAATCCATACCCAAAAGGGAACAACGCATCGGACATATACCGGTAGGTCCTGCCCTTCATCGAATAGCTTTCAAAATCCTTCAGCTGGTCGGAACTTTTATAAAAGGTCAGGGGCAATTTGCCGCCAGGATCATAATCGCCAAACAGCACATCGGCTACCGCCTGCCCGCCAGACTCGCCACCATACCAGGCCTGCAGGATCGCATCACAGCTTTCTGTCACAGGCGTAAATGCAATGGCCGATCCGGAACAATTCACAAATATTACTTTTTTGCCGGCAGCCTTCAATGCCTTCAGACAGTTACGCTGTACCTCCGGCAGCTCGATATCCGTCCTGTCGCCGCCCTTGAAGCCGGGATAATGTACAGGCATCTCCTCCCCTTCCAGCAAGGTGGAAAGACCGCCTGCAAATATAACCACATCCACCCCCTTCAGCTTATCGATCAGCGACGAAAAATCTATATCCACCTCCTTTCCAAAGTCGAACTCCAGGTTGGCCTGCCAGTTATTCAACTGGGCATACCGGATCTCGATCCTGTACTTCCTCCCTTTTTCAACCTTGAAAGGAACCTTCGATGGCAGGGTTCGCCAGTTGTTGTATCTCGCCAGCGAGACGCCATCGACAAAAAGTTCAAAATGACCCGTCGCGCCGCATTTGAACACGATCTGCTCCGTCTCCGGCGCCTCGAATTCCGTTTCATAACGGGCCGAAAAGCCTTCGAGCTTTACACCCGATGCAAATTCATGGTCCCCGGCCGTCGTCAGCTTCAGGGGATTGGCAACGCGGGCGGTGGTCACAACATCGCCCGTCATATCCCGGTTGTTCCAATACATCGCCTTAAATCCAGGCTGCCCGTCCATCGATGTTTTTGAAAAATAGCTTACTGTAACCTTGTTCTCCACAAGATCGCAGGCCTTGTCATAAACCACAGACTGCGCATTGACCTTTGACCGGATGCCATCCAGGATGGTGATCGTCCGTATGGGCGTGCCGTTATAATTTCCCCACAACATCGCCTTGTTATCCGCATTAGGTCCAATCACAGCCACCCGGCGTACCTTCCGGCTCAAGGGAAGGATATTGTTGCTGTTCTGCAGCAGCGTCATCGACTCGCGCGCCATGGTAAGAGCCAGCTCCCTATGCTCCGGATTGTTGATCACCGAGGCAGGGATCTTCGTCCAGGGCACCAGGGCATCGTCGTCGAAATCTCCCAGGTCCATACGGCCTTCCAACACACGCAGCAAATGCCTGTCGATCTCCTTTTCCGTGATCAGCCCCTTTTTGACCGCATCCGGAAGGTTGGCGAATGCATATCCGGCCCACACACACTCCACGTCCGTCCCTGCAAGGGCGGCCTTTGCCGATGCATGCACCGCATCGGAAGATACCTTATGGCTGGTATAAAAATCCGTGACGGCGCCACAGTCCGACACGACGATGTATTTAAAGCCCCAGTCCTCCCGTAAGATGGTCTGCAACAGCCTGCTGCTCCCGCAGCAGGGCTCGTCGTCCAACCGTTGATAGGCGCACATCACCTCCCGTACATCCCCATCCCGCACCAGCGATTTGAAGGCGGGCAAATACGTTTCCCACAAATCCCGGGGAGCCACATTGTTCACATTCAGCACATGCCTGCTCCACTCGGGTCCCGAATGCACGGCAAAGTGCTTGGCGCAGGCCAGCAGTTTCCGGTACCTTGCATCCGCCGGTCCCTGCAATCCCTTCACAACGGACACGCCCATGCGTGATGTGAGATAAGGATCCTCGCCATACGTCTCCTGTCCGCGGCCCCACCGGGGATCACGGAAAATATTGACATTGGGCGTCCACACGGACAGACTTAAAAAACGCCTGTTGTCCTGGCCCCTTTTCATCGCCTGATTGTATTTGGCCCGCGTCTCGTCCGAGACCGCATCGAATATCCTGTAGACCAGCGTATCGTCGAACGACGCCGCCATACCTATCGGCTCGGGGAACACAGTAACGCTGTCGTTGTTGGCCAGTCCATGCAAAGCCTCGCTCCACCAGTTGAACTTCCTGATGCCAAGACGCGGAATGGCGGGAGACTGATCCTGCATCAATAATGCCTTTTCTTCCAGCGTCAGCCGGGATATCAGGTCCTTCGCCCTTTCCTCGGAGCTCAGCGCGGGATCCTGGTAGGGCAGTCTTTGGCCAAAACAGCTGACGGAAAATAACAATCCTGCTATTAATAACGATCGCATTTGTTTAGTGATTAGCTGCAGCCACGGCCGCAGAAAGTAAAATATAATTAGCACATATACCCACCGTCACCTCATTCTCGCCCCAAAAGAATGGCCAGTCCTCCTTATTCTCGGGGAAGTCGGGCTTCAGGATCAATATTCCCGGCACCACCCCTCCGGCGATATAGCTGAAGTCCGCCCGGTTGTTGCCATACGTGATCCTTTTGGAATGCGTACCCACGGCCGAGACAAAAGAGACATTGGAATAAGGATGACAGCCGAACAAATAGTCCAGACCCTTGTAAACATATTCCATGCCTACCACTTCAGGGAAATACTTATGCGCATAATAATTGGCGATGGCCCAGTTCACGATGCCCCCGTTGCCGCCCCAGCCGCCGGTAGCCATGGGCACGCCGTACGGATTTTGTTTTTCATATCCATCGCTCAGCGCTTTATATTTCATCACATATCCCTTCAGCCTGGCCTTATACTCCTCGCCCATATACGCACAGGCCTGCAATGCCGTCGTCATGCCGAACTGTACCGACCTGTCCAGCGCCTGCCAGATGCCATCCCGGAATGCCATTGCATATTTCTCGTCCTTCGTGGTGATATACAGCTGTAGCCCGGCAGAAGCCCGCAGGTTGCGACGAAACATCATCGCAAATCGCGACGTGTCATTCTTGCTCAGGCTGTCATTCTCATTCCACAGCTTCTCCGCACAACGCAGGCTCCGCTCGGCCAGCGAATCGTCAAAACCCCGCAATGCCCTGCTGGCAGCCGCCAGCGCGGCGGCAGTATAATAATCCAGAAAGCTGGTCCTTTCCGTGAACGCCCACCGGTCATCCATGGTGCCGCTGGACTTTCCGTCCGTCTCATACGGCTTCAGCGAAGGATTATACGGAAGATTGTCTGTCTCTGTTGACCCATCCCCCAAATGATGGTATTGATGCAGGTTCGGCACGACGATGCCTCTCACCGGGTGACCGATGTTCTCCACCTGCGCCACCATATTCAAGGTGCCATGTTTTATCTGTTGCAATATGTCGGGCTTGCCATCCGGACGATGGATGTCCACATAGTGGGTTGGATAGTCGATAAAGGTCTCGTCCCTCTCCGGCCGGAAATTCTCCCAGGCATCCACCAGCGCCAGCACCGCGTCGCAATGCGATCCCGTTTGTATATCGAAGTCGCCGGCATCGAACCATCCTCCTATGGCCAATCCGGGGATCCGCTCCAGCGGCTTGTACTTCGTCTGTGTAGACGCCCCCATGCTGTATCCATCGAAATGCTGGTGATTTACGGGCGCCTGCAACGCATCGTCCATGAAAGGTACGCCATGCCATACACGATAAGCCTCATTCACCTCCATATGATCCATCTGCACGGGGAACCAGACATCCGAAGTAGGATGCCATATATCATCATACACATCGGGACTGATACGAAATGCATTTGTCCGCTGATCGCCGTATTGGATAAAATACAGCCCCGTTTCCCGTACTGAACTGAAGTCGAACCTGCCGTAGTTGTATCGCAGATATCTTCCCCAGGGCTTGACAGCTCCCTTCAATTTCGCAAAAGGCCTGGCCCCCTCCATCGCCTCGTCACGGGTCATCTTCTGGTTAGGACCGGCCTTCTCCGTCACCTGGTGAAAGGTCGTCTTCCCGTCAGGCCTGCCCTCTTCCGTCACCTGGTACAGCGTCGCCTCCGGCAATAACGCGTCGTTCTTGTCCAGCTCGATCACCGCGATCTTTTCCTGCTCGGGGCGATAGCCTACCTGCGAGAATTCGATCACCGGCTGCCGCGTCCAGTTGGGGATCGCATTGGGCTCGACATACCAGGTCAGCACCTTCCCGGTCTTGTGCGCCGGCAGCAGGCTCCGCACGATGAACCATCCGTTCTGCCCGAGGTTGCGCCCATCAAAAAGCATCAGGTCCGCATCGGCGCATTGAATGCCCACCCTTCGTTCGGGGTCCTCCGGCGCCAGCACCAGCCTTCGGCCGGTAGCAATGGGCGCAGGTACGATAAACTCATTCCGGCCCCGGTCGTCGAAAGTCGTGTGACCGGCGAACTGCGGTATCTTCTGGCTCAATGGCTCCATCTTCGTCGTGCTGGACGGGTACAATGGGAAGGTCCCCGGCCTCCCATCAGCCAGATAGCTTTTCTCAAAATAGGCGGATGGAAGGAACTCCATATTATATCCCGCCTTGCCCTCCAGCTTCTCCGGCACCGGCTGGTCCAGGTATACGCTGATCTCCACACCCTGGCCCCTGGCCGTTACCACCAGCCTCGAAGTAAAATCATACTCCTTATATTTCAGCACGGCCTCGATGCTGTTATTTCCCTTGTCTACTTTCCGGCTCACCAACGTGGGGATCAGGTCCCACTGCTCCGGCGTATTCTGCAGCCGCACGGCCCCGCCGGTAGAAGTTCGTACGCCATGATGGATCAGCTCGATGCCGGCCGTCTTCTCATCGAAGAACATCCCATTGTACTGGCTGCTGAAAACAAAGACATTCACGCCCCGCTTTTCAAAATAGCCCGAATCGTTGATCTGTAATTTTTGTCCGTAGGCCGAAGACAATACAAGACAGGCGACCACGCAGAAGGCCAGGCAGCGCCTTCCGAAAAGAATACTATTCATATTGAAGATTGTTTTTATCGACCTCCAGGGACTGATCCCGTATTCACACGACCTTTATATCCCAACAGCGACAGCATCTCCGCCGCATACCTCCGTCCCAGCTCCCTGTAACCCGCCGCATTGAAATGCAAATGGTCGCCACCGGCAGTACACCCGGCCGAAGATATCACGTGCGCATTGGGAATGACAGACGGCAGCGTGGCAATGATCTTGTTCATGCTCGCACAAACGCCGCCCTGGTCTGCATTCACCACCTCGCCCGCCAGCAATGGCGTCGCCCCCGCCTGTAGCCCCAGGTCATGCAACAAATTGTCATAGACCAACTTCACTTTCCCAGGCCAAAGACTGTCGTTCGTGTTGGACTCGCCCTGGTGAAGCAGTATTCCTTTGATGACGCCCATGTGCTGCGCCTGCTTCGCCATTTCTAAGAGCCGCCCATACGGATCGCCGCCATATTCCTTGATCATGCCTTTCATCCAGTCCGGCGCAGTGGCCGCGTATGCCTCATAATGGTCTTTATCGAACAGCTCGATCTTACATCCGGGCACCGATACATTGATAATCCCCACCCGCACTCCGGCCGGCAGCTGTTCCAACAGCGTCCGTCCAAAATAATCTGCCGGCGACAGCCCGGAATGACAACGGCACAAGGGAGGTACAGCCGTATACCAGCCGCCCTTCACCCGCCCAAGGTTCGGGCAATCCACCGCTTCCAGCACCTGCAAACGGCTGTCCACCGTGGAGTCCTGCGGCTCGGCGCGCGCAGCGCCATCCATATTCGACTGACCGAAGCAAAGGAATACATAAAACTTGGGGTCAGGTCCCGCATCCACCAGCGTATATTCCTTACCGGCAGCAGTCGGCAGGTCATAGAGCATTGTTTGCTTCAGCGCGGGCGGCTTGATAGCAGCGGCAGGCGACACGATGGGCGCCGGCGTCTCCTCCGTCTTGTAGAAGGAGTTGGGATTCTCACCCGCGGCAGGCTTCAATTGAACACCACCGGAAGATTTCATCGCCGCCCCGCCAGCTGGTTTCAACACCCCGTCGCCCAGCTTCGACACCCCACCTGCCACCTTCAACGCATTCGGTACCCGCAACCTCAGGTTCCCTCCCAGCATCGACTTCACCACCAGCCTGACCACCCGTCCCTCCTTCCACTCCATCCGCACGATCTCGAACCCGCCCCGCGCCCGCAACCCGCTCACGCTGCCCGAAGGCCATGCATCGGGCAGGGCAGGCAGCAACTGCACGTCCCCATCGGCGCTTTGCATAAGCATCTCCGTTATACCCGACGTGCATCCGAAGTTCCCGTCTATCTGGAAAGGAGGATGCGCATCGAAAAGATTGTTGTATGTCCCGCCGCCGCCCGGATTGGCTCCCAATGGCGACAATTGATTTTTGATCAGCGTATACGCATGATTGCCGTCCAGCATCCGCGCCCACCAGTTGATCTTCCAGCCCATGCTCCAGCCCGTGGACACATCCCCCCGCTGCAATAGCGTATTCTTAGCCGCACTGTACAGGCTGGGTGTCCGGTAAGGCGAGATCTGGTTCGAAGGAAAGAGTCCATATAAATGAGAGATGTGACGATGATGGTCGTTTGGATCGTCCACATCATCCAGCCACTCCTGCAATTGACTGTGCTGCCCGATATGCATGGGCGCCAGCCGTCCCCGCAGCCTTCGCAACGTGTCCGCAAATGCCGCATCCGTATGCAATATTCCCGCAGCCCGGATCACGGTGCTGAAGACATCGAAGACGATCTGGTTGGTCATCGTCGTCCCTGCATCGATGGAAGAACCCTGGTGCGCGGCAGGAGCATTCTCGGGCGACATATCCGGACAGACCACCAGCCAGTGATATTTGGGATGCTCCACCAGGAAGTCCGCATAGAACAAGGCGGCTCCTTTCAGCACAGGATAGACAGATGCGAGATACGCCTTGTCGCCCCCGTACAGGTAGTGCTCCCACAAATGCTGGCTCGTCCACCCGCCTCCGTTGTTCCAGATGCCCCAGAAAGCCCCATCCACGGCTCCCGTAGCCCGCCAGATATCCGTATTGTGATGCGCCATCCAGCCCCTGGTCCCATACATGTCATGCGCCGTCTTCTGCCCCGTGACAGCCATCTCCTTTACCATTTGCAAAAAAGGCTCGTGCAATTCCGCCAAATTTGTCTTCTCGGCGGGCCAGTAGTTCATCTCCGCATTGATATTGATGGTATACTTGCTGTCCCAGGGCGGATACAACCGGTGGTTCCAGATACCCTGCAGGTTCGCCGGCTGCCCGCCGGGCTGGGAAGAAGATATCAGCAGATACCGCCCATACTGGTAATACAGCGCCACCAGCTGCGGATCGTCACCGGTACTGAACCCCATCAAACGGACATCGGTGGGTTGGTTAGCAACGGTCGAGGTCCCCAGGTCCAGTGACACGCGATTGAAATAGTGCTGATAGGCAGCCACATGCTCTTTCAGCAGGGCAGCATAAGGCCGGGCCACCGCTTTGTCCAGCCAGGCTACTGCCCGCGCATGGGCATCTCCGCTGATATCATGGTAATTATTAAAGTTTGTAGCAATAGAAATGTAGATCGTGACAGCATCGGCGCCCCGCACTATCAGGGCCGTATCATTCGACGACAACACACCTCCCTCCGCCTTGCATCGCGCAATTCCTTCGAACTGCACCTTCCCGGGCACCGTCTCATGGTCGATGGTCACACCCGTCATGATCAGGTCATGGCCTGCAACCTTTACCGACGCCCTTGGCTGCGGCGTACTATAAAAGGCGGTGAACGATATGCTGCCGGGCTTGCTGGCGGTCAGCCGCACCACGACTACCCTTTCCGGAAAGGAAGCAAAATACTCGCGCGTATACGTTATCCCACCCACCTGGTACGAGGTACGGGCCACGGCCCGCGAAATGTCCAGCTCCCGGTGATAGTCGGTAAAGCCCCCGGCCCCTTCGAAAGCCAGCCGCAGATTGCCCAACGGCTCGAACATCTGTCCATGCGATGTCTTGGAGATAATGGTCTTATTCGCCAGCTTCTCCGCATCTTTCTGCCTGCCCTCGAAGATCAGCTTCCTCATCTCCGCCAGCGACGCCAAAGCATCGGGATTGTCATTCCGGTTGGGACTCCCGCTCCATAGCGTATGCTCGTTCAGCTGCACGGTCTCCGTATCCACATTCCCATAGATCATCGCTCCCTGCCTCCCATTGCCGATGGGCAGCGCATTCTCCCACACCGGCCCCGACGGATGATCATACCATAATTTCAAGTCCCCGCCGCCCTGCGCCGCCGCCAGCATGGACAAACCGCTAAAGAAAAAGAATAACAAGATCCGGCATACACGCCCCGGCAAGCATCGTCCCATAAAGTCAATTTTAGATGGTCGTGGTGGTTTCAATCGGTTGGATTGTCAAAGTCCTATCTGACTGGACAACCAAAGTCTCTCGATTGAAAACATTTCCCCTTCAAATGTATAATAAAATGCAATCGGTTGCAAATCAAATTTCGGAGCATCCAAAAGAATGCTCCGACCCCCGCCCGCTCACCGATCTGCCTGGTTCATTGGTCCGCCCTCGTTCGACGGTACGCCAGCCTGCCGGCTCTCCGGTCTGGCACTCGCCCACTCGCACTGGCCTGCCATTCGTCTACCACCCCGGCGTCTGTCCCATCTTCGGATTGCGCCTGATCTCATTGGTCTCCACCGGCAGCAGATTCATCTTATCCTGGTAAGGCGCCTTCATCAGCAGCTGCACCGGCGTATACGTCGTCACTCCCGTACCCAGGTCCTTCACGATGTCCATCCCCATGATGGGCCTGTTCTCGATGTCGGCCGCGATCTTCCATCGCCGGATGTCGAAAAACCGGTGCTCCTCAAACGCCAGCTCGATCCTCCGCTCATTATACACCCGCGCCCGCAACGCATCCCCCGTAACGGAAGCCTGTATATCGGGCATGCCCACCCGCTCCCGCACCTTGTTCAGATACTCCCGGCAGGTGGCCTCGTCGCCCAGCTCGAATTTCGCCTCCGCATAGTTCAGGTAGATCTCGGCCAGACGGAAATACGGCCATGGATTCGTATAGATGGTCTGCCAGCTCAGGGGCACATCCGCATCGGGCATGAACTTCTTTAGCATATAACCTCCTCTGGGATTGTCGCTGCTCTGCTTATAGCTGTCATAGCCCCAGCTGTTCCCATCCTTCGACACCCACATCTCGATGAGGTCGCCATGGTAGCTGGTCGAGTCGTGTATGATGGTGGCGTCAAATCGGGGGTCCCTGTTCCAATACGGATGATTGGGATCATAGCCCGACGCCGCATTCACCGTCTTGACGCCACCCGGCCAGGTAAAGGCGGGCTCACCGCTGGTCATGTCGTAGTCGTCGACAAGATTTTGCGACGGACCGTTACTAGCCCACCACCCGCCGTAAGCGCCGTAGCGGCGGCCAAGATTGTTCATGGGCGCCTGGTGCCCGTTGGTAGTAGTGAAGTTCCGGCAGAAAATATACTCATCCTCCGCACTCCCGCTGGGCAAAATAAACAGCTTGCGGTAGTCGGGGTATAACGAATACCCTCTGTTCAGCAAAGCCTCTGCCGCATCCGCCGCCTTTTGCCATTTTTGCGCATCATTGGTAGGGTTGAACAAGGCGGAAGCCGCATACAGATACGCCCTCGAACGCAAGGCCATACACGCGTCCTGCGTCGCCCTTCCAAAATTGACATCCGTGGAAAGATACCGGGCAGGCAGGTCGGGCATAGCATCATCCAAATCCTTGCCGATGGCCGCAACACAATCGTCAAAGCTGCTGCGGACAAAGCTGGCGCTGTCACCCAGCTGATAGGACTTCATCACCAGCGGCACCCCGCCAAACCGCTCTATCAGCTCGAAATACATAAAGGCCCGGAGGAACTTCACCTCCGCCACCAGCCGCGGCTTATCATTGAACTGCAGCTTGGTAGCGGCCATCTGCTCCAAAAACACATTGGCCTTGCGGATATACTGATATCCCTGGTTCCAATAGTACATATATCCTCCCCAAAAATCCCCGCCGCTGGCATTGGCAATATTGTCAGGCGAATAGGTGTTGCGGGCAAAGATATCCGCCCCGCAGCAGGGCGCGCTGTTGTACGCCTCGTCGGTGTACTTCGAATACATATGGATATAAAATCCATGCGGGATGGCATTGTATAGCTCATTCTCGTAAGCCTTGATCAGATTCTCATCCGACCATACCGCATCCTCGGATATGCGATCCTGCGGGGAAATATCCAGCACATTCTTTTTACAGGCAAACGTGCCCAGCAATATGATAAACGCAATTAATTTTTTCATGAGTTGCAAGCATTTAAAATTTCACATTGACGCCAAGATTGATGATACGTTGCTGCGGATAGGCGGTAAAGTCACCCCCGATCTCCGGGTCCGCCCACTTGATCTGTTTCGACCAGGTCAGCAGGTTGAAGGCGCTGACATATAGCCGGACATCGTTGAAGACATGATACCTGGACAAAAGGTTTCTCGGCAGGCTATAGCCGAATTCCAGCGTCTTCAGCCGGATGAACGTATCGTCGTACAGGAAGAAGGTCGTATTCCCCGGCTGCCATGCATCCGCCCGTGGCATCGTGCCGTTGGGGTTATTCACCGTCCAGCGATTGGCAGCCCTCCGGACCACCGCATTGGCGAAATCCGTTCCACCCAACACCGCCGCGGTATTGTCATAGCTGTATGCCTTCGTCTGACCCTGGAAGAACACGGTGAGATCAAAACCCTTGTACTGGAAGCTCGTATTCAATCCAAACACATATTCCGGCGTATTGGAGTAGTTAAACCGGAACTGGTCCTTCGAATCGATGACCCCGTCATTGTTCAGGTCCACCACCCGGATATCCCCTACCTGCGCTCCTGCGCCGTGCGGATACTTATCCAGCTCATCCTGCGTATGAAATATCCCATTCGCCTTGTAATACAATGCCGCCCCTACCGGATGGCCGGTAAGGTTCTGGTAAGGCTCCGCCTGGGGGGCCTCATCCATGAAGATGATCCTGCTCCGCGCATAGGCTATGTTCGCCGCGATATTGTATTGCAATGCTCCCAGCCTGTTGCGATGGCTCAGCATCAGCTCGAACCCGTGATTATTCACCTTGCCGATGTTCTGGCTAGGCAGCGCGGAAAAGCCGAATACGTTGCTCACCGACAGGTTCGGCTGGGCCAGGATATTCGAACGGCGCTCCGACCACAAGGTCAGCTCCATCCCCAGCAATCCTTTCCACAAACTGGCTTCCACTCCGACATCCGCCTTCTTGCTCACCTCCCAGGTAATATTGGGATTGGGCATCGTATTGGCATAGATCCCCGGTACATCGCTGGAGCCAAAGACATAGTTGTTGCCAAAGGAATAGGCCTGCAGGTATTGATAAGGCCCCACCCGGTCGTTACCCACCTGGCCATACGTCGCCCGAAGCTTCAGCTGATCCACAAACGGCGCGCTGTTCCGGAAAAATGGCTCCTCGGAGATCCTCCACCCCGCCGACACGCCGGGGAAGAAACCATACCGCTTGTTCTGAGGAAAGATCTGGCTGCCGTTGTAGCGGAAGAGGAACTCGAACAGGTACTTCGAACGGAAATCATAATTCAGCCGGCCAAAATAGTTGTTGTACGCCCCCGCATTCGCGCTACCGCTATTGTTCTTATCCGCCGGCGCCGTACTACCCACGTTGATCTGGTCGATGGCGGTGCTCACGAAATTCTTCCGGTATGCGGAGGCGTCGCTGTAGGTGGTTTGCTGCTGCTCCATCCCCACCATTGCCGTGACATGATGGTCCGTAAGGAACATCTTCTCATACGTCATCCGGAAATTGTACAGCCTCGTCGTCCACTTGCGGTAAGTATCCGTCAGCTCCGCCGTCGACGTCCCCGTACCCTGCTTTTTATCGTACTCCTTGGTATTGACATTGTACTCGTAAAAATAGTAGGGTATGCTCCACAGCTTTTCAAACTGATTGCTCAGGTCATAGTTGTAAGACGCATCCAGCCTCAGCCCTTTGATAAAAGGGATCTTGTAGCTGGCCGTGAAGGTCGAGTAGATGGGCGCATCCTGTATCGCGTCGAATCCGCGCTGATCCATCAACAACGGGTTCTCCCCGAGCCTGCCCGGCCCGATGAGCCCGTTCGGGTACTGTGCAACGATGGTAGGATTTGCCTGCAGGATATTGATAAAGTTGACATTGGTCGCTACGGACGCATACTTCCTGTTGTTGAGTATCGCATAAATATTGGCTCCCACGGTTAGGTTCTTCGTCAGATCGGCCTCTACCTTCGACCGCAGATTGTATTGCTGGTAAAAGGTCGGGTTATGACGGAAATTCCCGTCCTGGTTCATGGTGCCAAACGACAGCAGATAACGCACCGTCTCCGAGCCGCCGCTGGCCTGCAGATTGATATTCTGCTGGTAGGCAGATGGCTTCAGCACTTCATGTACCCAGTTCGTATTCGGGTACAGCACAGGATCGGAACCATCCCTGAACTTCTGTATGGCATCGTCTGAATAAAAAGGCGTATTGTTCGCCGGACGCCCCTTCCGATACCAGTCCCCTTCATTATATACTTCCGCGAACGTCGCCGCATCCAGCATCTCCGGGATCTTGGTGGGCCGTTGAAACGCATAATTGTAGGAGAAATTAAATGCAGTCTTACCCTTGGCGCCTTTCTTTGTCGTGATCAAAATAACGCCGTTGGCCGCACGGGCCCCGTATATCGCCGCCGACGCATCCTTCAGCACCGAGATGCTTTCAATGTCCTGCGGGTTCAACCTGGCCAAAAGGCTGCGCTCTACCCCGTCGATGATGATCAGCGGACTGGCATCCCCAAATGTCCCGGTGCCACGAATAAAGATACTTGGATCATCTCTTCCCGGCTCGCCTGAACGCTGGTTCACGGTCAGTCCCGGCAACTGGCCCGCCAGCGAGCTGACCACATTGGGCGCCGGACTTTTTGCGATCTCCTTACCCGACACCTGCACAACGGAGCCTGTCAGCGTCTCCTTCTTTTGGGTGCTATATCCTACCACCACCACGTCATTCAGGTCCGACGTCAGCTGCTGCATAATAAAGTTGATCTCGCTCCGGCCCGACACGGCGACCTCCTGGCTCTGCATACCCACAAACGATATGATCAATGTGCCACTCAGGTCCTCTGTCTCCAGCGAAAATGTTCCGTCGGCTTTGGTCACGGCTTGCTTGCTCGTATTCTTCAACGTCACCGTAGCCCCCTCCAGCGGCTCGCCCTTGGCATTGGTCACCTTCCCGTGTATGGTCGCAAACACAATCTTAACCTCTGGCGCCGGCGTCTCGCTGGTGATGACGATGAGGTCTTCGGAAAGGAATTTGTACGACAGCGTCGTATGCTGGAACAGCTGCCCCAGCACCTGCTGGATAGATGCATTGACGACGTCGATCGTGACCTTTTCCTCCTTTGGAAGTATCTGATCCTTGTAAACAAATCGATAATTGCCCTGGGCCCTTATCGCGTCGATGACCTTCGATATCCTCACATCCTTTAGCTTCAGCGTCACCGTACCCTGACCAAAACCTTTTCCCATGACCTGCATGGAACAAATAAAGGTCAGCAAAAAGATAAACTTACACATAAGCAGGGTTTTATAATAAAACCTTATACTCTTTGGCGGACAGCCAAATAAGCTTTTTTTCATACTTTCGTATAGATTAAAAGATGGATAATAGCTCTGCCGAGCATTGTCTTGATTGATCAGCTATAACGGAGAATGTTGCAAGCGTTCTCCGTTGCTTTTTTGAGAGGGGAGCCTATGGCGGCAGGGAGGCGCTAAAAAATAAGCGTTTCATAAGCAATCGTTTTGGTTTATTAAAATGTGCGCGGATCGGCCCTTGGATAAAGTGTAGCCCGATCCCCGCAAACCGCTAATGTCTGTCCTTCGGACGATCCCCTTTCAGGGGCTCCTGGAGTGCGGCAATTTCCAGCGGTCCAGCCGCCAATGCATGGCCGGCCGACACTCATTTAAAAATTGTCACCGAATCCTTCTCTATCCTGTAGTGGAACTTACCCGTAAAATGCAATGCCTCCAGGACCTGCCTCAGCGATTCATTTTTAAAATCACAGGAATAGGTACCCTGCTTCAAATCCTCGTCCCTGATATCCACTTTGACATTGAACCAATGCTCTATACGAAAGGCGGCATTCTCCAGCGTCTCATTATGAAAAGACAGCCCGCTCCTCTTCCAGGAATTTTCCAGGGCGGCGCTGTCGGCCGGCCGGACATTTATCCTGCTCATCGAATATATAGTGCCGAAGCTCCCATTCGATGCGGCCTGCGCTTTCACGGCAGGCGCCAGGCCGTTCTGCACAACGATCCTGTCCTTCGGCTTGAGCACGATCCTCCGGTCCGGGCTATCTCTCAGGACTACTTCTATCGCACCCCTGACCAGCGTCGCTTCGGAGGTTTTTTCATTTTGATAGCTCCGGACATTGAAGGCGGTGCCAAGTACCCGGATATCCATATTGCCGGTGTGAATGATAAAAGGCCGGTCGGCATCCTTCTGCACTTCGAAGAACGCCTCGCCGGACAGGGAAACTTCCCGGGACTGAGCCCCAAACTCCTTTCCATAGGTGAGCTTGCTGTCCGCATTCAGCCAGACCTCGGTGCCATCGGGTAGCTCCAGCTTGGACTTGGAGCCATACCGGGTGCTGATCGTGTTGGCAGTGGTATGGTCGGTGGCGGGATAATTTTTGGGCTTCCCTTCATAATGCCCGACAAAAAATGCAATCATCAGGCTCGCAGCAACGGCGCCGCCCCATAACAGGATGCGTTTGTACCCGCGCCTGACGGGCTCTTCCGCCATCTCCAGCGGCGGAGCCAAAAGAGTTTCATCCGGCCCGGACGACCTGGAAAGATGATTGCTCAGCCGCTGCATATGTTTGCTGAATGCCCAGTCGACATCGGGCGTCTGCCCGGGCTCCGCCTTGAAGTGATGCAGCTGCCGTGCTTTGTCCATCATGACCTGCAGCTCCTCATAGTCCCTGAGAAGCTCCTCCAGTTCCCGCAGTTCCTCCTCACTAGCTTCATTATCAAGCTTGAGCGCTGCCAGCTGCCAAAATCGTTGATATTTTTCAGGCGATGCCATCGGGCCTATGACAGGAAAAAGGCGTCCCGAATACTAAACGATCCCAAAAAAGTTTGAAAAGAATTATTTCTCCGGCCGCTCGTCCCCCTTCGGCGCGGGCGCTCCCAAGTTCAGTGCAGGCAGGCTCTCCGTCATCTTCCTCAGTCCAATGGACATCTGGTTCCGCACGGTGAACAGGGACAGCCCTAGCACATCCGCGGCCTCCTCATACGAAAGCCCGTCGATCTTTACCAGCTGAAAGATGATCCGGCATTTAGGAGGCAATTCCCTGATACATTGATGGATCCGCCGCACAGCCTCCCCCGACAGCAACATAGCCTCGGGGTCCTCCCAGGAAACAATATCGTCAAAAGGCAGCTCGTCGATGGACAGCTGTATGTGTTTGTAGTTCCTGCTGATATAATTCAGGGAAAAATTCTTCGTCACCTTATACAGATAGGCCTTGAGATTTTCCACCTCCGACAGCCGGGTCCCCAGCTCCCAGATCTTGATAAATACATCCGAAACGATCTCCTCCGCCGCCTCCCTCGATCGTACAAAGGAATAGCTGAAATGGAAAAGGGACGGGAACAGGAGCTTGTACAAAGACTCATAAGCCCGCATATCCGAATAACGGGCAATGCTTTCCTGCAGCTCCTTTATGTAATTTTTATCGCTCATTATATTTGTCCCTTTCACTGTCGTTACCCAATATGGATATTTGGACCATCCTGCTGCGACAACGATTGCGTAAAAAAATGCCAACGCCTCCGCTGCATTTAGCAGCAATCTCCCTAAACTTGCCGCATGGCACATCTGTTTCAAAAAGTTTCGACTGCATGGCTGCTCATCACACTCTGCACATCCACTTTCGCACAATCGTCAAAAAACATTTCTCAGCCCGCCTGGATAGCCGACCTGGGCAACGGACAGTATCAAAACCCCATTCTTCATGCCGACTACAGCGACCCGGATGCCATTTGTGTCGGCGATGACTTTTACATGACAGCCTCCAGCTTCGAAGATGTGCCGGCCTTACCGGTGCTGCACTCAAAAGACCTCGTCAACTGGACCATCCTCTCTCACGCACTGACACGACTGCCTTCCCCGGCAGCCAATGCACCCAAACATGGCGGTGGCGTGTGGGCGCCAGCCATACGCTATCACAACGGAACTTTCTATATTTATTACCCCGACCCCGATGCAGGCATTTTTCTGTTAACATCCACCAATCCCGCAGGCCCCTGGAGCGACCCTGTGCTGGTGGAGGCAGGCAAAGGCCTGATCGATCCCTGCCCTTTTTGGGACGAGGACGGAAAGGTTTATCTGGTGCACGCCTTCGCAGGCAGCCGCGCCGGTATCAAGTCGGTGCTTGTCGTCAAACGGCTGAACCAGGAAGGAACAAAGGTCCTGGACAAAGGCCGGCTGGTATATGACGGTCATCAGCAGGACCCCACCATCGAAGGCCCAAAGCTCTATAAACGCAACGGATGGTATTATATCTTCGCCCCCGCCGGCGGCGTATCCACAGGATGGCAGCTGGCGCTTCGTTCCCGGAACATTTACGGTCCTTACGAAAGAAAGGTCGTGATGGACCAGGGTAAAACCACCATCAACGGCCCTCACCAGGGAGCCTGGGTCATAACCCCGGCAGGAGAAAACTGGTTCCTTCATTTCCAGGACAAAGGCCCATACGGCCGTGTCGTTCATCTGCAGCCCATGACATGGAAGAACGATTGGCCGGTCATCGGTGCCGATCCGGACGGCGACGGAAAGGGAGAACCCGTATCACAATACCGTAAACCACATACCGGAAAGATCTGGCCGGTGGCAACACCCGCAGAGAGTGACGAGTTCAATGACAGCGACATCGGACTACAATGGCAATGGATGGGCAACCCCTCCGCCACCTGGTATTTTATGAACACAGCTGCAGGCGTCCTTCGTCTATACGCTCAGCTGACGGATAGCACCACCAATTTATGGGATGTGCCGGCTATCCTGCTACAGAAATTTCCAGCCGGGTCTTTTGCTGCGGAGACAAAATTTACCTTCTCTCCCCGCACAGGGTCTGCTGACGAAAAAGCCGGCCTGGTCATCATGGGAATGGATTATGCCGCGCTCTACCTCCAAAGCACCGGCCAGGGCACGCGCCTGGTGTTTGGCGTTTGCAAGGACGCGGAAGGACATGGCATGGAAAAGACGACAACAGTGGCTGCCAATGTCGGGGACAGCATCCGGCTGAAGGTGGAAGTGGAGAAGGGAGCCATCGCCCGATTCTATTATACCACCGACGGCCAGCACTATCAGCCGGCAGGCGAGCCATTTACTGCCCGTCCCGGCCGATGGAAAGGCGCCAAAATGGGTATCTTTTCTACCCGCCATACCATCACCAACGATGCGGGCTATGCGGACTTCGACTGGTTTCGCGTCACCGCAATCCGCCATTAGTCACCCTCGATCCTGAAATAATCAAAATCCACATATCCCCCGGCGCTCTTAGTCGCATAGTTGAACAGTCCATACCGGTAACCCATAAAATGAGGCAGGGTATATGCCATCCGCAGCGTCGATCCTATAGGCTTCCAATCCTTTCCATCAAGGCTGTAATAAAACCGCGCCTTATCTGCCCTGTCCCGGAAATCACAGTCGGCTTTTAGATAAACAGTCGCTTGCCCAAGCGCCACACTATCTGTTACTCTTCCTCCCTGCACCATGACAACATATCTGGAATCACCCTCCACCTTGACACCGACCCAGCCATAGTTCTTTTGCAACAGAAGAAGCCCCGCCC
>Ga0207667_10000946_pt1 | contig 37051 bp, 36 predicted proteins | sample KBSCornC52_FD_184301 | JGI IMG/M metagenome (GOLD analysis project Ga0207667, IMG submission 184301) | Corn rhizosphere microbial communities from Kellogg Biological Station, Michigan, USA - KBS Corn C5-2 (SPAdes) (version 2) | ecosystem: Host-associated > Plants > Roots > Rhizosphere > Soil ...
AGCAAAGAACTTTTATCCGATATTTACCGGTCCGCGGTCAGGACAGCCCAGCTGGCCTGCCGATAGAAGAACTGGATCAAAACTGTAACCTGAAAGGAAATTACCATGCGTCACCGTCACGGTCTCCGCAAACTGAATCGTACTTCGTCCCACCGCCTGGCCATGCTGCGCAACATGACTGTTTCGCTGCTGCGTCATGAAGCCATCAAGACCACCCTGCCGAAGGCCAAGGAACTGCGCCGCGTCGTCGAGCCGATCCTGACCCTGGGCAAGACCGACACCCTGGCCAACAAGCGCCTGGCCTTCAACCGCCTGCGCGATCGCGAAATCGTCGGCAAGCTGTTCTCCGAACTGGGCCCGCGCTACGCTGCCCGTAACGGCGGCTACCTGCGCATCCTGAAGATGGGCTTCCGTCAAGGCGACAACGCACCGATGGCCTTCGTTGAGCTGGTCGATCGTCCGGAAGTCACCGACGCTGCAGACGCGCCGACCGCTGAGTAATCTCACGGACGTAGCTGCTCCAAGAAAAGCCAGGCATTGCCTGGCTTTTTTGTTTGCCACGCCGGTTTTCGCGCTTGTCCTTGTCTTGCATGGCCACGCAGCAGGTCAGGATGTGGTTGAATACGGCATCTGCAAGGAGATCTTCCGATGTCTGCTTCCCTGTTGAACCAACCGCTGCTGGTGTTGGCAAACCTGCCGGACCAGGCCTTGGCCGAACGCATCGCCGACGCGCTGGTCGAGCAGGGATTGGCCGCCTGCGTCAACATCCTGCCTGCGGTGCGCTCGGTCTATCGCTGGCAAGGAAAGGTCCAGCGCGACACCGAAGTCCCCGTGCTCATCAAGACCACGCAGGCCCGCTACCAGGAGCTGGAGCAGGCCATCCTGCAAGCCCATCCCTATGATGTGCCCGAGATCATCGCCCTGCCGATCACGGCGGGCCTGCCTGCCTACCTGGCATGGATGCAGGATGCGACCGCCCGTCCCTTGCGCGTATAGGCGCCCCCGCACTTCAGACAAGGAATACCGTTGAACCGCATGACCCCGCGCATTTCTGCCGACCCGCGCAAGCCTCTGCCGAGGCTGCCCTTGTTGATCTGGCTCGCCATCCTGGCCTTGCTGGGCCTGCTGGCCGCCAAGGCCGCCCAGGCGGCTGAGGATTACCTGCCGCCCGAACAAGCCTTCCAGCTCAGCGGCCGCATGGTCGATGCACAGACGCTGGAGCTGAGCTATCGGATTGCCGATGGCTACTACATGTATCGTGACCGCTTCCACTTCAGCGCCGAGGGGGCGACCTTGGCCGAGCCCCGGTTCCCGGCCGGCAAGCGCAAGTACGACGAGAATTTCCAGCAGGAAGTGGAGACCTATCACCAATCGGTCACGGCGCGCGTGCCGGTCAGTGGGGCGGTGGACAAGTTCGTGGTGCTGGCTGTTTCGCAGGGGTGCGCCGACAAGGGCTTATGTTATCCACCGATGACGCTCAAGCTGACCATGTCGGCGCAGGCCATCGGCCAGAGTGTGAGCCCGGCTGGCAGCGAGGGGGCAATCCAAGGTGGCGCTGGCGGCAGCGATATCGATGGCATTGCCGCCGTGCTCAAGAGCGGCAAGCTGTGGAGCATCCTCTCGCTGTTCTTCCTGCTTGGCATCGGGTTGTCCTTTACGCCCTGTGTGTTGCCGATGCTGCCCATCCTGTCCTCCATCATTGTCGGGCAGCAGCCGGGCGCCGGCGGTGGACGCGGGCGCAGCTTCCTGCTGTCGGTCGATTATTCGCTGGGCATGGCCCTGGTCTACACGGCACTGGGTGTGGCCGCCGGGATGCTGGGAGAGGGCTTGTCGGCCTATCTGCAGAACCCTTGGGTGCTGGGCGCGTTTGCCGTGTTGATGGCCGGGCTGGCATTGTCGATGTTCGACCTCTACACCCTGCAAGTCCCCGCCTCGTTGCAATCCAAATTATCCACAGCCTCCGGCGGAGGCAGTGGCAAATGGGTCGGTGTCTTCCTGATGGGCGCGATTTCGGCGCTGATCGTGGGCCCCTGCGTGGCGGCTCCCCTGGCCGGGGCCTTGCTGTACATCAGCCAGACCGGCAATGTGGTGCTGGGGGGCAGTGCCCTGTTTTCCATGGCACTGGGCATGAGCGTGCCGCTGCTGCTGGTCGGCGCGTCCGCCGGTGCCTTGTTGCCTCGCGCGGGTGCCTGGATGGATGCGGTCAAGCGCTTCTTTGGCGTGTTGATGCTGGGCACGGCCTTGTGGATGGTGTCGCCGGTGATCCCTTCATGGTTGCAGGTGGCTGGCTGGGCGGCGCTGGGCATCGGCTATGGCGCTTTCCTGCTGTGGACGCGTCCGGCTGGATGGATGTCCCGGGCACTCGGCCTGGTGGTGGTCACGCTGGGCGTGCTGCAACTGGTGAGCGTGGCCACCGGTGGGCGAGATCCGCTGGCGCCGCTATCGCATCTGCGCGGGCAGTCAGCCGCCGCGCAGGCCACCGACTTCGTGCGCATCCGCTCCAGCGCTGAGCTGGATGCGGCCCTGAAGGAAAACGCATCCGGCGAGCGCCGCCCGGTCATGCTGGATTTCTATGCCGACTGGTGCGTTTCCTGCAAGGAAATGGAACGCTTCACCTTCACCGATGAGCGCGTGAAGGCGCGCTTTGGCCAGATGCTGCTGCTGCAGATCGACGTGACCGCCAACAATGCCGATGACCGCGCCATGTTGAAGCGCTTCAATCTTTTCGGTCCGCCCGGCATCATGTTCTTCGATGCCGATGGCCGGGAACTGGCGCAGCGCCGCGTGATCGGCTATCAGGATGCTGACAGGTTCATTTCTACTCTGCAAAATCTGTAGTTCCACATGTCGCAATGTAATTTGAAAAGCACTTTATAGTCGTTGGCCTGAGGCTGGCCTCGCGTTATAGTCAGCCTTCTGTTTTCATTCTGTCCACCAAGGAGACCATCATGACGCTGCGCCTGGGCGATACCGCACCGGATTTCGAGCAAGAATCCTCGATCGGCAAGATCAAATTCCACGACTGGGCGGGTGACTCCTGGGTCGTGCTGTTCTCCCACCCGGCCGATTTCACGCCGGTCTGCACCACCGAGCTGGGCCTGACGGCCAAGCTGAAGCCCGAATTCGACAAGCGCAACGTCAAGGCCATCGCGCTCTCCGTGGACGGCGCCGAGGCCCATAACCAATGGATCAAGGACATCGAGGAAACCCAGCAGACCGTGGTCGGCTTCCCCATCGTGGCTGACGTCGACAAGAAGGTCGCGGGTCTCTACGACATGATCCACCCCAACCAGTCCGAAACCGCCACCGTGCGTTCGCTCTTCGTCATCGATCCGAAGAAGAAGGTGCGCCTCATCATCACCTACCCGATGAGCACCGGCCGCAATTTCGACGAAGTGCTGCGCGTCATCGACGCCCTGCAACTGACCGATGGCTATACCGTGGCCACCCCGGGCAACTGGAAGGATGGCGACGACGTCATCATCCCGCTGTCGATCAAGGACGAGGAAACCATCAAGCAGAAGTATCCCAAGGGCTACAAGGCGCCGCGCCCCTACCTGCGCATCACGCCGCAGCCGAACAAGTAATCCCGGCTCGCTGCCCAGTTCCACCAAAGCGCTCCTGCGGGAGCGCTTTTTGTTTGCCTCTCAGCATTGCGCCTCAGCTTGGCTGTGCCACCGTGCGCGCGAAGTCGTCCAGGAACAGGCGCGCCACCGGCGAGAGCATGGTGCCACGCCGCGTCACCAGCTGGTAAGGCTCGCTGCGGGTATGCAGGCGCAGCGGCAGGATGCGCGTCATGCCGAAGCGTGTGCAGAACTGCGCCACATCCACCGACAGCAGCGCCACGAAGTGCGGATTCTTCTGCAGCAGCGACAAGGTGGTGAAGGCCGAGGTGGTTTCCATCAGGTGTAGCGGGAAGCGCAGGTCGGCGTTGTGAAATTCGCGCTCCAGCGTCATGCGCATGGGCATGTTGGCCGAATAGACCACCCAGCGCGAATCGGCCAGGTCGGCCAGCTGCAGGCTGGGCGCATCGGCCAGCGGGTGCTGCACACTGGCCACCACGGCCAGCTCTTCATCGTGGATATTGAAGGCGTCATACAGGTCCGGACGCTGGCTGATGCTGGTGCGGCAGATCGCCAGATCCAGGCGGCCCTGGTCGAGCAGGCGCAACAGCCGGGCACTGGTGTCTTCGACGATTTCCACCGACAGCGCCGGATGGGCTTCCAGCAAGCGCGTGAGTGCATCGGTGAGCAAGGGCACCGCGCCCATGATGGTCCCGACAGCCAGTCGGCCGCCATGGCCCTGCATGATCGCCAGCATCTCTTCGCGCAGATGGGTCAGGTCGGTCTGGATGAGCCGCGCATAGCGGATGACGCAATGGCCCAGCTCGGTGGCCTCCAGCCCGCGATTGGTGCGGGTGAACAATTGCGCACCGAGCGTGCTCTCGATCTCCTGCAAGGCCTTGCTGGCCCCGGGCTGGGTCAGCGCCACCTGTTCGGCGGCCTTGAGCAGTGAACCATGGTCGGACAGGGCGATGAGCAGGCGCAACTGGCGCAAGTGCAGGCGGGAGGTGATGGAGGCCAGCGAAGGCAGCGTGTTGTGCATGAAGGTCATCCTCAAAGAAGTCCTTAGTATGAGCCTTGGTTATACCCATATCAACAGCTCTCATTAGCCAAGGGGGCCGCGATGGCTTAGAGTCTGGCTTTCCAATGCAGGAAGCCAGAGGGAAGCGCTGGCTTCGGCAGATTCGGGAGGACTGGCGGCACAGCAGCCCCCGATGCCGACATCTATAAATCAAGGCTATGTAATGGCACTTATCAACTACATCACCCAGGTTCAGTTCGACTACGGCGCGCTGGCGCTCCTGCAGCAGGAATGCGACCGCCTCGGCATCAAGAAGCCGCTGGTGGTGACCGACATGGGCATCCGCAATGCCGGCCTGCTGGACAAGGTCCTGGGTCAGTTGAAGGAGGGCGTCGGCGCCGTGGTCTATGACCAGACCCCGCCCAATCCCAACGAAGGCGCGGTGCGCGCTGCGGTCGCGCTGTTCCGCCAGCACGGCTGCGACGGCATCGTGGCCGTAGGCGGCGGTTCGTCCATCGACCTGGCCAAGGGTGTGGCCGTGTGCGGCACCCATGAGGGTCCGCTGAAATCCTTCGCGCTTATCGAAGGCGGCCTGGCCAACATCACCGCCAAGACCGCGCCGGTGATCGCCATCCCGACCACCGCCGGCACCGGCAGCGAAGTCGGCCGTGGCGCCATCCTGATCCTCGACGATGGCCGCAAGGTCGGCATCATCTCGCCCTATCTGGTGCCCAAGCTGGCCATCTGCGACCCCGAGCTGACCCTGGGCCTGCCGCCCTTGATGACAGCGGCCACCGGCATGGACGCCATCGCCCACTGCCTGGAAACTTTCATGGCGCCGTCCTTCAACCCGCCTGCCGACGGCATCGCCCTGGATGGCCTGTGGCGCGCCTGGGCGCATATCGAGCGCGCCACCCGCGAGCCGGGCGACCGCGAAGCGCGGCTGAACATGATGAGCGCTTCCATGCAGGGCGCGATGGCCTTCCAGAAGGGCCTGGGCTGCGTGCACAGCCTGTCGCATTCGCTGGGCGGCATCAATCCGCGGCTGCACCACGGCACCCTCAACGCCATCTTCCTGCCGGCCATCATCGCCTTCAACGAAAGTGCGGCGAGCATGGTCAAGGACAACAAGATGGCCCGCATGGCCCACGCCATGGGCCTGGGCAACGGCGCCGAGATCGGCCCGGCGATTCGCGACATGAGCCGCCGCCTGGGCTTGCCGGCAGGACTGGGCGAGCTGGGTGTGACCGAATCGATGTTCCCGCAGATCATCCAGGGGGCGCTGGCGGACCACAGCCACAAGACCAATCCGCGCGAGGCCTCGGAACAGGATTACCTGCACATGCTGCAGCAATCCATGTGATGGCCGACAATGACGGCGCAACCGGCCCGCCCCGCGTGGCCAGTTGCCCAGACCAGTAACCCAGCAGCCGCTCCCGCTCACGCGGGCGCGGCCTTTATGCCTGATCCGGCCAACGGCGCAGGCGCCAACGAAACCAGCAGGAGCACAACGTGAGCATTAACATCCTTGGACACAACTACATCGGCGGCCAGCGCAGTGGTCAGGGCGACGTCGCCCTGCACAGCGTCGACGCGACCACCGGTGCGCTCTTCGACACCCCGTTCCTGACCGCGACCGACAAGGAAGTGGCCGCCGCCGTCCACGCCGCCGAGCAGGCCTATCCGCTCTACCGCGCAACCACCTCGGAGCAGCGCGCCCAGTTCCTGGAAGCCATCGCCGACGAGATCGACGCCCTGGGTGATGATTTCCTCGCCGCCGTGGCCCGCGAAACCGCCCTGCCGGCCACACCGCGCCTGGCTGGCGAACGCGCCCGCACCAGCGGCCAGATGCGTCTGTTCGCCAAGGTCGTGCGTCGCGGCGACTTCTACGGCGCCCGCATCGACACCGCCCTGCCGCAGCGCCAGCCGCTGCCGCGCCCGGACATCCGCCAGTACAAGATCGGCGTAGGTCCGGTGGCCGTCTTCGGCGCCAGCAATTTCCCGCTGGCCTTCTCGGTGGCCGGCGGCGATACCGCTGCCGCTCTGGCGGCCGGCTGCCCGGTGGTGTTCAAGGCCCACAGCGGCCACCTGGTCACCTCCGAACTGGTGGCTGACGCCATCGAGCGCGCCGTCAAGAAGACCGGCATGCCCGCCGGCACCTTCAACATGATCTACGGTGACCGCGTGGGCGCCCAACTGGTCAAGAGCCCCGGCATCCAGGCGGTCGGCTTCACCGGCTCGCTGCGCGGTGGCCGCGCCCTGTGCGACATGGCTGCAGCGCGTCCGCAGCCGATCCCGGTGTTTGCCGAGATGTCCAGCATCAACCCCATCATCCTGATGCCGGAAGCGCTGAAGCTGCGCGGCGACGCCATCGCCAAGGACCTGGCCGGTTCGGTCACCGTCGGCGTGGGCCAGCTGTGCACCAGCCCTGGTCTGCTGCTGGGCGTGCGTTCGCCGGAACTGACCGCCTTCATCGAGAAGCTGTCGGCGGCCTTCGGCGGCACCAACCCGGCCACCATGCTCAACAGCGGCGGCCTGACCCATTACAACGGCGGTGTGGCGCGCCTGACCCAGTTGCCGGGCGTGAAGGTGATCGCCACCGGCGGCACCAGCTACACCCAGGCCGTGCCGCACCTGTTCAAGGCCGATGCCGCGCTGCTGTTCTCCAAGGAAGCACCGCTGGAAGAAGAAGTCTTCGGCCCCTCCACCGTCATTGTCGAGCTGGAAAGCCGTGAGCAGCTGCTGGACTTCGCCGCCAAGATGAACGGCCAGCTGACCGCCACCCTGCAAGCCGAGATCGGCGACCTGCAAGGCAACCAGGACTTGATCGCGATCCTCGAACAGAAGGCCGGTCGCCTGCTGTTGAACGGCTTCCCGACCGGTGTCGAGGTGTGCGACGCCATGGTCCACGGCGGCCCGTACCCGGCCACGTCGGACGCCCGCGGCACCTCGGTGGGCAGCTTGGCCATCGAACGCTTCCTGCGTCCGGTGTGCTACCAGAACTACCCGGACGCGATGCTGCCGGCGGCGCTGCAGAATGCCAATCCTCTGGGCCTGATGCGCCTGGTCGATGGCGAGCAGACCCGCGCTACCGTCGGCTGATATTGCTCACTGCATGATCCGGACCGGTCCCAGCCATCTGGCAAGGCCGGTCCTGCAAGACCTTCCCCGCACTCGATTGCGGGGTCGCAACAAGAACCCCATTCCAAGATCCCGAGAGGAGGAGACCCCATGACCCCATTCATCCGGCGCGCCGCGCTGTCGGCTACCGCCTGCGCGCTGCTGGGCGCAGCCATCCTGCCATCCGCCCAAGCGGTGGGCGATACCATCAAGATCGGCTTCATCACCGACATGTCCGGCACCTATGCCGATTTCGACGGCCAGGGCGGCGTCGAAGCCATCCGCATGGCCATTGCCGATGCCGGCGGCGCCATCAATGGCAAAAAGGTGGAGCTGGTCTTTGCCGACCACCAGAACAAGGCCGATATCGCCGCCAACAAGGCCCGCGAATGGTTTGACCGCGATGGCGTGGACATGCTGGTGGGCGGCGTGAACTCGGCAGCCAGCCTGGCCATGGGCAAGGTCGCGGGCGAGAAGAAGAAGGTCTTCATCTCGGTCGGCGCCGGCACCACGCGCCAGACCAACGAAGAGTGCAATGCCTACACCATCCAGTACGCCTACGACACCACCGCGCTGGCGCGCGGGACGGGCGCGGCCATCACGCGCCAGGGCGGCAAGTCCTGGTATTTCCTGACGGCCGATTACGCCTTCGGCACCTCGCTGGAAAAGGACACCAGCGAAGTCGTCAAGAGCAATGGCGGCAACGTCGTTGGCGCGACCCGGGTGCCGCTGGCGACTTCCGATTTCTCGTCCTTCCTGTTGCAGGCGCAATCCTCCAAGGCGCAGATCCTGGGCCTGGCCGTGGCGGGGGGCGACGTCATCAATGCCATCAAGGCGGCCAATGAATTCGGCGTGAACAAGACCATGAAGCTGGCCGGCCTGCTGATCTTCATCAACGATACCCACTCGCTGGGTTTGCCGCTGACCCAGGGGATGTACCTCACCGATGGCTGGTACTGGGACCTCAACGACCAGACCCGCGCCTGGGCCAATCGCTATTTCATGAAGATGAAGAAGATGCCTTCCATGTTCCAGGCCGGCGACGCCTCGGCGGTGGGGCAGTACCTCAAGGCCGTCAAGGCCGTGGGCAGTACCGATGCCGACAAGGTCATGGATTACCTGCGCAAGAATCGCATCAATGATTTCTTCACCAGCAACGGCGTGGTGCGTCCTGATGGACGCATGGTGCATGACATGTACCTGATGGAAGTGAAGAAGCCTTCCGAATCCAAGCGCCCCTGGGATTACTACAAGCTGGTGCAGACCATTCCCGGAGAGCAGGCCTACATGACCAAGGCGGAATCCAAGTGCGCGTTGTGGAAATGAACGCACGCTGAACCGACAAGCCGGACGGCGTCATCAAGACACCGCCGGCCAGATTTTGAGCAGAAAGTCTGATGTGGATCGGACCATGTTCAACGCATCCCGGGCAACCGGGGTGCGTTTTTTTTCGGCCTTATCCCAGGAATCCAATCAGGCGCGGCGCGGTACCTGCGGGCGCATCGACACGCCCAGGCGGTTCCAGGCGTTGATGATGGCCACCGCGAACGTCAGGTTGGCGATCTCGGTGTCATTGAAGTGCTGCTGCAACTGGGCAAAGGCGGCGTCTTCCTTGTCGGCATCCGGCTGGTGCAGATGGGTGAAACGCTCGGCCCAGTTCAGCGCGGCCCGCTCGGCGTCGGTGAAGAAGGGGATTTCGCGCCAGGCCGCCAGGGTGTTGAGGCGCTGCTGGTCTTCGCCCTTCTGCAGCAGGTCATGCGAATGCATGTCGACGCAGAAGGCGCAGCCGTTCAGTTGCGATACGCGCAGGAAGACCAGTTCCAGCAGCTTGGGATCGACGCCGCTCTGGTGGACCACTTCGCTGGCCTTGAGGAGGGCATTGAAGGCCGGGGCGGCGAGCTTGGCATGGGGCAGGCGTTGCTTGAAATCGGACATGGGAGTTCTCCATCGAGGGTGAGGTGACAACGGCGCCATTCGCCGGTGTTCCTCCACTAGACGGAGCGGGATGTCCTGTTGTGACAGGTCTGCGAAAAAAACCGAAAGATTCAGTCCACCGCCAGCTGTTGCCGGGCGATGGCCGCGAGCTTGTCGGGGTTGCGCACGACGTAGATCGCACTGACGCGCCCGGCCTGCCATTGCAGCGCCTGGGCCGATTCCAGCACGCCATCGACATAGCGCAACAGGCCGGCCGCACCATTGATCCAGGCGGCCTGATAGACGATGCGCGCGCCGAAGCGGCGCACATTGGCGTAGTACAGCCAGGAAATGCGCTCTGCCCCCTCCAGCGGATGCGGGAAGGACGCCACCTTGCCGCCGCCGTCGCCGATCAGGCGCGCATCCTCGGCCAGCAATCCCAGCATGGCCTCACGCTGGCCGCTTTGCAGCGCTTGCATGAATTTTTCCAGCAACAGCGCATGGGTCTCCCGCGTCACCGGGCTGGACGCGGCCCGCACTGCTGGGCTGAGCGGGTCGGCCTGGTGTTCCTGCCGCGCCAGCCGTTCGCGCGCGCGATGCACCAGCTGGCGGCAGCTGGCTTCGGACTTTTGCAGGATGGCGGCGATGTCGGGATAGTCGTTGTCGAACACCTCACGCAGCAGGAAGGCGGCGCGCTCTTCGGGCTTGAGGCGTTCCAGCAGCAACAGGTAGGCGAAGGAGAGGTCGCTGTGCTGTTCCAGCAACTGTTCGGGGGAAGGGGCCAGGCCGGCCTGGCCGTAGAGGTCGATGTCCGGACCGGGGCCGGGCTCGGCCAGGTCCACCAGCGGTTCCGGCAGCCAGTGGCCGACATAGTGCTGGCGTTCCTGCTGCAGCTGGCGCAGGCGGTCGATGCACAGGCGCGTGACCACCGTCACCAGCCAGGCCTCGGCCGAGTCCAGCACGGCCTTGTCCTGGGCGTGCCAGCGCAGCCAGGCGTCCTGCAGCACGTCGTCCGCCTCGCTGCGCGAAGCCAGCATGCGGTAGGCCACGCCAAACAGGCGCGGCCGGTGCTGTGTGAACAGGGCGAGCGCGAGGTCGTCCGTCATCGGTCTTGACCTGGTGCCGGGCGGTGTCAGCCTTGCTTGAGCTTGCGCGCGATGTCCAGCGCGAAGTAGGTCAGCACGCCATCGGCACCGGCGCGTTTGAAGGCCATCATGGCTTCCATCATGGTCTTGTCGTGGTCCAGCCAGCCATTCTGGGCGGCGGCCTTGATCATGGCGTATTCGCCGCTGACCTGGTAGGCGAAGGTGGGGACGCGGAATTCATCCTTCACGCGGCGCACGATGTCCAGGTAGGGCATGCCAGGCTTGACCATGACCATGTCGGCACCTTCTTGCAGGTCCAGCGCCACCTCGCGCAGGGCTTCGTCGCTGTTGGCCGGATCCATCTGGTAGGTGGCCTTGCTGCCCTTGCCCAGGTTGGCGGCCGAGCCGACCGCGTCGCGGAAGGGACCGTAGAAGGCCGAGGCGTACTTGGCCGAGTAGGCCATGATGCGGGTGTAGATGTGTCCCTGGGCTTCCAGCATGGCGCGGATGGCGGCGATGCGGCCATCCATCATGTCCGAAGGGGCGACCACGTCCACGCCGGCATCGGCCTGGGTTTGCGCCTGCTTGACCAGCAGCGCCAAGGTTTCATCGTTGAGGATGTAGCCGGTCTCGTCCAGCACGCCATCCTGGCCGTGGCTGGTGTAGGGGTCCAGCGCCACGTCGCACAGGATGCCCAGATCGGGGAAACGGTCCTTCAGGGCGCGCACCACGCGCGGCACCAGGCCGTCGGGGTTGGTGGCTTCGATACCGTCGGGCGTCTTCAGGGCCGGGTCGATCACCGGGAACAGCGCCAGCACCGGCACGCCCAGCTTCACGCATTCTTCGGCCACCGGCAGCAGCGCATCCAGCGAGAGGCGTTCCACGCCCGGCAACGACGCCACGGGCGTACGCAGGTTCTGGCCTTCCTGGACGAAGACGGGATAGATCAGGTCGGCGCTGGTGATGACGTTTTCGGCCATGAGGGCGCGCGAGAAGGCGTCGCGGCGCATGCGGCGCATGCGCAGGGCGGGGTAGCCGGCGTTGGAACTGAAGTCGGTCAAAGACATGGGCATTCTTTCAAAATAGATGATGTTTGACGTTATCTTGGAATATTTTCGAGCTATTCATCGTTATCTTCGGAAAATTGCCTCCTTTGAATTACAGGATGAACAACTTTCCCTCGAGATACTTTACCTTAGCTGCGGGTGATTCATTCACCCCCCGCTTCCCCTTCCCTCCCTGAGCGGGGCCGATCGTGCAAGCGAAAGGCATTCGGCCCCGGAGAATATCCCTGTTCTCCGGGGTTTTTTTTGTCCATGCTTTTTACTCCTGGCTGAGCCGATGCGCCTTGTCGGCGATCAGCTTTGCTGTGCTGCGTCAGCAGCAGCGTCGCCGGCCGCGGCGGCGGGAGTGGCCACCTGCGCCGGGTCGGCCTCTGCCGTGAGGCCGGCCAGTTCCAGGATCTTGTCGTTGGCTTCTTCCAGGCCCGTGCGTTTCAGGGCCGAGAACAGTTGCGCCGTGAACGGGAAGGGCTGGCCCTTCTCATCCACATAGCTTTGCAGGTAGGTCTGGGCCTGGCGCAGGGCATTGGTGGATTCGTTGCGGTTGAGCTTGTCGGCCTTGCTGAGGATGCAATGGATGGGTTTGCCGGTGGGGGCGAACCACTCGATCATCTGGATATCGAGGTCGGTGAAGGGGCGGCGCGAATCGACGATCATCACCAGCGCCGCCAGCTGTTCGCGCTGGCGCACGTAGTCGCCCAAGAGGGCTTGCCAGTGGTGCTTGGCCGAGCCCGACACCTCGGCGTAGCCGTAGCCGGGCAAGTCCACCAGCATGGCGCGGATATCGTCCGGGCGCGCCTCGTCATTGCGGTGCTGGCCCACGTGGGCGCCGCCGATGGAGAAATAGTTGATGTGCTGGGTGCGGCCCGGCGTCTTGGAGGCAAAGGCCAGGCGCTTCTGGTTGCACAGCACGTTGATGGCGCTGGACTTGCCGGCATTGGAACGACCGGCGAAGGCGATTTCCGGCACACTGGTCTTGGGCAGATCCCGCAGGTGATTGACGGTGGTGAAGAAACGGGCTTGCCAAAGTTGCGACATGGTGGGGGGAAATCCGAAAGAGGAGGGAAAAACGCGGAGAAGCTATTGTACAATGGCCCGAAACCCAACGCCTCGTTGACGCCAGGCAAGTAAAAAATATGGCGGCCATTGGAGACAGGTCAAACAACAGGCATTTGGTTTAGGGGCAGCTAGCCGCCGAACGGGCAAAATCTCTCAATTCCACAATAAGTATTAGGGTGACGAATGAACCGTGCCTTTTCCCCACTGTTGTACTCCGTTTTTGCTGCCTTCCTGGCAGTGGCCAGCACAGCCCACGCGGCTGATGACAAGAAAGCCGCGGTCAAGGCCGACCCGGCCAAGGGCGAAGCCCTTTATACCAATGGCGACAGCGCCCGCAACATCGTGGCCTGCGTATCCTGTCACGGTGCGGCCGGCAATTCGACCATCACCCAGAACCCCAAGCTGGCAGGCCAGCACGAGGCCTACATCGCCAAGCAGCTGCTGAACTTCCGCACCCCCGACCGCAACAATCCGGTCATGTCGCCGATGGCCAAGGCCTTGTCGGACGAAGACATCCATAACGTCGCCGCCTTCCTGGCCGCCCAGGCCCCCAAGCCGGGCGCAGCCAAGAACAAGGACACCATCGACCTGGGCAAGCACATCTGGCGCGCCGGCATCGCCGCCAAGAACGTGCCGGCCTGCGCTGGCTGCCACAGCCCCAACGGCGCTGGCATCCCGGCCCAGTATCCGCGTCTGGCCGGCCAGCACCAGGACTACACGGTGGCCCAGCTGACCAATTTCCGTGGCGGCGCCCGTACCAACAGCGTGCAGATGACCACCATCTCCGAGCGTCTCTCGGACAAGGAAATCAAGGCCGTGGCCGACTACATCGCCGGCCTGAAGTAAGCAGCCGGGCCGCCATGCGGCAGGGCAGGGAAGAGGCGGCCGGCGTGCCGCCTTTTTTCATGAGGGTTGACGCAGGTCGTGGCAGTCCGGCGCGGCAGCCCTCATGATGCTGCCTTGCCGCACCAGCGCCACGACCGATGAGCGCCGGCATGGACGTGCTACGCAGACTGGCGTCACGGACTTTCCCCGGGAGCGGTAGAATTCCGGGTTCGCATCCCTTGCCGTCCGGCAGGGCGATCCCCCCAGGTAAGCGGGTCCGCCAGCGCGGGCCCGGTAAGGCAGGAATATGACGACGGGCAGCAGTACCCAAGGAATCCAGATCAGGACCCGGCAGCGATGGTTGAGTGAAGCCGTCGAGCTGTTCTCTTCGATGCGCTTTGCCATCAGCCTGTTGACCCTCATCGCCATCGCCTCGGTGATCGGCACGGTGATGAAGCAGAACGAGCCGATGCCCAATTACGTGAACCAGTTCGGACCGTTCTGGTTCGAGGTGTTTGGCAAGTTGGGGCTGTATGCCGTCTATTCGGCCTGGTGGTTCCTGCTGATCATGGGTTTCCTGGTGCTGTCCACGTCGTTGTGCATTGCCCGCAACGCGCCCAAGATGCTGCGCGACGTCAAGAGCTGGCGCGACAACGTGCGCGAGCAGTCGCTGCGCAACTTCCATCACAAGCATGAGTGGCACACCGCCGAAGCGCCGGCCGAGGCCGCTGCGCGGCTGGTCCGCCAGATCGGTGCCCGCGGCTACAAGACCCGCCTGGCCGACAAGGAAGGCGGCACGCTGCTGGCGGCCAAGCAGGGAGCGGCCAACAAGTGGGGCTACATCTTCGCGCATGCGGCCATCGTCATCATCTGCCTGGGCGGGCTGCTCGATTCGGACTTGCCGATCCGCTTCCAGCAATGGTTCTATGGCAAGTCGGCCTTTGCCGGCAACGGCATCATCGCCGAGATTCCCGAACGTTATCGCCTGGGCCTGAACAATCCGACCTTCCGTGGCAACACCCTCATTCCGGAAGGCGCCAGCAGCAGCACCGCCATCATCCCGCAGAAGGATGGCGTGATGATCCAGGACCTGCCTTTCACCATCCAGTTGAAGCGCTTCATCATCGACTTCTACTCGACCGGCATGCCCAAGCTCTTTGCCAGCGAGGTGGTGGTGCGCGACCATGAAACCGGCAAGGAGACCGCCGCCACCATCAAGGTCAACGAACCGCTGATCTACAAGGGGGTGGCGATCTACCAGTCCAGCTTCGAGGACGGCGGCAGCAAGCTCAAGCTGGTCGGCTATCCCATGCGCGGCGGGGCCAACAGCCACTTCGCTCTGTCCGGCGTGGTCAATGGCAGCACCGCGCTGCCGGCGGGCCTGGGTGACTACACCATCGAATGGAGCGGCTTCCGCCCCTTCAACGTGGAGAACATGCAGGCGTCCGGCGCTGGCGGCGGCTCGACCTCGGGGGATGCGCGGGCCGTCAATGTGGGCAAGAGCGTCAATCGTGGCCTCATGGATAGCCTGGACAAGCATCTGGGCTCCAGCGCCAAGAACGCCAACAGCAAGGACTTCAAGAACGTCGGTCCGAGTGTGCAGTACAAGCTGCGCGACAAGACCGGCCAGGCGCGCGAATACTTCAACTACATGCAGTCGCTGCCCATCGATGGCGCCTATGTCTTCCTGGCCGGCATGCGCGAGCAGCCTGACCAGCCTTTCCGCTACCTGCGCATTCCAGCCGACGACAATGACAGCGTGGCCGAATGGATGCGCCTGCGCGCGGCCCTGGCCAATCCGGCCCTGCGCGAGGAAGCGGCGCGCCGCTATGCCCGCCAAGCCATCAGCAGCGGACGCGAGGCTTCGCCGGTATTGCGCGAGCAGTTGCAGCAATCGGCCCTGCGCGGCCTGACCATCTTCGCCGGTGACGGCAAGGTCTCCGGCTACATTGCCGTGACACGCTTCCTGGAACAATTGCCCGCCGCCGAGCAGGAGAAGGCCGCCGACATCTTCATGAAGATCCTCAACGGCAGCATGTGGGAACTGTGGCAAGCCGCCCGCGCCCAGGATGGCCTGGAGCCGGTGGCCAGCGACGAGGCGCATGGACGCTACCTGCAGCTGGCCATCAATGCGCTGGCCGATGCGGCCTTCTACCCGGCGCCGGTGTTCCTGCAATTGTCCAGCTTCGAGGAAATCAAGGCCTCAGTGCTGCAGGTGACCCGCTCGCCGGGCAAGAAGGTGGTCTATCTGGGTTGCCTGTTCCTGGTGCTGGGCGTGTTCGCGATGCTGTACATCCGCGAGCGCCGCCTGTGGATCTGGATCAAGCCGGCCGCCGATGGCCAGGGCAGCCAGGCGCTGCTGGCCATGAGTACCCAGCGCCGTACGCTGGACTTTGACAAGGAATTCGAGCAGATGAAGGCCAGGGTGTCCGGCAACGCCGCCCCGCCGCCCTCTGCATGACAAGCGCTTGCAGCCGGACGATGACGGTTATCATCCGGGATATATGAATGACTGTGCTGTCTTGGCCGGTATCGCCGGTATCGCCGACCTCGCAGCAGTGGAGAAAGCAATGGAACTGACGCAACACAACCAGGCCTACGCCGAAGAGCAAGGTTTTTTCCGCCGCCTCGGCGTGCTCGACTGGATCTACGCAGCAGCCCTGGTGGCGGGCTCGCTGTACGCCTTCGGTCGCTTCGGCAGCTATATGGATTACTACGAAAAGGCGGTGCTGCTGCTGGCTGCGCCGACCTTCGCCTGGCTGGGCTGGCACTGGAAACCGGTGCGTCTGCTCATGCTGGTCATCGCCGTGCTCTCGCTGGGCGCCATCGCCATGTATGGCGGCGCGCTGGAATTGGCCGACAAGAAATTCTTCCTCAAGTACATGCTCTCCAGCCAGTCCGCCATCCTCTGGATGAGCGCGCTGTTCTGCCTGTCCACGCTGTTCTACTGGGGCGGCCTGGCCACCACCGCCGGCACCGGCAACGCGATCGGTTCGCGCCTGTGCTGGGCCGCCGTGGTGCTGGGGTTCACCGGTCTCATGGTGCGCTGGTACGAGTCCTACCTGATCGGGCCGGACGTGGGGCACATCCCCATTTCCAACCTGTATGAAGTCTTCGTCCTGTTCTGCCTGATCACGGCGCTGTTCTACCTGTATTACGAAGAGCGCTACGCCACCCGCCAGCTGGGCGCCTTCGTGCTGACCGTGATCACCGCAGCAGTGGCCTTCCTGATGTGGTATACCGTTTCGCGGGATGCCGCCGAGATCCAGCCCCTGGTGCCGGCATTGCAGAGCTGGTGGATGAAGATCCACGTACCGGCCAACTTCATCGGCTATGGCACCTTCGCCCTGGCGGCCATGGTGGCGGTGGCCTACCTGCTGCGGCAGAAGGGCTACCTGGCGGACCGCCTGCCTTCGCTGGAGGTGCTGGACGACGTGATGTACAAGGCCATCGCCGTGGGCTTTGCCTTCTTCACCATTGCCACCATCCTGGGTGCGCTGTGGGCCGCCGAAGCCTGGGGCGGCTACTGGTCCTGGGATCCCAAGGAAACCTGGGCGTTGATCGTCTGGCTCAACTATGCCGCCTGGCTGCACATGCGCCTCATGAAGGGCCTGCGCGGCCAGGCCGCGGCCTGGTGGGCGCTGGTGGGCCTGCTGGTGACGACCTTTGCCTTCCTGGGCGTGAACATGTTCCTCTCGGGACTGCATTCCTACGGCGAACTTTGACGGCGCTGGCGGCTCCTTGGAGAGGGCGGCCTCGCCCTGTAGACAAGGAGCAGCAATGAACGATTTCGCCACCTCGCCCGAACTGGTCATCTTCGACTGCGACGGCACCCTGGTGGACAGCGAAGTGGTCGCGGCCCGGGCCTGGTCCGAATATGTAGCCACCTACGGCGTGCAGCTCACCCCCGAGGACGCCCTGGCGCGCTTTCGGGGCGTGAGCATGAACTGGTGCATCGCCCATGTCGCGCAACTGCGCGGCCAGGCGCTGCCGGCGCATTTCGAGCAGGAGCTGCGCACGCGCATGGGCGTGATGCTGGAGCAGCACCTGCAGCCTATCAATGGCGCACTGGAGATGGTGGAGCAGCTGCAGATCCCCTTCGCGCTGGCCTCCAACGCCCCTCACCACAAGATCGAGCTATGCCTGCGGGTGACCGGCCTGCTGCCGCATTTCCAGGGACGCATCTTCAGCGCCTACGACGTGCAGCGCTGGAAACCCGATCCCGCCTTGTTCCTGTTTGCCGCCGAACGCCTGGGCGTGCCGCCCGCGCGCTGCGCGGTGGTGGAAGACAGCCTGCCAGGCGTGCAGGCCGGCCTGGCGGCGGGGATGAAGGTGATCGCCCTGCAAGAGCATGGCGTGCATCCCGACTTGCCCGAGGAGGTCGCCGTCATCACCCACCTGGGTCAATTGCATCCGCATCTGGCCTGAAGGGCTGGCCGCAGGCGCCGCGATTTGGCTAAGATGGAGCCAAGCACACGACCCCGGGCCGCCATGCACCACGCCATCGACCGCGAACGACAAATCATCTATTGCGACCGTGACATCGAAGTGCGCCCGCTCGGGCTGCGCGAAGCACCGGCGCTGTACGACGCGGTGCATCAGTCCATCCACACCATCAGCCAGTGGGAAGCCTGGTGCACCCCTGATTACAACCTGACCGATGCCAAATTGTTCCTCCAGCGCGCCATCGAGCAATGGCAGGCCGAGGCGGCCTATGACTTCAACATCGTCGACCGGGCGCGCGGGCTGGTGATCGGGTCGGTGGCCATCAACCAGGTCAGCGCGTTGAACCAGATGGCCAACCTGGGCTACTGGATACGCGAGGGCTATACCGGACGCGGCATCGCCGCCGTGGCCGCGCGCGCTGCGGCGGTCTTCGCCTTTGCCCATACCGGGCTGACCCGCCTGGAGATCGTCGCCCAGGCCGGCAACCTGCGCAGCCAGCGCGTGGCCGAGAAGACCGGGGCGACGCTGGAATGCCTGGCGCGCAATCGCCTGGTCTTTCATGGAGAGCCGCGGGATGCCAAGGTCTTTTCGCTGATTCCTGCCGACCTGGGACGGCCTGTGCCGGTGCATTGCTGAGCTTTCGCAGTGGCTGATAAAGATTCCTGCGAGCTAATCTTCCGTCGTTTTTTGGAGCGGAAAAGTGAAGATGGATACTTTTCGCAACACTTTTTTTGCGGTCTTTTTGTTCAGGAAGAGTGCACAATCGCAGTCCCACTGACAAGCCTGTCAGCCTTGATGGAGGCGGGTTTGGCGAAGTTTTGCAAAGCCGCAATAAAACGTTTCCTCAAAGTAATTTCAATTTGGCTGACAAAATACTGACTTTTCGCGTATTCCAAATCGCCGCTCGGGCGTTACACACCTAAAGCGCTGTCAAGAAAGGCCGCGCTTGTGTATCTGGAGCAGTTTCCCGGGATCAAGGCAGTGAGCAACATCTTCCGGGGCGCTGCGGGTTCTTCCGAAAAAACTCAGGACGGGAGAACGTTGAGCGTCAGCGACGTAAGAGGAAATACGATGCAAGCCATACAACGCAACAAGACCACGAACAATCACCACGCCGGCCGCGCCGCCCAACAATACGTCATGGGCGGGGAAGCGCGCAGCACTCGCCTGTCCAAGCGCCTCAAGAGCGCCGAAGCAGCCCATCAGGACGACGATTGCCATGCGCGCTACGACAAGATCTCCAAGCAGATGGATGACGCGCTCGAAGGGGGCTCGCCCCAGCACTTCAAGCGGCCCAAGATGGAAAGCGACATCATCGCGCGCTGAACCGGCCCTGCTTCAGGGTTGATGCTCGCACGATAAGAAACAGCCGGAGGCGGTTCGCTCCGGCTGTCATTTTCTCCGCTGTCGCCTGCGGTGAGGTTTGGTGAACCTTGCTGCCAGGCCGGCAGCTGGCGCTACAGGCTTTCCTCGCGCGCATCACGCGCCAGCAGCCGCGCCACCATCTCCTGTACCGACACGCCGTCGAACAAGGCCGCCGCCACCGCATCGGTGATCGGCATCTCGACGCCTTTTTCGCGCGCCAGCGCACGCACCGCCTGGGCGCAGCGCACCCCTTCGGCCACGTGACCGAGTTCGGCCACGATATCGTCCAGTTTCTTGTTCTGCGCCAGCCCCAGGCCGACCCGCCGGTTGCGCGAGAGGTCGCCGGTGCAGGTCAGGATCAGGTCGCCCACGCCGGACAGTCCCATGAAGGTTTCTGCACGTCCCCCCAGCGCCACCCCGAGCCGGGTGATCTCGGCCAGGCCGCGCGTGATCAGGGCGGCGCGGGCATTGAGCCCCAAGGCCAGCCCGTCGGCCACGCCGGTGGCAATGGCCAGGATGTTCTTGACCGCACCGCCGATTTCCACCCCGATCAGGTCGTCGCTGGAATAGATGCGGATGTTGTTGCCGTGGACCGCCGCCACGACGCGCTCGCACAAGGCAGCATCGGCGCCGGCGATGGTCAGCGCGCAGGGCAGGCCACGCGCCACTTCCTGGGCGAAGGAGGGGCCCGACAGGGCGCCTGCGGCCAGTTGCGGTCCCAGCACGTCCTGCACCACCTGGTGTGGCAGCAGGCGGGTGCCTTCTTCCAGTCCCTTGCACAGCCAGACCAGATTGGGGATGGGATAGGCGCGCAGATGACCGGCCAGCTCGCGCAGGCCCGATACCGACGACGCGGCGATCAGCAGGGAATCGGCAGGGTCGTCGCAGACGTGGCGTACCGCCGCGTCGAAGTCGGCGGTCACGACCAGGCCCTCGGGCAGCGGGAAACCGGGCAGGTAGAGGCTGTTCTCGCGCTGCCGGTCAGCTGCCTGCATGGCCTGGGCATTGCGTCCCCACAGCGTGACCTGATGCTTGCGCGCCAACGGGATAGCCAGGGCCGTGCCCCATGCACCGGCGCCCAGGATGGTGATCTTCATGGTGGTCTTGCCTCAGTCGCCCCAGACATCGCCGGCCTTGGCGAAGCCGGTCTGGCCGTCGCGGTGGCGCACCTTGACCCAGCCATTGTTGGGACTTTCCAGCATTTCCAGCAAGACCGACTTGTCGGCCGTGAAGACCACCGGGCTGCTCTCGTCGGCCGCATTGTAGACACGTGCATTGGCTGCCGAGACGACCAGCATGCGCTTGGGCGTGAGTGCCTTGGAGGAAATCCAGGACAGCGTGCCGGCGGCGTCCCTGACCTTGCTCCATTCGCCATAGGTCAGCACCACTTCGACCGGCATGCCGCGCGGCGCGACATAGACCCGCCGGCCCTTTTCGGAAGGCGCGTCGTACATGATGGCGGGGGCGGCGCCGACCGATTTGAAGTCCAGGGCCAGGGCGTCCTTGGCCAGGAAAGCACCCAGCAGGGTGGCGGAAAGAATCAGGGGCAGGCGTGTCATGGAAAAAGTCTCCGCAGAAGGGAAAGCGCCGCAGCGGCTGCTGCGGCGGCTTGGCGTCATGCCGGGCGCGACCGCGCTGACGCGGCCGCCCGGCAGGCGGACAGGTGGGCTGCGTGGATCAGTTGACGGCGGTAGAGCCGTTGTTGACCAGGGTCGCGCCCTGTTGCTCGGCCAGCGCTTGCAGGCGCTGTTGGTAGAACACCTCGAAGTTGATCTCGGCCAGGTGTACCGGCGGGAAACCGGCGCGGGTGATGGCGTCGGCGATGTTGGCGCGCAGGTACGGGTAGATGATGTTGGGGCAGCCGATGCCCAGGAGCGGGTCCAGCTGTTCGGCCGGCACGTTGCGGATCTCGAAGATGCCGGCTTGCTTGCCCTCGACCAGGAAGGCGACCTTGTCCTTGACCTTGGCGGTCACGGTGATGGTCACGGTCGATTCGAACACGCCTTCGGCCAGCGCTTCAGCGCCGACGTCCACCGAGACTTCGATCGAAGGGGCTTCCTGCTCCAGGAAGATGGCCGGGGAGTTCGGCTGTTCCAGAGAGAGGTCCTTGAGGTAGACGCGCTGGATCTGGAAAACGGGTTGCTGCTGAGCTTCTTGGTTCTGTTCCGACATGGATCTCTTTCAGGTTCGGTGAATCGATAAGGGGAAGGGTGCTGCCCTGGCCTCAGGCTTGCAGCAGCGGGTCCAGCTTGCCGGCGCGGTCCAGCGCGCTCAGATCGTCGAAGCCGCCGACATGGGTGTCGCCGACGTAGATCTGCGGCACGGTGCGGCGGCCGGTCTGTTGCATCATCAGCTCACGCTGCTGAGGGTCGAGATCGACGCGGATCTTCTCGATCTGCGTGATCCCCTTGCTGGCGAGCAGGCGCTCGGCCATCATGCAATACGGGCACACGGCGGTGCAGTACATCTTCACTGGGGCGCTCACTTGGCGGCCTCCTTGGTGGTCAGCGGCAGGCTCTGGCCTTGCCAGGCAGCGATACCGCCGCTGAGGCCGTAGACCTCGTTGAAGCCGGCCTTCTTCAGGGACGCCTCGGCGCGGTTGGCCTGGGTGCCGGTCTGGCAGACCACGATGACTGCACGGCCCTTGAGCTTGTCGAGTTCGCCGATGCGCTGCGGCAACTCTTTCAACGGGATGTTGCGGGCGTCGCGCAGGTGGCCGGCGGCGAACTGCTCGGCCTCGCGCACGTCCAGCACCAGCACCTTGCCCTGGTTGATCATCTGCGTGGCTTGCAGAAGGCTGAGCTTGTTGCCGCGTTGCTGCAGGTAGGGAACCAGCAGGGCGCCGCCCGAGACCAAGGCCAGAGCGATCAGGAAAATATTGTCGATGATGAATTTCACGGCAGTCCAATGAGTTTACTGAATCCCGGCATTATAAAATAGAAGCATTCGCGGTTTGCATGAGAACAGTCTAAGGTTTGCGCCCGGTTCCGCGTATGCGACCTTCGGGCAGCCGCATCGGTTTATCCATCATCAGAAACTAGTCCTGCTATGTACAAAATCGTATTCATGCGCCACGGCGAATCGACCTGGAACCTGGCCAACCGTTTCACCGGCTGGGTTGACGTCGATCTGACCGAGAAGGGCGTGGCTGAAGCCCGCCAGGCCGGCAAGCTGCTCAAGGAAGCCGGCTTCTCCTTCGATCTGGCCTATACCTCGGTGTTGAAGCGCGCCATCCGCACCCTCTGGACCACGCTCGATGAAATGGACCAGATGTACATCCCCATCAAGAACGACTGGCGCCTGAACGAACGCCACTACGGCGCCTTGCAGGGCCTGAACAAGGCCGAGACCGCCGCCCAGTACGGCGACGAGCAGGTGCTGGTCTGGCGCCGCAGCTACGATACCCCGCCCAACCCGCTGACCCCGGGCGAGGAGCGCGACGCCTTTGGCGACCCGCGCTACGCCGGCCTGTCGCGTGAGCAGGTGCCGCTGACAGAGTGCCTCAAGGATACCGTGGCGCGCGTGCTGCCGGCCTGGAATGACTCTATCGCCCCGGCCATCCGCGCCGGCAAGCAGATCATCATCTCGGCCCACGGCAACAGCCTGCGCGCCCTGATCAAGTACCTGGACGGCATCAGCGACAACGACATCGTCGGCCTGAACATCCCCAACGGCCAGCCGCTGGTCTATGAACTGGACGCCGACCTCAAGCCCATCAAGAGCTACTACCTGGGCGACCAGTCGGCCATCGAGGCAGCGCTCAAGGCCGTGGCCAACCAAGGGAAGTCGACATAAAACGGTCTCCCTTCCGCGAGACGCCGGCCGCACAGGCGGCGTCTTTTCCAGGCAAGTGCACCACGCAGGCGCGTTGCGGAGGCTTCTCCGGCGTGTCGCGGGGAGGCATTCGCCCCTGGCTGGCGGGGCTGGCGCTATTGCTGGCCACGGCAGCTGCGCAGTCCCAGCCGATCACCGAGCGCGCCCGGCAGAAGCAGGCCGCCGAGAAGGAACGCGCCGACCTGCAGCAGCGCCTGGCCAATCTCAAGCGCGACATCGACCATACCGAGACCGCCAAGGACAATGCCGCCGATGCGCTGGCAGCCTCCGAGCAGGCCATCTCCAAGGCCAACCGCTCCCTGCGCGACCTGGCGCAGGAGCAGCAGCAGACCGAGGCGCGCCTGAACCAGCTCATACGCCAGCTCAATGAACTGACCGCGCTGGTCAACGCCCAGCAGGCGCAGCTCTCCAAGCTGCTGCGCGAACAGTACGTGGCCGGCAATGAAGACCGCATCAAGCTGCTGCTTTCGGGTGACAATCCCAATCGCATCAACCGCGAGCTGCAGTACATGGGCTATGTATCGCAAGCCCAGGCCAAGCTGATCGAGACGCTGCGCGCCAACCAGCAGGCCATTCGCGCCAACAAGGCCGATACCCAGAACGCCAAGTTCGAACTAGAAGAAATCGCCCAGGAAGAGCTGGAGCAGAAAAAGGTGCTGGAGCGCGAAAAAGGCCGCCGCCAGACCCTGCTGTCGCAGCTTTCCACCAAACTCAACGCCCAGCGCCAGGAAGCCGGCCGCATCGAGCAGGACCAGCAGCGCCTCTCCAGCCTGGTGGACAAGCTGGCGCAGATCATCGAGCAACAGAAAAAGGCCGAAGCCGAGGCCCGCGAGAAGCGTCGCCAGGAACAATTGGCCAAAGCCAAGGCCGAACGTGAGAAGCGTCTGGCTGAGCAGCGCGCCCGCGCCGAGAAGCGCGCCGCCGAAGCGGCCAAGGCCGCCAAGGAGGGCAAGCCGGCGCCGAAGATGCCGGACCCGGCCGACGCCATCGATGATGACGAACCGCCGCAACAGGCATCGTTGGGCCGTAATGACACGGTGCCGGAGCCGCAGACGGACAACTTCGGCAAGCCCTTCGCCAGCCTGCGCGGACAATTGCATCTGCCGGTCAGGGGTGATTTGACGGCGAAATTCGGCAGCCGCCGCGGTGACGGACCGACCAGCCGGGGTCTGTTCATCCGCGCCCAGGAAGGTGCGGAGGTGCGGGCGGTGGCGGCCGGACGGGTGGTCTTTGCGGACTGGCTGCGCGGTTTCGGCAATCTGATCATCGTGGACCATGGCAACCAGTACATGACGATCTATGGCAACAACCAGTCGGTATTGAAGCGCGCCGGCGATCTGGTCAAGGCAGGCGACACCATTGCCACAGCAGGCAATAGCGGCGGTAACGAGCAATCGGGTTTATACTTTGAAATGCGGTATCAAGGCCGCGCATTCGACCCACAGGGGTGGGTAACTTCTAGGTGACACATGGGCAGCAAACTCAAGAATATCGGTTTGATCGGTTTGGGCATGGTGGCAGGCGCCACTGCGATGATTCAGTTCGACGCCATCGCGCAAAAGAATGCAACGGCGTCGCTGCCCCTGGAGGAGCTGCGCCAGATGGCCGACGTGTTCGGCCTCATCAAGTCAGACTATGTCGAGCAGGTCGATGACAAGAAGCTGTTGACCGAAGCCATCTCCGGCATGGTCGCCTCGCTCGACCCGCACTCCGCCTATCTGGACAAGAAGGCCTACAAGGAACTGCGCGAAGGCACCATGGGCAAGTTCGTCGGCCTGGGCATTGAGGTCGGCATGGAAGATGGCTACGTCAAGGTCATCTCGCCCATCGAGGATTCGCCGGCCTTCCGCGCCGGGATCAAGGCCGGTGACCTGATCACCCGCTTAGACAGCACCCCGGTCAAGGGCCTGACCCTGGATGAAGCCGTCAAGAAGATGCGCGGCGAACCCAATACCAAGATCACCCTGACCATCGCCCGCAAGGACGAAGACAAGCCCATCATCCTGACCATCACCCGTCAGGAGATCCGCGTGCAGAGCGTCAAGTCCAAGGTGGTCGAACCTGGCTACGCCTGGCTGCGCGTGACCCAGTTCCAGGAACCGACAGTGGACGACATGTCCAAGAAGCTGGCCGCCATCTACGCCCAGGAACCCAACCTGAAGGGCATCGTGCTGGACCTGCGCAATGACCCGGGCGGCGTGCTGCCGGGCGCCATCGGCGTGGCCGCGGCCTTCCTGCCCAAAGATTCGGTGGTGGTGTCCACCAATGGCCAGTTGCCCAGCTCCAAGCAGACTTTCTACGCCAAGCGCGAGTACTACGCGTCCAACCCGCTGTCGGACCCGCTGTCGCGCCTGCCGGACGCCATCAAGAAGGTGCCGATGGTGGTCCTGATCAACAGCGGCTCGGCGTCGGCCTCCGAAATCGTGGCCGGCGCCCTGCAGGATTACAAGCGCGCCACCATCATGGGCACCCAATCCTTCGGCAAGGGTTCGGTGCAGTCGGTGATCGCCTTGCCGCCGGAGAAGAACACCGCCGTCAAGCTGACCACCGCCCGCTATTACACGCCCAAGGGCCGTTCCATCCAGGCGCGCGGCATCGTGCCGGACATCATGGTGGATGAATACCCCGATGGCGATGGCTTGAACGGCCTGCGTCTGCGTGAAGCCGATCTGTCCAAGCACCTCACCAACGACACCGACAAGTCCGCCGAGGTCAAGGCCAAGTCGATGGATGAACAGGCGGAAGAACGCCTGATCGCCGCCGAGAAGAAGCGCAAGCCGCTGGACTTCGGCAGCAAGGATGACTTCCAGCTGATGCAGGCCCTGAACCAGTTGAAGGGTCTGCCGGTCAAGGTCTCCAACGCCAAGCCGGAAGTGCGCAACGAAGAAGGCAAGAACGACACCCCGGTGAAGGACGAGCGCCGCGACAACAAGGCGCCGGCCGAGAAGATCGACACCACCAAGTAATCCGCCGCCCTCGCGGGCAGGCACATCGGGCCGCTAGCACTTGCCAGCGGCCCTTTGTCATTTTCACGGGAACGAGGCTCACGACGATGGATGATCAACAGCTGCTGCGCTACTCGCGCCACATCCTGCTCGACGAGATCGACATCGACGGACAGACCCGGCTGCTGCAAGGACATGCGCTGGTGATCGGCGCTGGCGGCCTGGGTTCGCCGGCGGCCATGTACCTGGCCTCCGCCGGGGTGGGCCGCATCACTCTGGTGGACCACGACACGGTGGACCTGACCAACCTGCAGCGCCAGATCATGCACACCACGGCCCGGGTCGGCCAGCCCAAGGTGGAATCGGGGCGCCAGGCGCTGGAGCAGATCAATCCCGGCGTGCAGGTCACCGCCCTGGCCGAGCGCGTGGACGCAGAGCGGCTGCGGGCGCTGGTCGCCCAGGCCGACGTGGTGCTGGACTGCAGTGACAACTTCGCCACCCGCCATGCCGTCAACCGCGCCTGCGTGGCCGCTGGCGTGCCGCTGGTCTCGGGCGCGGCGATCCGCTTCGATGGCCAGGTCAGCGTGTTCGACCCGCGCCAGCACGCCAGTCCCTGCTATGCCTGCCTGTTCCCGCCCGAGCGTGAGTTCGAGGAGGTGCAGTGCTCCACCATGGGCGTGTTTTCCCCCCTGGTGGGCATCATCGGCACCATGCAGGCGGCCGAGGCGATCAAGCTCCTGGCCGGGGTCGGTCGTTCGCTGGCCGGACGCCTGCTCATCCTCGATGCGCGCGAGATGGAGTGGACTTCGATTACCGTGGGCCGCGACATGCAGTGCCCGGTGTGTGCGCAGCGCCACGCCTGACAGTCCATACTTGCCATACTGGCAACCCTTCCGCTTCCATCTGCCCCCGTTCTTCTGGTATAAACACGCTTGGATGTTGCAATGCAAATAGCATGCACATCGAGCCAGGCTGATGTTCGGAACGACGACAATTCATAAGCGCGATCAGCCCGCCCTGCATTTGCCCGCAACCGGGGACGTCGTGAACCGCTCCATGAAACGGTTTTCCAGCCCGCAGCCGGCCGTGTGCCGGCCCTTGAGCCCGGGGCTTGGCATCCGGAATCGTTGGTGTACAATCCTTGACCGCGAAAAAGCGTACGCTATCGGCAAGTCGCGGCCCGCCAGGAGGGAACCCATCGGGCCGGGGGACGGCGTGAACGCCAATCGAAGAGGTGCCAACGCGGCTAGGGAAGTGGATTCACAAGCGACCTGTTCCGGCAGCCAAGCATGAGCCGGGATAATGGATATAGTTGAAAAACCCGTAGTATTGAAAGTAAGCGAAGTGGCAACCAAAACTCCCAAAACTACCCCTGCAGCGCAGTTGTTGACCGAGGAAGAAATCCTCAAGATGGACGAGAAGGACTACATGAACGAAGCGCAGCTCGCTTTCTTCAAGGCCCGTCTCCAGCAACTGGAAAAGGATCTGCTCAAGAACGCGGATGAGACCACCGAACACCTGCGCGAAACCGTGCTGGTGCCGGACCCGGCCGACCGCGCCACCATCGAGGAAGAACATGCCCTCGAACTGCGCACCCGTGACCGCGAACGCAAGCTGCTCAAGAAGGTGCAGCAGTCCATCGTGGCCATCGACAACGGTGAGTACGGCTGGTGCGAAGAGACCGGTGAACCGATCGGCATCCCGCGTCTGCTGGCGCGCCCGACCGCGACCCTGTCGCTGGAAGCGCAGCAACGCCGCGAACTGAAGCAAAAGCTCTACGGCGACTGATCCCGCCACTGCAGGATGAAGCCTGTGCCGCGTGGCGGCCAGGTGCGGCGCCGGCAATGCCTGCCGGTGCTGGCTGACTGACCCCGTCGATCCGGGCCTGCGCCATTGGCGCCTTGTCTAATCCCTGCCATCCTGCGAGCCCTACACCGGCCATGACTCCTCTGCACCGCCTGCGTTGTCTGCATACTCCAGCTCTCGTCGCCATCCTGGCGATGTCGCTGCTGCTGGCGCAGATGCTGGGTTTCGTGCACGGCATCGCCCACGCCGGCTGGGCGCCGGGGACCGTGCATTCGCTCATCAGCGATGCGCTCTTTGATGAGGGCGAGGGCGACGACCATGCCGCCTCTGCGCATGTGCATGGTGGACAGCAGCAGGGCGAGGACCCCGCCCACGTCCACGCCGACCACTCGCATCACTCCTGCGTTTCCTACGATGCCGCCGCCCTGTCGGCCGGCGCGCACTTCGATTTCCCGCCGCTGCCCCTGATGCCGCCGGTGCGGGTACTGGCTCTCTGGCAGGCCTTCGCCTCCTGGGATCCGCCGCTCAACTGCCATTTCTCCTCGCGCGCGCCGCCGCGCTGAATTCCTCCCCCCTGCTAGCTTCTGACTGGTTGCCGGTTGTCCCGCGCGCATCCGGCCGCCGCTGACCTGGTCTTGTCGACCGCAGGCAGCGCGGCCCGGGCGCGTGTTGACGGCCGGTGTATCCGCGCCGCCTGTCCCACCCTCACATGACGGGCTGCGCCTCTGCACAACAAGGAATTCACATGGCAATCCAACGCCAACTCATCGCCACTGCGGTCCTCTCCGCACTGGCTACCTGGTCGCTGGCGGTCTCGGCCCAGACCGCTGCGCCCGCTGCACCTATTGACCCTGCTGTTTCGGTCACTCCTGCTGCTCCCGCGGCCGCCCAGCCGGCGCTACAACCCATCGTCGTTACCGCCACCCCCTTCGGATCGCAGGAAGATGTCCAGGTCCTCACCCCGGCCAAGGTCATTGCCGGCGACGAGCTGCGCAACAAGCTGGGCAACTCGCTGGGCGAGACGCTGTCCTCCGAACTGGGCGTGTCGGCCTCGGCCTTTGGCGCGGGTGCGTCGCGTCCCATCATCCGTGGCATGGAAGGTCCGCGCGTGATGATCCTGCAGAACGGCATGGGTGTCTCTGACGTCTCCACCGTCTCCAATGACCACGCAGTTGCCACCGAAGCGGCGACCGCCCGCCAGATCGAGATCCTGCGCGGTCCGGCGGCGCTGCTCTATGGATCGGGCGCCATCGGCGGCCTGGTCAACGTGGTCAATGACCGTATCCCCACCGAGCTGGTGGGCAAGCCCACCGGTACCGTCGAAGGCCGCTACGGCACGGTCGATGGCGAAAAGAATACTTCCTTCTCGCTGGACACCTCGGCCGGCCAGATCGGCCTGCACCTGGATGGCAACTATCGCGATACCAGCGACTACAAGATCCCCGGCAATGCCCGCCAGGGCGACGGCAGCACGGCCTCGGGTCGCTTGCCCAATTCGTTTACGCATGAATCCAGCGTCGGCCTGGGCGCGTCCTATGTGACCAACTGGGGTTATGTAGGCGTCTCCGCTGCTACGTTGGACGATCACTATGGCATCCCCACCAGCGAACTATCCTTCATCGACCTGCACCAGAATCGCTACGACATCGATACGGTGGTCAACCAGCCCTTCGTCGGCATCGAGAAACTGCGCGTCCGCCTGGGTTACACCGACTACACCCACATCGAAAAGAAGCGCGACGGCACGCCCGATACCGTGTTTTCCAATCGCGCCGTGCAGACTCGCTGGGAGCTGACGCATGCGCCCCTGGCAGGATGGCATGGCACCTTCGGCGTGCAGACCGAGCAGGGTAACTACTCGGCCCTGTCGGCTGCCACCGGCGCAGCAGAGCTGACCCCGCCGACCCGCTCGACCTCGTTTGCCGGCTTCCTCGTGGAAGAGCGTCAGTTCGGCCAGGTGCTGGCTAGTGCTGGCCTGCGCGGCGAGAGCGTGAGCCGCCGTCCGGATGCTGGCAGGCAGGGACGCGACTTCAACCTCCTGTCCTGGTCCACCGGCGCGCTGTGGACCTTCCAGCCCGGCTATGGCCTGGGCCTGACCTACTCGCTGGCGCAGCGTGCGCCGACGGTGGAGGAGCTGTATTCCAATGGTCCACATGAATCGACTTCCACCTTCGACATCGGCAGCAGCCAGCTGAAGAAGGAAACCTCCCACAACATCGAACTGAGCCTGCAGAAGACCGAAGGCCTGGTGCGCTGGAAGGGCAACCTGTTCCGCAACAAGGTCAACAACTACATCTACGGCCGCACCAATGGCCAGGTCGATGACAGCGGCGCGGCCGATCCGAATGGTGAATTCACCCAGCGCTTCTGGTCGCAGGCCGACGCCACCATCCGTGGTGCGGAAGCCGAGGTCAGCTACAACTGGAACGGCGAAGGCATGTCGGGCCGCCTGTTTGCCGATACCTCTCGCGGCACCCTGGACAACCTGGGCAACATCCCCCTGCAGCCAGCCACCCGCTATGGCGTCGAACTGGGCTACAAGACCGGCCCCTGGGCCAGCGGCATGAAGGTGCTGCGGGCGCAGCGGCAGGACCGGCTGGCGTCCTTCGAGACCTATGCCACGCCGTCCTATACCCAGGTCGATGCCAACCTGTCCTACACCCAGAAGCTCAATGGCGTGAAGCTGACCTGGTTCGCGCTGGCGCGCAACCTGTTGAACCAGGACATCCGCCTGTCCACCTCGGTGCTGCGCGAAACCGTGCCGCTGGGCGGGCGCAATTTCATCGTGGGTGTGCGCACCAGTTTCTGACCGGCCCCCCAGTGCTGGAGGGAGCCTGCACCTCGCTCCAGCACGGTTTTGCCCGGCTCCTCCGCAAGGGGGCGCCGGGCTTTTTTTTCGCGCTGCCGCTAGGGCAGGGCGTCATGACGCCATTACGGGGCGGGCGGGAAGTCCAGCACGGTATCGTTGACGCGGTTGAACAGGTTGGTGAAGGTGATGGCCGTCACCGCCAGCAGGATATCGACGATCTGGGTATCGCTGTAGACTGCGCGCACGCGCTCGACCACGGAAGCTGCCACGGTGCCGCTGGTGCCGGCCAGCCCACGTACGAAGTCCGCCAGCACGTCGAGCCTGTCGTCCCCGGAGGGCTGGCCGTGACGCACACCCTGGATCGCCTGGGCGTCCAGCCCGGCCTTCCTGCCCATGAGTGTGTGGGCGGCCAGGCAGTAGTCGCATCCGGCCTGCTGGCTTACGGCCAGCTTGACGGCCTCGATTTCCTTGGCTGACAGGCTGCTCTTGCGCAGGGCGCCATCCAGGTGCAGCGCAGACTCCAGCGCGACCGGGCTGAGCGTGCCAATGCCCGCATAGGCATTGGGGACCATGCCGACGGCCGACTTGATGGCGGCAAACAGTTGGGCGGCCTGGCCGCTGGCTTCGCTGAGAGGGGCAATGGTGAGACGGGACATGGTGTTCTCCTTGAACGGGTGGACGCAGGGCGGTGGGGCGGGATTGCCTTCCTGACCGTGTTGCGCATGGATGTACTGTAGTCCCGGAGAAGGAAACGATGAATGCTCAGAAATGACATAAAATTGCTCAAAAATTCCAATCCTGTCCCGTGAGCCCTGAGCATGGATGCCCTCAGTCACCTGCTGTTCCTGCACCCGGTGCGCGCCGCGCTGGATATACGCTGTCGCTTCGGCCAGCCCTGGCATCTGCAGCATGTCGCCCAGCCGCAGGGGATCGCGCCCTACCATTTCATCCTGGCGGGGCAGGCGCAGCTGCAATGGGGCGATGGCGAGCCGCTGGCGCTGCAGGCCGGCGACCTGGTCGTGCTGGTGCGGGGTGCGGCGCATGGCCTGTTCACCGCCCCGGCGGCGCAGGCTGCGGCGGTGCGGGTGGCCAGCACGACCGCGCCCGTGGCCTTGCATGTCAACGGGCAAGCAGGAGAGGGCGGACCTGCCTTGTCCGATTTCCTCTGTGGGCAATTCACTTTCGATGCACCGCACTCCCACGCCCTGATGCAGGCCTTGCCCGACCTGCTCTGGATACGCGGGGCCGAGCTGCCCGAGGGCCATGGCTTGCGCACCCTGGCTACGCTGTTGCGCGACGAATGCGGCGGCAGTGAGGGTATCGATGGTATCGAGGCCCGGCCCGGCGCCCAGGCCGTGGTGGCCAGTCTGGCGGCGGCGCTATTCGGACTGGCCGTGCGCGCCTGGCTGGCCCAGTCCGGACCCACGCCGGGTTTGCTGGCCCTGCTCGCGCACCCGCTGCTGCACAAGGCCATGCAGGCGATGCTGGAGGCGCCCGCCGAAGACTGGTCACTGCCGCGTCTGGCGGCCTTGTGCCATATGTCGCGGGCGACCTTCATCCGGCGCTTCGCAGAAGTCGGCGCCAGCACGCCCGCCCAGGTGCTGCTGCAATTGCGCATGGCCCAGGCCGCGCGCTTGTTGAGCTACAGCAAACAAGCCACGGCGCAGATCGGCGAAGCTGTGGGATATCAGTCGGAGGCGGCCTTCAATCGGGTCTTCCGCAAATACAGCGGCATGGGGCCGGGGGCATACCGCCGCCAGGCGCGTGCAGCAGGCGAAGAGCGGCAATAGAAGAGAAACGATAGGTGGCGGCGCTAGCGGATCGGCAGGCGGATGGTGTTCTTCACCTCTTCCATCACCGCATAGGTATGGGTCTCGCGCACGCCCTTCAGTTGCAGCAGCGACTTGCCCAGGAATTCACGATAGGCGTTCATGTCCTTGACCCGCGACTTGACCAGGTAATCGAAGCCGCCGGCCACCATGTGGCATTCCATGATCTCGGGAATGCTCTGCACGCTCTTCTTGAATTCGGCGAAGACGTCCGGCGTGGTGCGGTCCAGCACCACTTCGATGAAGACCAGCAGCGATACGTCCAGCAGTTCGGGATTGAGTTGCGCCGCATAGCCCAGGATGTAGCCGGCCTCCTGAAGCTTGCGCACCCGTTCCAGGCAGGCTGCCGGCGACAGGTTCACCCGTGCGGCCAGATCGACGTTGCTGATGCGGCCATCGTTTTGCAGCTCCGCCAGAATTTTCTTGCTGATTTTGTCGAGTCCGGCCATGGTTTCTGAACTTTATTCAGTGAAAAAAATATTTAGAGAATTTTATTCTGATTATAAAGGCAATAAACGCGCCTAATATCAAGGAAGAGTCAATAGAATCCTCCCTCATAAAAAACATAACGTAATGCGGGCAGCGGGCTCAATCGAGCGCCGCTGCACGGATGACAGCAGTAACACCGGCTATTCTGTTGGCTAATGTTGTTTTGCCATGCCCTGCCTCTCACAAGGAATGCAGGGTGGCGCAAATCCTGCTTTTCAGCGTTTTCAATGCAATCACCCAACCGCAGTCTGACTTTCTAGAAGAGAGGAAACACCCCATGTTCAAGCGCGTCTCCGGACTCAACATCATCGCCGCCTCGCTGGCCCTGATCCCCGCCTTCGCCATGGCGCAGGAGACCCAGGTCGTCAAGATCGGTTTCTCCAGCCCGCTGACCGGCCCCCAGGCCTCGGCCGGCAAGGATAACCAGGGCGGCCTGATGATGGCCATCGAGCGTCTGAATGCGCAACCCATTACCGTGGGCGGCAAGAAGATCAAGTTCGACGTCATCGCCGAAGACGACCAGGCCGATCCGAAGTCGGGCGTGGGCGTGGCCCAGAAGCTGGCGGACCAGGGCGTCAAGGCCATCGTCGGCCCCTACAACTCGGGCGTGACCATCCCCGCTTCGCGCGTCTACAACGATGCCGGCATCGTGGTAGCCACCGTGGCCTCCAACCCCAAGATCACCCAGCAGGGCTTCGCCACCCTGTTCCGCGTGGCCGCCAGCGACAGCCAACTGGGCGGCAAGATGGCCCTGTACGCCGCCAAGGAACTGAAGTTCAAGCGCGTGGCCGTGATCGATGACCGCACCGCCTACGGCCAGGGCCTGGCGCAGGAATTCATCAAGGTCGCCAAGGCCAACGGCATCGACGTGGTCAGCACCGACTTCACCAACGACAAGGCCACCGACTTCACCGCCATCCTGACCTCGATCAAGGGCAAGAAGCCCGACGCCGTGTTCCTGGGCGGCTACGCTCCGCAAGGCGGCCCGATCAAGCGCCAGATGAAGCAGCTGGGCGTGGATGTGCCGCTCATGGGCGGCGACGGCATCTGCTCGCCGGAAATGGGCCGCCTCGGTGGCGACGCCATCGGCGAATCGGTCTACTGCACCCAGGGCGGCACCATGCTGGACAAGGCCAAGGAAGGCAAGGTCTTCGCCGACGAATACCAGAAGAAATACAACCGTCCCGCCGAGACCTATGCCGTCTCCTTCTACGACGGCATGATGCTCATCGCCCAGGCCATGAAGCAGGCCAACTCGGTCGACCCCAAGCAGTTCGGCCCGGCCCTGGCCAAGATCAGCTACAAGGGCGTGGCCGGCCAGTATGACTTCGACGCCAACCACGACCTGAAGCAATCGCCCGTCACCGTCTATCGCTTCAAGGATGGCCTGCCGGTGCCGCTGACCAGCTACTGATCGCTGCTCGCGCCTGCGCATCGGGCCTGAAGCGCACGCTTGCCGCCAACCGGCGGGTGTGCGCTGGCCTCCCCACCTCGTTTCACGATCGCTTTGCAAGCCCTTCCCTGCGGCCTGGCCGCAGGGGAGCGGCTGGCTGCAACTTTCGCGCGCGCTGCGTGGCCGTGGTGTACCCTGTGTTTCCCGCTTTGCCGGCCCGCGCTGTACCGTGCCGTACCGTAAGGAAGTCCATGCTCAGCTATACCCGCACCGTCCAGACCATCGATGCCCACACCGGCGGCGAACCGCTGCGCATCGTGGTGTCGGGCCTGCCCAAGATCCCGCCCGGCACCATCCTCGAGCAGCGCGCCTGGCTGCGCGCACATCGCGACGACCTGCGCTGCTTCCTCATGAACGAACCGCGCGGCCATGCCGACATGTATGGCGCCTACCTGTTGCCGCCGGTCACGGCAGGCGCCGATTTCGGCGTCATCTTCATCCACAACGAAGGCTACAGCGACATGTGCGGCCACGGCATCATCGCCCTGGGCAAGGTGCTGGTGGAGATGGGCTATGTCGAGCGCACCTCGCCGCAGACGCGCATCTGCTTCGACGCTCCGGCCGGCTTCATCGAGGCCTTCGTCGAGTGGGATGGCGAGCGCGCCGGCAAGGTCAGCTTCAACAATGTGCCGGCCTTCATCTATCGCCGCGACGTCGAAGTCGATACGCCCGAGTTTGGCAAGATCACCGGCGACATCGTCTTTGGCGGCGCCTTCTACTACTACATCAACGCCACCCAGGCCGGCCTGACCGTCAAGCCCGAACTGGTGCGCCAGCTGATCCAGCTGGGGGCCGAAACCAAGGCCGCCGTCATGGCCAAGGTCGCCATCGCCCATCCGCTGGAGCCGGGCCTGAACACGCTGTACGGCACCATCATCGACAGCGAACCCAATTTCCCCGGCGCCGACCAGTCCAATGTCTGCATCTTCGCCGACCGCGAAGTGGACCGCTCACCCACCGGCACCGGCACCTCGGGCCGCGCCGCCCAGCTGTTCCTGCGCGGCCAGCTGGCGCTGAACCAGCCCTACGTCAATGGCAGCATCGTCGGCAGCAACTTCGGCGTGCGCGTGACCGCCGCCACCCAGGTCGGCCCCTTCGAGGGCGCGCTCACCGAGGTCAGCGGTTACGCTCACATCATGAGCACCAACCAGTGGGTGCTGGAACAATCCGATCCTTTCCCGACCGGTTTCTTCCTGCGCTGACCGCTGACCTAAAGGACCACGCATGCATATCCTCGATCCCCGCCAGACCGCCCAGGCCCTGCCTTACGCCGCCCTTGTCGATGCGCTGGCGCGCGCCACGCAGGAACTGGCCGATGGCCGCATCCGCGCCCCCGAGCGCCAGGTGCTTCCCATCGATGCCGCCAGCGTGCTGCTGGGCATGCCCGCCATTGCCGATGACCTGTCCGTGACCAAGCTCATCACGGTGCATGCCGATAACGCGCGCCACCAGCTGCCCGCCATCCAGGGCGAGGTGATTGCCTTCGAGACGCAGACCGGTCGCCGCCTGGCCCTGATGGATGGCCCCACCGTCACCGCTCGCCGCACTGCCGCCATGAGCATGCTGGGCATTCGCACGCTGTTGCCGCGCAAGCCGCAATCGGCGCTGCTGATCGGCACCGGTGTGCAGTCAGCCGCGCATGCCGATGCGCTGGTGGAGTTCTTCGGCGTGCACCAGTTCTGGATCGCCGCACGCGATCTTCCTCGCACCCAGGCCTTCTGCCGCGCCTTGAGCGAACGCCATCCGCAGGCCGTGGCCAGTCCGCTGCCGGCGCAGATGCTGCAACAGGATCTGCCGCATACCGATGTGGTGATTGCTCTGACCACCTCGCGCAGCGCCGTCATCCCCGAAAAAATCGCGGCCGATACGCTGGCCATCGGCGTGGGCGCCTTCAAGCCGGACATGGTGGAATTTCCCGCCAGCCTGCTGCATGCGCGCCGCATCGTGGTCGATGACCTCGCCGGTGCGCACCATGAAGCAGGGGACCTGATCCAGGCTGGCGTGGACTGGTCCAGCGTGGTGGCCATCGCCGATGTGGTAGCCGGCCGCCCGCCCGCGGCCACCCTGGCCAGCGGCGCTGCGCTGCCGGTCTTCAAGACCGTCGGCCAGGCCGCCTGGGACCTGGCCGCTGCCCGCGTGATGCGAGCGACGCTGGGCCTGTAATACCAAGCCGGATGCGCGAGAGATCGCGCTCTTTTTTTATCCGCCGGTTTTCTTCTTTCTGCTCTTCTTGCTTTTGTTTTTTGCTTTTTGCTTTTTGCTTTTTCTTATAAATCACCGTCCCACAGGAGACACCGCTTCATGGACATTTTCATCCAGCAGATCATCAACGGATTGGTGCTAGGCAGCATGTACGCACTGATCGCCCTGGGCTACACCATGGTGTATGGGGTGCTGAACCTGATCAACTTCGCCCACGGCGACATC
>Ga0207667_10000947_pt1 | contig 37022 bp, 32 predicted proteins | sample KBSCornC52_FD_184301 | JGI IMG/M metagenome (GOLD analysis project Ga0207667, IMG submission 184301) | Corn rhizosphere microbial communities from Kellogg Biological Station, Michigan, USA - KBS Corn C5-2 (SPAdes) (version 2) | ecosystem: Host-associated > Plants > Roots > Rhizosphere > Soil ...
CAGCGGCCCGGCTGCGCACGCGCGCGTTCGGTGCGACAATCCGCATTCGATTTTCCGGATCCAAAAGCCATGACGGACAACCAAGACCAGCAGGACGCGTCGCACACGCCGGAAAAAGCCCCGGCATTCGCGCCACGCGAACGTGCGACGCCGGAAGGCGATGAACTCGATCCGACGCGCTACGGCGATTGGGAGAAGAACGGGCGCTGCATCGACTTCTAGTCATCACGGATCGTCGTGCCGCGCCGTTGTCGGTGCCCATTTCGCACGCGCGACACCCAAGCACGAATTTCGCAGTGCCATCGCGTTCGTGCGACAATAGATGGGATCATCGGCGCACACGCCGACGTGGGGACACAGCGCCAGTCGTCATCAGGAACCGAAGGACATGCCGAATTCCCGACCGTTGTCGCCGCACCTGGGCATCTATCGCTGGCGCATCAACATGCTGCAATCGACCCTGCACAGGCTCACGGGTTTGTTCCTGTGCCTCGGCGCGCTGCTGGTGGCCTGGGGACTGGTCGCGGCGGCAACCAGCGACGCGGCCTGGAGTAGATTCGTGGCGTTCTGCGGAAGCTGGATCGGCTTGGTCCTGCTGTTCCTGTGGACATGGTCGTTGCTGTTCCATTTGGTCAATGGCATCCAGCACCTGATGCGCGATGCCGGTGTGAACTATGGACCGGCCAATCGCGACCGCACGCATGATCCGGTCTACTGGTCGGCTGGATGGGCCATCACCGCGATCAGTGTGGTGCTGACGGTGCTGGTCTGGGTATTGCTGCTGGTGCAGGCGGGCGGAGGTGCGGCATGAGCGCGTATCCGGGGCAGGAAGGGTTGCGCGACCCGCTGAAGGTGGCGCGCGGAATGGGCGCATCGCGGTCCGGGGTGCGTCCGTGGTGGTTGCAGCGCGTGACCGCGGTTGCGCTGGTACCGCTGTCGATCTGGTTCCTGTTCCTGATGGGCGGCGTGCTGCACGCCGATTACCCGACGGTGCTCGGAACCATCGCCCAGCCGGTGCACGCGATTTTCCTGATCGCGTTCGTGGTGTGTCTGTTCTGGCACGGTGCGCTCGGCCTGCAGGTGATCATCGAGGATTACGTGCATACCCGCTGGCTTGCGTTGACGCTGCAGATTGCACTGCGTTTCGGCGCGCTGCTGGGCGCACTGGCCGGCACGATGGCCATACTCGCGGTGTGGCTGACCGGCGCCAGTTATTACTGATCGAAGCGCAATGACTCAATTCTCGGAAAGGGCCACCGATGCCTGCTGAAAGTTACAAAGTCGAAACGCACCAATACGACGTGGTGGTGGTGGGGGCCGGTGGCGCCGGGTTGCGCGCCACCATGGGGCTGGCGGCCAAGGGGTTGTCGGCGGCCTGCGTGACCAAGGTGTTCCCCACGCGTTCGCATACCGTCGCGGCGCAAGGCGGCGTCGCCGCCGCGCTCGGCAACATGGGCGAAGACGATTGGCGCTATCACTTTTACGACACCGTGAAGGGCGGCGACTGGTTGGGCGACCAGGACGCGGTCGAGTACATGTGCCGCGAAGCGATCCCGGCCGTCATCGAGCTTGAACATTTCGGCGTGCCGTTCTCACGCACCAAGGAAGGCAAGATCTACCAGCGCCCGTTCGGCGGCATGACCACGCGCTATGGCGAGGGCGTCGCGCAGCGCACCTGCGCCGCGGCCGACCGCACGGGTCACGCGATCCTGCATACGCTCTACACCCAGGCGTTGAAGCATGACGCCAAATTCTTCGTCGAGTATTTCGCCACCGACCTGGTGAAGGACCCGCGCGACGGGCGCATCACCGGCGTACTTGCGATCGACTTGAACGAAGGCACGCTGCACCTGTTCCAGGGCCACGCAATCGTGCTGGCCACGGGCGGTTACGGGCGTGCGTATTTCTCCTGCACGTCCGCGCACACCTGCACCGGCGACGGCGGCGGCATGGCGCTGCGCGCGGGCCTCGCGTTGCAGGACATGGAATTCGTGCAATTCCACCCGACCGGCATCTACGGCTCGGGCTGCCTCATCACCGAAGGTTCGCGCGGCGAAGGCGGCTACCTCACCAATTCCAAGGGCGAACGTTTTATGGAACGTTACGCGCCGAATGCGAAGGACTTGGCTTCGCGCGACGTGGTCAGTCGCGCGATCACGATGGAAATCCGCGAGGGTCGGGGCGTGGGCGACCACGCCGATCACGTGTTCCTGAACCTCGCGCACCTCGGTGCCGATGTACTGCACGAACGGCTGCCTGGCATTTCCGAAACCGCGCGCATCTTCGCGGGCGTGGACGTGACCAAGGAACCGATCCCGGTGCTGCCGACCGTGCACTACAACATGGGCGGCATCCCGACCAACTACCACGGCGAAGTGGTGCAGAAGGTCGGCGATGATCCCGACGTGGTGGTGCCGGGGCTGTTCGCGATCGGCGAAGCCGCGTGCGTGTCGGTGCACGGCGCCAATCGCCTGGGTTCGAATTCGCTGCTGGACCTCGTGGTATTCGGTCGCGCGGTCGCCAACCGCTGCGCGGAAGTCATCAAGCCGGACACGCTGCATCGCGAATTGACGGGCGATGCGCTGGAACCGGCGCTGACGCGCCTGGACAAGCTGCGCCATGCCGATGGCGGCACGCCGACGGCCGAACTGCGCCTCAAGATGCAGAAGACCATGCAGGCCGACGCGGCCGTGTTCCGCACCGCCGAGACGCTCAAGGAAGGCTGCGCGAGAATCGACGAGGTGCATGCCGGCTTCGCGGATATCCGCGTCACGGACCGTTCGCTGATCTGGAATTCCGACCTGGTGGAAACCTTCGAGCTGTCCAATCTGCTCGGACAGGCCGTGGCCACGATGCATTCGGCCGAGCAGCGCCCGGAAAGCCGCGGTGCGCACGCACGCGAGGATTTCCCCGATCGCAACGACGCCGAGTGGATGAAGCACACGCTGGTGAGGGTCGACGGCAATGGCCGCTGCAGCTTCGATTACCGGCCGGTACATGCCAACACCATGACCGACGACGTCAAGACCGTGCCGCCGAAGAAGCGGGTGTATTGATTGACTTTGTAGGAGCGCGCCTGCGCGCGATGGTCGCCTGCAGGCAGGCTTCTACAACCAAGGAACCAAGATGGCTGAATTCACATTGCCGCAGATGTCGAAGGTGCAAAAGGGCAAGCGTTTTGCCGCCAAGCCCGGCGCCAAGAAGGTGCGCAATTTCAAGGTGTACCGCTGGGATCCCGACGTCGGCGGCAATCCGCGCGTGGACACCTTCGAGGTCGACGTCACGGGCTCGGCGATGGTCCTGGACGTGCTGCTGAAGATCAAGAACGAGATCGACCCGACGCTGACCTTGCGCCGGTCCTGCCGCGAAGGCGTGTGCGGTTCGTGCGCGATGAACATCGACGGCGAGAACACGTTGGCCTGCACCAAGGGGCTGGACGAATTGCCGTCCGGCGACGTCAGCGTCTATCCGTTGCCGCACATGCCGGTGGTGAAGGATCTGGTGCCGGATTTGACGCACTTCTACGCGCAATACGCCTCGATCAAGCCGTGGCTGCAAACGCAGAGCGCACCGGGGGCGCACGAGCGCCTGCAGTCACCCGAGGACCGGAAGAAACTCGACGGTTTGTACGAGTGCATCCTGTGCGCGTGCTGCACCACGTCTTGCCCGAGCTACTGGTGGAATCCCGATCGCTTCCTCGGTCCCGCGGTCCTGCTGCAGGCGTATCGCTGGATCGTCGATTCGCGCGACGAGGCCACCGGCCAGCGCCTTGACGATCTCGACGATCCGTTCAAGCTGTATCGCTGCCACACCATCATGAATTGCACCAACACCTGCCCGAAGGGTCTGAATCCGGCGAAGGCCATTGCCTCCATCAAGCAATTGCTGGTCAATCGCACCGTGTGAGCGATCAGGGACCGGGGACCAGGACCAAGGTTCAGCCAGCGCGACCACTCCTCGTCATTTCCGCGGCCGCATCCGGCTTCATCGGGTGCGGAACTCGGAATCGGTCCTGCTTTTCGCGAGGGGCACGCTGGGTACTGGAAGAAGCCATCAAGACAACCATGCCAGAGCCGGGATCAGGTGCCCTGTCACAGGCCCAGATGAAGCGCGTGCAGTGGCGCTGCAGACGGGGAACGCGTGAACTCGATGCGCTGCTTGGCGGCTGGCTGGAGGCGCATCGCGCTGGGCTGGACGCCTCCCGGCTCGATGCGTTCGACGCACTGCTCGATCAACAAGATCCCGTGTTGTGGGACTGGCTGATGGGTCATGCCGAACCGCCGCGCGCGGATTGGCAAGCCATCGTGATCGATATTCGCACGCGCGCGGGACTGGCGCAGTGAAGGCGGCGCCGGCCATCGGGTTTGCCTATCGGGCGTCGCGTGGGCTGATCCTCGCGACATTCGCAACCTCGGTGCTGGCCCTGGTTGCGGTCTGGCTCAGTGGCTTGCCCCACTGGCTGCATTTGGCATTGACCCTCGGCATCGCCGGCGTCGCGGGCGCCGCGTTCGGCAACCTGCTGCGCCCACGCGTGCGCTCGATATTGTGGCGCGCCGATGGCGGCGCCGACCTCGTGCTCAACGACCGTCCCGGCGACAATCGTCGCGAAGCCCAGGGCGCCATCCAGACGGTGCGGGTGATGGGTCCGCTGATTGCATTGACGTTGCGCTGGCCGCCGCGCGAACGCGCGCATCTGTGGCTGCTGCCAGACAACCTCGATGCCGAGACTCGCCGCAGGCTGCGCATGCGCCTCGGCGCGATACCCGGCGGAAGTTTCACGTCAGGGAACACCGACAGCACCTGACGGTCTGAACCGCTTGCCCACGCACGCGGGCGTCTGTCACGCTTGCGTGCCCCAATGCCGGCGGGACGGCTTGCATCCCGCATTCCATTTTCGAGTCCGCCGCATGTTTCGTCCTCTCGAACTTTTCATCGGCACCCGCTACATCCGCGCCAAGCGGCGCAATCATTTCATCTCTTTCATCAGCATCGTTTCGATGCTGGGTTTGATCATCGGCATCACCGCGCTGATCACCGTGATCTCGGTGATGAACGGGTTCGCCGCGGAACTGCAGTCCCGCATCCTGGGCGCGGTGTCGCAGGCGACGATCACCGGTGTGGCGCAGAGCATGCCGAACTGGCAAAAGGCGCTCGCGATCGCCGAGCAGGATTCGCACGTGAAGGGTGCGGCGCCCTACGTCGAACGCGAAGCTTTCCTACGCGGCAATGCGGCGAGCCAAGGCGCCATCATCCGCGGCATCCTGCCCGACCAGGAGCCGAAGGTCGCCGACTTCGGCTCGAAGATGATCGCCGGGCGGCTCGATTCGCTCGCCCCGGGCTCGTGGGGAATCGTGTTGGGCCGGGATCTCGCCTTGCAACTCGGCGTGAACGTCGGCGACAAAATCATCGTGTATGCACCGGTCATCAGCGCCACGCCGATTGGCGCGGTGCCGCGCCTGCGGAGGTTCACCGTAACGGGCATCTTCGAAATCGGCATGCAGGAATACGATTCCGGCCTTGCGATCATCAATATGCAAGATGCCGAGAAGCTGTACCAGATGAGCGGCCCGAGCGGCATCCGGTTGAAGCTGGATGATCTGTTTGTCGCCAACAAGGTCTCGGCGACGCTCGCCAATCGGCTGGGCGACGCCTATCTGGTGCGCGGCTGGATGCAGCAGCACGCCAACTTCTTCAAGGCCATCGCGATGGAAAAGATCGTGATGTTCATCATCCTGTCGCTGATCGTGGCAGTGGCGGCGTTCAACCTGGTGTCGTCACTGGTGATGCTGGTCACCGACAAGCAATCGGACATTGCGATCCTGCGGACGCTGGGAGCAACGCCGCGTTCGATCATGGGCGTGTTCATGATCCAGGGCATGATGATCGGCGTGATGGGTATCGTGATCGGCGTGGTTTGCGGGGTAGCGCTGGCACTCAACGTGCCGAACATCGTGGATGGCATCCAGAACCTCACCGGCTACCAATTCCTGCCCGAATCGGTCTATTACATCAACAACGTGCCGAGCAAGCTGGAATGGAGCAACGTCGGCTGGATCGCGGGCATGGCGTTGGTGTTCTCGCTGCTGGCGACGATCTATCCGGCGTGGCGCGCGTCGCGCACGCAGCCGGCGGAGGCACTTCGGTATGAATGATCCCATTCGCCAGCCGGCAGCCAGCGCCCTGGTGCTTCGCGTCAGCCACATCGCGAAGACGTACAAGGAAGGCAGCCTGCGTACACCTGTCTTGCACGACGTCAGTTTCGAACTGGCGCGCGGCGAGACGCTCGCGATCGTGGGCGCATCGGGGTCCGGAAAAAGCACGCTGCTGCACATCGTTGGCGGTCTCGATACGCCGACCAAGGGTGCGGTGGAGCTGGAAGGCCGCGAGTTGTCGAAGCTGCCCGATGCCGAACGCGGGCGCGTGCGCAACCGGTCGCTTGGTTTCGTGTACCAGTTCCATCATCTCCTGCCGGAATTCACCGCGCTGGAAAACGTCGCGATGCCGCTTTTGATCCGCGGCACCGCGATCCCCGAAGCACGCGAGCAATCGAAGGTGCTGCTGGAACGCGTCGGCCTTGGCCATCGCCTGGAGCACAAGCCTGGCGAGCTGTCGGGTGGCGAACGCCAGCGCTGCGCGATGGCGCGTGCGCTGGTGACGCGGCCCGCGTGCGTGCTGGCCGACGAACCGACCGGCAACCTCGACGAGCAGAACGCCGCTTCCCTGTACGAACTGATGCTGGAGTTGAACCGTGAAATCGGCACCAGCATCGTGCTGGTCACGCACGACAAGGGCCTCGCGCGGCGAATGGATCGCGTGCTGGAATTGACCGGCGGCGCGCTGCAGCCGATGCAACAATCCGGCTGAAGTCGACGTGGACGCGCGCAGGGGAAGCCGCGCTGTCCGAACCCGGCCGGGGATGCTGGCCATCGCGGTCGCGATCCTGTGCGGTGCCGTCGCGGTGCAGATATTGCCGGCATTGCCGCCACGCTGGCTGGACGGATTGCTTGCGTGCACTGCGCTGGCCGGCTTCGGAACATGCCTGCGCTGGCGTGCGTCGTCGATCGTTTGGTGTCTGGCCATCGCCGTGGCGGCATTCGCATGGACGGCATGGCGTGCGGATCTCTCGATGGACGCACGCCTGCCGCACGCGCTCGAAAAACAGGACATTCTGGTCACCGGCACGGTGGCGGATCTGCCGCACGCGCAGGAAGATTCGACGCGTTTCGACTTCATGATCGCGACGGCGCAGTTCGACGGCAATCCCGTTCCGGTGCGCGGCCACGTGCGACTGTCGTGGTACGCCTCGCGCCAGCACGCGCCTCCCACGATTGTGCCGTGCACGACCTGGCGGCTGCGGGTGCGGATGAAGCGGCCGCATGGCCTGGTGAATCCAGGCGGGATGGATTTCGAACGTTCGGCTTTGCAGAAGGGCATCATCGCCACCGGCTACGTGCGCGAAGATCCGGCCAATGCGATGCTCGCCGAGGACGCCTGCGTCGATGGTGTGCGGGCGCGCATTTCCGATGCGATCGGGGCGGCGCTGCCGGGCGACACGCATGCCGCGCGCCTGTTGCGGGCGCTTTCCGTCGGTGACGAACGCGCGCTGGACGAGCGCGACTGGCAAGTGGTGCGTGCGACCGGCATCGCGCACCTGATCGCGATTTCGGGATTCCACGTAGGTTTGGCTGCGGTGTTCGGGGCCTTGCTGGTCAGGCTCGTCTGGTGGCTGTTTCCATCGCTCGGGCTGCGGCTGGCGAGGCCCTTGGCCGAAGCCGTGATCGTGTTTCCGGCTGCGCTCGCGTACGGTGCGCTGGCCGGTTTCGGCCTGCCGACCACGCGCACCTTGTTGATGATTGCCGTCGTCGCGGGCTGGCGGCTGCTGCGTCGCGGCGGGGGATTTGGCGAAGGCTTCGGATTGGCACTCGCGGCGATCCTGATGATCGATCCGCTGTCGGTATTGTCGGCGGGGTTCTGGTTGTCGTTCGCGGGCGTGGCATTGCTGGCGTGGACGCTGGCACACGAGGCCGGCTGGCGCGGACATCTCAAGGAAATCGGAGCCGCGCCCCTGCTGATGACGCTGGCGCTGCTGCCCCTGACGGTGTGGTTCTTCGGGCAGGCCTCGCTGGTCGCGCCGCCCGCGAACCTGGTGGCGGTGCCGTTCGTCAGCTTCGTGATCGTGCCGATCGATCTCGTCGCGTGCGCGCTGCTGTTCGCGTGGCCATGGGCGGGACAGACACTGCTGCACGTGTGCGCGCATCTCGTCGATGCATTGTGGTGGCTGCTGGCGCATCTCGCGGCATGGCCGGCGGCGATGCAGTACCTACCGGAAAGTTCGCTGCTCGCCTTCGCACTGGCCTGCGTTGGATCGGTCTGGCTGCTGGCCCCGCGCGGCGTCCCTGCGCGCGCGCTTGGAGGGTTGCTGCTGCTGCCTTTGTGTTTTCCGTGCACCGTTGTGCCGGCCGAAGGCGCATTCCGGGCGACCGTGATCGACGTGGGGCAGGGCTTGTCGGTGCTGGTACGCACGCGCTCGCATGCCCTGCTGATCGATGCGGGTGCACGCTATCCGTCCGGTTTCGATCTGGGCGAGGCCGCGGTGGTGCCGACGCTGCACGCACTCGGCATCACCCGCCTGGATCGCATGATCATCAGCCACGGCGACAACGATCACGCTGGCGGCGCCGTGTCGGTACTGCTGGCGTACCCAGGCACGCCGGTTTGGGGCGGCGAGCCCGCGCGCGGCCCGGTGCCGATGCAACAGTGCCATGCCGGCCAGCAATGGCAATGGGACGGCGTCGCGTTCCGGATGCTGCGCCCGCCCGCACCGGTGACGGTGAAAGGCAACGATGCGGGTTGCGTGCTGCTGGTGACCGGCTCGGGTGGCAGATTGCTGCTGCCGGCCGACACCTCATCGAACGTCGAATCCGACATTGCGGGTGCAGTGCCAGCCGGTCCGCCGTTGGTTCTGGTCGTGCCGCATCACGGCAGCAAGACCTCTTCCGGCATCGATTACCTGCGGGCACTGCAACCGGTGTTCGCCGTCGCCTCCACCGGTTACTTGAATGCCTACCATCATCCAGCCGCAGAGGTCGTGGCGCGTTACGGCGCGCTCGGCATCCAGCTGCTGGATACGCCGTCCACCGGGGCGGTGAGGATGGCATTCCCGGCCTCGGCCGGGCCGCGGATCGTGGCCGAAGAACGGCGGCGCCAAGCGCATTATTGGCGGGAAACGGGGTTGAACGGGTCGACTGCGTCACGCTGATGCCCGCGGGCGCGCTGTTATCATGCGGCGCAAAACCACCTTGCGGCGGAGCTTCACGTGTTCGAAATCCTCAAGGCCGGCGGCTGGGGCATGCTGCCCATCCTGGCGTGCTCGGCGATCGGCCTCGCGATCGTGCTGGAACGCTTCTGGACGCTGCGCCGCAACGCGGTGCTGCCGCCCGGGCTTGGCGAACAGGTGCGCAGTTGGGCGCACTCGCAACAACTGAATCCCGCACATATCCAGGCGCTGCGCGAAAACTCGCCGCTGGGTGAATTGCTGGCCGCGGCGCTGGATGTGCGCCATCGCACGCGTACCGAAATCAAGGAGCGTATCGAGGATACCGGGCGCCACGTGGTGCACGGTCTCGAACGCTACCTCAACACGCTCGGCACCATCGCGTTGATCGGCCCTTTGCTGGGTCTGCTCGGTACCGTGTTCGGATTGATCCGCATGTTTCTTGCGGTCATGGTGTCGGGCGTGGGCGATCCGATGAAGATGGCGGGCGGCATCGGCGAAGCGCTGGTGTGCACCGCGTCCGGCCTGGTAGTGGCGATTCCCGCATACGTGTTGCACCGCTATTTCCGCTCACGTGTGCGCGGCTACGTCGTGCAGATGGAAAAGCAGGCGACCGCGCTGCTGGACGAGTTGTCGATCGCGCGGCCGGCGCCGGTCGACACGCGCATGGCGCCGTCGGCTTCGCCACCGCGCCCCGCCCGCGTCGCGGGTTAACGGAAGCATCATGCGCATCGGCAACGACAACGCCGACGAATTCGAGATCAACGTGGTCAGCTTGATCGACGTGCTGCTGACCTTGCTGATGTTCTTCGTTCTGACCACGACGTTCGTGCAGCAAGGCCACATGAAAGTGTCGCTGCCGCAGGCCAGCGATGCCGCCAGTACGCCGGTACGCGATACGCTGGTGGTCGTGATCGACCGCGAAGGCCATTTCTTCGTCGCCAACAACCGCGTGCTGGGTGATGACGAATCCACCCTGAAACGTGCCATCCAGGCCGTGGCAGGCGATGACCGCGAGCGTCCCGTGCTGCTGCGCGCCGACGGCATGACCCCGCACCAGGCCGTGGTGACCGCGATGGACGCGCTGGGCCAGCTCGGTTTCACGCGTCTGTCGATCGCGACCGCGCCGCCGTCGGGCGCGCCCGCGTCATGACGGCCGCTTCCGACGCAACGACCTACCGGCGGTTGTTCGGCCTGCTGCATCCTTTCCGTACCGTGGTGGCCGCCACCGTCCTGGCGATGGTGGCCGATGCCGCCTGCATGACGCTGTTTGCGAGGGTCATCAAGCCGCTGATCGACAAACTGTTCGTGGTCCGCGATCCGCAGGTGATCTTCTGGATGCCGCTGATCATCGTCGGCATCTTTCTGGTGCGAAGTATCGCGGTCTACGTCGAAACGTACGGTTCGGCATACATCGGTCGCGGCGTGGTGCAGGACATGCGTCGCCGCATTTTCGACAAGTACCTGCGGATGCCCACGGCGTTTTTTGACCACGAATCCTCCGGCCAGCAGATATCGCGCATTACCTACACCAGCGAGCAGGTTGCGCAGGCCACCACCGATTCGGCCAAGATCGCAATCGTGGACGGGCTGACGGTGATCGGCCTGGTCGGGGTGATGCTGTGGACGAGTTGGGAGCTTTCCCTGGCGCTGCTGGTGATGGTGCCGATGATCGGACTGCTGGTCACTTACGTCAGCCGCCGCTATCGGCGGATCAACGTGACGATCCAGGACGTGGTCGGGCGCGTCACCGGCGTGGTCGAGGAAGTGGTCGGTGCGCACCGCGAGGTGAAGGTGTTCGGTGGGCAGGACTACGAAGCGAAGCGCTTCGACGAGGTCACCGACCGAACCCGCAAGTTGAACGTCAAGGTGGCCGCGACGAACGGCCTGTCGACCGCGTTCGTGCAACTGGCGGCGGCGATCGCGCTGGCATTGATCGTGTTTTTCGCGACCCGTCCGTTCATGCTGGACAACCAGTTCACCGCCGGATCGTTCGCCACGCTGTTCCTGTGCATGGGTGGCATCCTGCCGTCGTTGAAGCGCCTGACCACCGTGCAGTCGAACATCCAGCGTGGGCTCGCCGCCGCGCAGGAATTGTTCGGTGTCCTCGATGCACCGACGGAACGCGACGAAGGCACGAAGGTCGTGGAGCGCTGTCGCGGCGACATCGAATTCCGGGACGTGCACCTGACTTACGCGGGTGCGAGCATGGCCGCGTTGCGGGGCGTTTCGCTGGCGTGCCCGCGCGGCTCGATCACCGCGCTGGTCGGGCGTTCGGGCAGCGGCAAATCGAGCCTCGCCAGCCTGATTCCGCGTTTCTACGAACCGACAGCGGGCGAAGTCCAGCTGGACGGCCATCCGCTCGGCGAATACACACTGCGCAGCCTGCGCGCCCAGATCGCGTGGGTCGGGCAGGACGTGGTGCTGTTCGATGACACCATTGCGAAAAACATCGCCTACGGCGCGCTGGCGAATGTCGTGGAATCCGACATCGTCGCTGCCGCCGAAGCCGCCAACGCCATGGAGTTCATCCGTGAATTGCCCGACGGCATCCACAGCCGGGTGGGCGAGGGCGGTTCGCTACTTTCGGGTGGCCAGCGCCAGCGCATCGCGGTCGCGCGTGCACTTTTGAAGGATGCGCCGATCCTGGTCCTGGACGAAGCCACCAGCGCGCTGGACACCGAATCCGAACGCCTGATCCAGGACGCGTTGTCGCGCCTGATGAAGAACCGCACCACGATCGTGATCGCGCACCGCCTGTCCACGGTCGAACACGCCGACCAGATCGTCGTGCTCGACCAAGGTCATGTCGCCGAGCGCGGCACCCACGCCGAGCTGCTGGCGCGCAACGGCAAGTATGCGGCGCTGCATCACCTGCAGTTCCGCGAAGCGGCGATCGAGGCCCCGTGACTTCGCACCCGCGAAGGCGGCCGTGACGGAGATGAATGGTGCCGGGAGAATCCCTGCAACAACGCTGGTACGAAGATCGACCGCCGCCCTGGTGGACGCTGCCGCTGGCGGCGTTGTACGGCGGCGTGGTGCGTGTTCGGCGCGCGCTGTACCGGCGCGGCTGGTTGCGCGCGCAACGGCTTCCGGTGCCCGTGGTCGTGGTCGGCAATATCGTGGCCGGTGGTGCCGGCAAGACGCCGGCGACGATCGCACTGGTGGAGGCCCTGCGCGCGCGCGGCTTCAAGCCTGGCGTGGTCAGCCGCGGCTACGGCGGCACGGCGCGCGCGCCCATGCTGCTCGATGCACAGCCCGACCCCGCGGCGGCCGGCGACGAGCCTGCGTTGATCCGCATGCGGACGGGTGTGCCGGTGGCAATCGGTGCCGATCGTCCGGTGGCGGCGGCGCTGCTTCCGGGCGAAGGCGTCGACGTGATCATCGCCGATGATGGCCTGCAGCATTACGCGTTGGCGCGCGACATCGAAGTGTGCGTCGTGGATGCTGCGCGCGGGTTGGGCAATGGGCGTTTGCTGCCCGCGGGACCGCTGCGCGAATCGCCCGGGCGGTTGGAGGAAGTGGATTTCGTGGTCGTGAATGTCGGCGATGCAACGGGTGCTCAGTTGGCCGGCGGAAGGCCGGGTAGCCAGTGCATCACGTCCGCGATTCCCATGCGCCTGCATGGCGACGTTGCGCGCAATCTCGGTGACGGGTCGCTTCGACCCCTGACGGATTTTTCGGGTTCGCGCATCCATGCCGTGGCCGGCATCGGCCATCCGCCACGGTTCTTCGACGCCTTGCGCGCGTTCGGTATCGAGGTGAAGGAGCATGCGTTTGCCGATCACCACCGTTATGCGGCTGGCGATCTCGATTTCGGCAACGGCTTGCCGGTGCTGATGACCGAAAAGGACGCCGTGAAGTGTCGCGCGTTCGCGCAGCCGGGTTGGTGGAGCGTGCCGGTGACGGGCGAATTGCCGGACGCATTCTTCGATGCCATAGCCGCGAGGATCGCGCGTCCCGTTTGACTGCGCGCTTGCGGCTCGTCAAACAGCGGAATCCCGGGAACGCACCGGATCGCGGGTTTCCTGGTCGGTGTCCGGTTCCTTCAGCAGCATCGCGAGGAAGGGCGGCGCGATCACCGAGGTAAGCAGCGACATCGCGATGATCACCGCGTACAGTTGCTGGCCAAACACGCCGGCAGCAAGTCCCAACGCGGCGACCACGATGCCGACTTCGCCGCGCGGCATCATGCCGACACCGACAATGAGCGCGCTGCGCGGACCCAGCCGCAGCGCACCGAGCCATCCTCCGACCAGCTTGGTCACGAGCGCCAGCAGGGTCGCGATGAACAGCAGCCACAGCGCCTCGCCGCTGGCGAGTTCGGCAAGTTCCACCTTGGCCCCCGTCAGCACGAAAAAGAACGGAGTCATCAGGGCGAGCAGCGGCTGCATCTGATCTTCCAGTTGCGCGCGCTGGCGCGTTTCGGAGGCGATCATGCCGGCGAGAAATGCGCCGATAATCGCGGCCAGCCCGAAGCGCGTTGCGATCCATGCAAGCCCAAGGCACAGGATCAGTACGATAAGCAGTGGCGACATCGGATCGCGCGCGCGTTCCAGCCATTTCGAACCGCGCCGCATCATCAGCGTGCCCAGCCAGCCGACCACCAGCACGAATCCGATCGCCTCGCCAGCGACCACCAGCAACCGGCTGACGCGCAGCGAACCGCCCGCCTGGATCGCGACCACGACGCCCAGCAGCAGCATCGCGAGAATGTCGTCGATCACCGCGGCGCCGAGGATCACGCGGCTCTCGGTTCGCCGCAATACGCCCATCTGCTTCAGCACGCTTGCCGTGATGCCCGCGGAGGTCGCCACGAACGCCGCCGCCACGAACAGCGAACGCGGCCAGTCGGGGCCGATCGAATGCGCCCAGATCGCGCCGCACACGAACGGCACGATCACGCCGATCACGCCCACCGCGAAGGCACTGCCACCGACACGCTTCACGTCGTCGAGCCGGGTTTCCAGTCCCACCGCGAACAGCAGTAGCACCACGCCGATTTCCGACAGCACTTCCAGCGGCTGCGACGGGGTGATCCAGCCGAATACCGACGGCCCCACGATGCAGCCGACCACGATCTGGCCCACCACGTCGGGCAGGCGGATCCACCGAGCGATCGCGCCGCCGATCTGCGCCGCGGCGAAGATGATGAAGACTTCGAGCAGGATCGCGGTGGTGTCGGCCATCGCGCGATGCTACATGACGACGTGAGCGGGTGCGCTGTTTGACTGCCGCTCGAAGGCAGGGCGGCTGTTGTGGACAGTCGGGCCATGGATGGCCGTTCTGGACTTGCAGGCCCGATGGGGTGAAGTTTTGCGAGACATCCAGCGAAGCAGCGATCAGGGAAGATCGCACCAATCACGCGGCCGTTTCAGGGGTGGTGATCGGCCGCCGCAACGGCCGGTCATGGCGCAGCCGCGTGAACACATACACCGCGATCAGCGGCAGCACGGCCATCACCAGCACCGCGATCCGGAACCCGTGCACGTATGCGGCCGGATCGTGGTGGTGCGCGCCGAGGAACAACGCGAGCAGCCACGACGAGAACGCGATGCCGAAGCTGATCACGAGGTATTGCGTCGCGGAGGTCAGCGACGACGCCTGCGCCGCGCGCTCGGGGGCAAGGTCCACGAAGGCCAGCGTGTTCATCGCGGTGTATTGCAGGCTCATCACGAAGCCGTAGGCGAACATCAGCGATGCGATCGCCCACCACGGTGTGGTGGCGTCGAACAACGCGAAGCAGGCCAGCAGGACCGTCGCGAGTGTGGTGTTCACGAACAGCGCGCGGCGGTAGCCGTGGCGCTTGAGGATACGGTCGATCAGGAACTTCATCAGCACCATCGCGATCGCCTGCGGCACGATCATCAGTCCCGCAGCGGTGGGGCTCCAGCCACAACCGACCTGCAGGAACAGCATCAGCACGAACGACAACCCCGCCGTGCCGAACCGCATGCACATGCCGCCGCCCACCGCGATGGTGAAACTGCGCACCTTGAACAGCGACAGGTCCGCGACCGGATGCCGCGCGCGGCGCCCGTAGTGCCAATAGGCGAACGCGCACGCCAGGCCGACCAACGCCGCGATGCCGGCCTTGCGGTAATCGCCGTCGCCCGCGGTTTCCGCGGCGGTCAGCAGCATGCCGGAGGCCAATGCGAACAGCGCGAAGCCAAACCAGTCGAACGGCCGGCGCTCGCCGCGGAAATCGGGCATCTGCGTGCGGTTGAGCCAAAGCCCGATCAAGCCCACCGGCACATTGACCAGGAAGATCAACCGCCACGACGCGTACTGCGACAGTACGCCGCCGAGCAGCGGACCCAGCACCGGCCCGAGCAGCCCAGGAATCCCGGCGGTGCTCATCGCCGCGACGAAATCCTTCGGGCCGAACGCGCGCACCAGCACGTAGCGGCCGATCGGCATCAGCAGCGCGCCGCCGATACCCTGCAGCACGCGCGCCGCAACCAGTTGCGGCAACGTCTGCGACACGCCGCAGGCGAGCGAACCCACCGTGAAAATCAGGATCGACGCGGCAAATATGCGCCGGGTGCCGAAGCGGTCGGACAACCACGCGCTCGCGGGGATGCAGACCGCCAGCGTCAGGACGTAACTGGTCAGCGCGGTCTTCAGCGCGATCGGCGGCACCACCAACGCCTGCGCGATGCTCGGCACCGCCGTGTTGACGATGGTCGAGTCCAGCGTCTGCATGAAGAACGCCGCCGCGACCAGCCATATCAGGCCGCGCATCTGCGCGATGCCGGCGGAGGAACTCGCTTCGGACATCGTGGAGCTTGGCATGGCCCGGCGTGGCAAGCAGAATTGTCTAGTTTAGCGTCGTCGGGAAACCGATCCTCGGCGTTCAAAGCGCTGTTGGTGGAAAGTCAGGCCAAGAAAGGCCGTGGTCTACCACGAAGCGCGCGCGGCTCGGCAAGCGATGGAATACGGGATCAGCGATCAGGGATGATCGCACAAGCAGAGCATGTCCGGCCTGCGCCACCGGGGAGGGGTTCGACGCAGGCCGGACACGGGGGTGAGAACATGAACAGCCGGTAGCACGAGGGTTGCCACGAAACTGCCCACGACAAAGAGGGACCGCACTCACCCGTCGAAGATAGTGCTACGGCAACCTTTCATGTACCTTTCGCCACGGAAACGGGTCGCGCGACATGCGCCATGCACCGAGTGCTCGCGACGCCGTGGTTACACTTTGCACGATGCTTCAACCGATCCAGCCGACATGCCCCGGACATCCGACAGCCATCCCCACGACAACCCCAATGGACGCGCAGCGGCGCTTCGCCGCCAGATCGAAGACGCCAACTACCGCTACTACGTGCTGGATGATCCTTCGATCCCGGACGCGGAATACGACCGCGTGATGCGTGAGTTGGAGGGACTGGAAGCCGCGCACCCGGAACTGGCGTCGCCGGATTCGCCCACGCGGCGCGTAGGCGCGCGTGCAAGCGGCGGCTTCGCGCAAGTGCAGCACGCGCTGCCGATGCTTTCGCTGTCGAACGCTTTCACGGACGAAGAAGTGGCGGCATTCGTGCGTCGGATCGCGCAGACACTGGGCCGCTCCGAATCGAAACTGGCGTTCTCCGCCGAGCCCAAGCTCGATGGCCTCGCGATCAGTCTGCGTTACGAAGGCGGTGCGTTCGTGCAGGGCGCCACGCGTGGCGACGGCGCCGTCGGCGAGGACGTCACCGCCAACCTTCGCACCGTCAAGGCCATACCGCTGAAGCTGCGCGGCAGGGGCTGGCCGGGCGTGCTGGAAGTACGCGGCGAGGTGTACATGCCCAAGGCCGCATTCGACGCCTTCAACGAGCGCGCGCGCAGGCGCGACGAGCGCACGCTGGCCAATCCGCGCAACGGCGCGGCGGGCTCGCTGCGACAGCTAGATCCCGCCGTCACCGCTTCGCGTCCGCTCGCGTTCTACGCCTACGCGATAGGCGAAGTGCAGGGCGGCAGTCTGCCGGTCACCCATCTGGCAACGCTGGACCGGCTGCGCGAATGGGGATTTCCGGTGAGCCCGCAGGTCGAGCGCGCGGAAGGACTGGAAGGCTTGCTCGACTACTACCGCCGGATGGGGCAGCAGCGCGATGCCTTGCCTTACGACATCGACGGCGTGGTCTACAAGCTGGATCGCTACGACCAGCAAAACGAAATGGGCTTCGTGTCGCGAGCGCCGAGGTGGGCGCTGGCGCACAAGTATCCGGCGCAGGAAAAAAGCACGGTCATCGAAGCCATCGAGATCAACATCGGGCGCACCGGCGCAGCCACGCCATTCGCGGTGATGCAGCCGGTGCAGGTGGGTGGCGTCACCGTCACCAAGGCCACGCTGCACAACATGGACCAGGTCGCGCGGCTGGACGTGCGCGCCGGCGACACCGTGATCGTGCGGCGCGCCGGCGACGTGATCCCGGAAGTCGTGCGGGTGAATCTTGAACGCCGCCCGCCGGGTACCAGGCCATGGCACATGCCGGAGCATTGTCCGGTGTGCGGCTCGGCGATAGTCCGCGAAGAGGGCGAAGTAGTCGCGCGTTGCACGGGCGGGTTGGTGTGCGCTGCGCAGCGTCTGCAGTCCATCGCGCACTTCGCATCGCGGCGTGCGATGGACATCGACGGTTTGGGTGAGCGCTACATCGAAGATCTGATCGCGTTCGATTACCTGCACTCGCCCGCCGATCTCTACAAACTGACACTGGACGACTTCGTGGCGATGAAACGCCGCGGCGAAGAGCGCGATGGCGTGGTTCCGGAGACCGTGAGGGCCGGCAAGATCGCGACGCGCTGGGCCGAGAACCTGGTGGATGCGATCGAAGCCAGCAAGGCCACTACGCTCGAACGATTCCTCTACGCACTCGGAATTCCGGATGTCGGTGAAGCGACGGCCAAGACACTGGCCCGGCACTTCGGCATGCTGGACGGCTTGATGCACGCCAGCGAAACGGAACTCACCGAGGTGAGCGACGTCGGCCCGATCATGGCCGGGCATATCGCGGCGTTCTTCGCCGAATCGCGCAACCGCGATGCCATCGCCGCACTGAAAAAAGCCGGCGTGCACTGGAAGGAATCCGCGCCGCAACGGCGAGCCGAAGGTCCGCTCGCCGGCCAAACCGTGGTGCTCACCGGCAGCCTTTTGTCGCTGACCCGCGACGAGGCGAAGGACAAGCTGGAAGCGCTGGGCGCCAAGGTCGCGGGTTCGGTGTCGAAAAAAACTTCGTTCGTGGTCGCGGGGGAAGCCGCGGGCTCCAAGCTCGAGAAGGCCGAAGCATTGGGCGTGGAAGTCTGGGACGAAGCGAGACTGCTGGGCTTCCTGAAGTCCCATGGCGGCTGATTTCGCGACCCGTCGTGACGCGCTTCGCATGCGCGCTCGCCTCAACTCGTTGGCGCGCGATTTCTTCGCGGAGCGCCATGTCGCGGAAGTCGAAACGCCTATCCTCTCGCGTGCCGGCAATACCGAACCCAATATCGACGGATTCTCGACCGCCTTCACCGGGCCGGTCGGTGCGGGTGCGCGCGAGCGGTTCCTGCGCACATCGCCGGAATACCCGCTGAAGCGATTGTTGGCGGGCGGCTTCGGTGATTGCTACGAACTCGGTCGCGTGTTCCGCAACGGCGAAGCAGGTTCCTCACACAATCCCGAATTCACGCTGCTGGAGTGGTATCGCATCGGCTTCGATCATCGTCGCCTGATGCTGGAATGCGCGCAATTCGTGCGCACCGCATTGACACTGGTCGGCCGCGATGCAGACGTCGCGGCGCTCAGCTATCGCGAATGGTTTCGCCGCGAGTTGGGAATGGATCCTTTCGCTGCGGACGAAGTCGCGTTGCGTGCACCGCTGTCGGAATTTCGCATCGATTCCGATGGCCTTACCCGCGATGATTGGCTCGACTTGCTGGTGACACACCGCCTGCAACCGGCGTTGCCGCATCATGCCATTACCATTGTGTACGACTTCCCGGCCTCGCAATGCTCGCTGGCGCGCATCCGGCCGGGGCAGCCGCCGGTCGCGGAGCGCTTCGAGTTGTATCTCGGGCAGTACGAGCTCGCCAACGGTTACCATGAATTGAACGACGCGGCCGAACAGCGCGCACGTTTCGAGCATGACAATGCGCGCCGCCGTGCGCGCGGGCAATACGAATTGCCGCTCGACGAAAACCTGCTGGCGGTGCTGGACCGATTGCCCGACTGCGCCGGCGTCGCGCTGGGCGTCGATCGCCTGCTGATGCACCTGCTCGGCAGCGAAGACATCCGCGACGTGCTGGCGTTTCCGTTCGCCGAGGCCTAGCAGGGTGCGGCGCTGCCGCCACGAATGGCGCGATGTGCTTCTGCGCCATTGTCAGAACTCCAGGTTCTGCGCCGCGCACAGGTAATCGACCAGCGGCGCGAGTCGCTTGAAGTGATCGACCGCGAAAGAAAATAGTTTAGGTGAACAGGCCAGCGCGTCGTCGAAGCCGACGCCCGCGGCGAAGCTTTTGCGCTTGAGGTCTTCCAGCAACGGATGATCTGCCGGAAAACCTTGCGGCGCGCGGCTCAACGATTCACCCCAGAATTCGTAATGTTCGCGGAAAGCGCGGCCGTGCGCGGCGCGTTTCCACGCGGCCGGATTGTCGACGATGAAGCTGCGGATGTTGCGCAGGGTATGGTTTTCCGGATGCCACAATCCGGCGCCGACGAAACAGTCGCCCGGCGCGATGTGCAGGTAGAACGATGGCGCGGCGATTTCGCGCCGCCGTTCGTGGAAGATGCGTGCGCCTGCCCACGTCTTGTAAGGCGCCTTGTCGCCGGAAAACCGCGTATCGCGCTGGATGCGGAACAGTGAACCGCCGACCTTGCGCGGGTCGGCGCGGTAATGTTTGCTGAGCTTCGCGACTGGTAGCTGCAGGTCCGCGATCAATTGCAGGTACGGTCCGCGCACGTGGGCTTCGTAATCGTCCTGGTGCGCCTTGAACCAGGTGCGGTTGTTGTGGCGTTGCAGCGCGTGCAGGAAGCGGAAAGTGGCAGGGGAAAACCAAGCGTGCTGCATGTCAGACCCCGGACTCGGCGCGAACGGTTTCACCCCATGCCTGCAGGCGATCCAGCAACGCCTGCAGGGGACCGGGCGGTATTTCGGTGCGCAACCGCGCGATGGTCGCGAAGTATTGCGCCAGCGTCAACGTGCGCGGGTCCGATTCACGGGTGAGCTTGGCGCAGACGAATGTCCGCCAGCGCTCCCGTTCATCCGCATCCAGCGAGATCGGCCAATTGCGTGCGCGGTAGCGAAACAACAGTTCGTCGTAGCGCGGATCGTCGAACGAGAATTCTGTGGTGCCCAAGCGCTCGGGCGGCGTGGCGCGCACTTCGTTGAAGCGTTTCCGGTCCGCGTCCGATGCGAAGCCCGAATACAACATCAGCTCCGGATCTTCGCCATCGCGCCGGCCGGGCGTGCGGGCGGCAAAAGCATGGCGGATGCGTTCGCCCAGGCCATCGACGGCGCGGATTTTTTCCAGGTGATCCAGACAGCGATCGGGATCGAGTGCAATGCGTCGCGTGTCCACGTTGTGCAGCGTTTCGATGGGCGCGACGAACGGCGAGCGATTGGCGTGCACTTCCTTGATCGGCGGGCGCTGCATGTCTTCCGGAAGATCGGCCCGCGGCGTGAACAGCCGTTCCATCAAGTCGTCGGAATCGAGATCGGTCCAGGCACCCGGATCGGCATCCAGATCGGCGACGATGAAGGTGCCTTCGCGGGTCGGGTGCTCCGCGAGCGGCACGATCATCGCGAGGCAGCCGCGCTGTGCGGCGTACTTGTGGGAGACGTGCAGCAGCGGCTGCCGTGCCGCCAGCGCGCCCGCCAGCTTCGCGATCACGGCGCGCTTGTGGCGCAGCGCGAAGCACCATTCGTACAGCCGTGGCTGGCGATCGCGCAACAATCGCGCAAGGCCGACCGTTGCGATCACGTCGGACGTGGCGTCGTGCGCGCGCGCCTGTTCCAGCCGGTTCGCCTGCGCCAGGTGTTCCAGCTTGAACGAAGGGGAACCGTCTTCGCGCAGCGGCCATTCGATGCCGTCGGGGCGCAACGCATGGCAGGCGCGCGCCAGATCCATGATGTCCCAGCGCGTATTGCCGTTCTTCCAGCAATGTTCGTACGGGTCGAAAAAGTTGCGGTAGAACAGGTTGCGATTGACTTCGTCGTCGAAACGGATGCTGTTGTAGCCGGCGGAGCAGGTGCCCGGCTCGGCCAGCAGTTCGTGCACTGCGCCCGCGAAATCCGCTTCGATCAGGCCTTCGCGCGCCATGTCCTGCGGCGCGATGCCGGTGATCAGGCAGGCTTCCGGATGCGGCAGGACGTCCGCTGCCGGCGCGCAATACAGCGTGGCGGGATTTCCAATCGGGCGCAGATCAGTGTCGGTACGCAGCGCGGCGAACTGCGCCGGCCGATCGCGCGCGGCATCGGTGCCGGTGGTTTCGTAGTCGTACCACAACATTGTCGGCGTAGGCATCGGGCGAGCCTACGGCACGCACGCGCGGCAGGCAATCGGCCCGGCGTACGGGATGTTGCTAGACTGGCGGGAAGGAGAATTCAATGACCGATTGCGTGGATGACAACCTGATCTGGATCGATCTCGAAATGACGGGCCTCAATCCCGACACCGATTCGATCATTGAAATCGCCACCGTGGTCACCGACCGCAACCTCCAGATACTCGCCGAAGGGCCGCAGTTCGCCATCCGTCACGAGGAAGCGCGGCTGCTGGCGATGGACGACTGGAACCGGCACCAGCACACCAAGTCGGGCTTGTGGGAGCGCGTGCTTGAATCCGGCACCGACCACGCGCACGCCGAAGCGGAAACCATTGCGTTCCTCGAACGCTGGGTGCCGGCCGGGAAGTCGCCGATGTGCGGCAATTCGATTTGCCAGGACCGGCGTTTCCTGCACCGGCAGATGACGACGCTTGAACGCTTCTTCCATTACCGCAACCTGGACGTATCCACCTTGAAGGAGCTCGCACGGCGTTGGGCGCCCGCGGTGGCGAAGGGTTTCAGCAAGGATTCCGCGCACACCGCGCTTTCCGACATCCACGATTCGATCGACGAGTTGCGCTATTACCGGGCGCACATGGGGGCGCTGGGCGGCGCGTAAGGGCAATGCGCACTCAGGTTCCGGCAGTGGATGCCGCGGCGGCATCCACCAACATGTCCACGCCGGATTCCGGAGCGATCGATGCCGCGGGAATTGCGTCGCCACGTTTCCACGCCGCGACCGCAGCACGCTTGCCGGCACCTTCGATCAGGAACAACACATGCCGTGCGCGCGACAGGCGTTGTGCGCTCAAGCTGACGCGTTCCGGTGGCGGCTTGGGCGCCTTGAACACGGCGAGGGCGTCGGGCGAATCGGCGTGCACGCCCCAATCGTGGCCAGGAAACAGGCTGGCGGTGTGGCCGTCTTCGCCCAGGCCCAGCAGCACCAGATCGAACGCGTCCACGCCGCGGAGTTCGCGCGCGTACAGCGCGGCGGCTTCGCGGGCACCGGACTCGGCGGGGATCGCGTGCACGTTGGCGGCAGGAATCGCGACATGATCGAGCCATTCGTCGCGGGCCATGCGGCTGTTGCGTTCCGGGTCATCGGGTGGCGCGCAGCGTTCGTCGCCGAACCAGACGTGCCAGCGCGACCAATCGGCGTCGACATTGCGCAGCGCCCGATACAACTTGCGCGGCGTGTTGCCGCCCGCCAGCACGATATCGAACGCGCCGTGTTGCGCCATCGCCGCCTGCGCGGCAGCCAGAACGCGGGCAAGCGCATCGTCCAGCAACGCGCCGTCGTCGGGAAACGGATGCCAGCGCACGTTCTGCGCGGGCAGGGCAGCCGGAACGCGGGTCATTCCTTCTTCATCGCGTGGCCGCCGAATTCGTTGCGCATCGCCGACAGCAGCTTGTCGGAGAACGAATCCGTATCGCGCGAGCGCAGTCGTTCGATCAGCGAGGCGGTGATGATGGGGGCGGGCACGTCGAGGTCGATGGCCTCGGCCACCGTCCAGCGGCCTTCGCCGGAGTCGACCACGTAGGGCGCCAAGCCCTCCATCTCGGGATTGCGCTGCAATGCGTCGGCGGTGAGGTCGAGCAGCCACGAACGCACCACCGAACCATAACGCCAGATCTCGGCGATCCGCCCAAGGTCGAGCTTGAATTCGTCCTTGTGCTTGAGGATCGAGAAGCCTTCTGCGTAAGCCTGCATCATGCCGTACTCGATGCCGTTGTGGACCATCTTGACGAAGTGGCCGGCGCCGACGGGACCGACGCGTCCCCAGCCCTTGTTCTTGCCGGGCGCGAGGACTTCGAAGATCGTCTTCAGCCGTTCGACGACTATTTCGTCGCCGCCGACCATCATGCTGTAGCCTTCTTTCAAGCCCCACACGCCGCCGCTGGTGCCGCAATCGACGTAGTCGATGCCCTTGGCGGACAGCAACCCGGCATGGCGCTGGTCATCCTTGAAGTTGGAATTGCCGCCATCGATCACGACGTCGCCCTTGCCGAGCCTGTCGTTCAGCGCGGCGACGGTCTCGTCCACGATCCTGCCGGCGGGCACCATCATCCATACCGCGCGCGGCGGTTTCAGCGCCTCGACCAACTTGTCCAGCGAATCGACGGCCCTGCCGCCCGCATCGGCGAGCGCCTCGCGCGCCTTCTCGTTCGGATCGAACCCGGTCACGTCGTGACCGCCTTTCATCAGCCGCTGGGCCATGAAATTGCCCATCTTGCCGAGGCCGATCATTCCGAGTTGCATGGCGTTCTCCCTGGAGTCATTGGCGCGACGCGTTGCACCGCGAAACCGCGATGGTAACGCGCGCTGCAGGGCGTCGCGAACCCGTGAGCCTTATTCGATGGGTTTCAATCGCCGCTTGTTGACGTGGAACGGCGCATCGCCTTCGCCTGCCTTGCCCTGGAAATAGTCGCGCTGCCACTTCTTCGCAACCGCCGCCGGGTCGCCATCGCGCAGCAGCTTGTTGAATTCGGCGCGCGACTTGCCCCATTCGACGTAGTCGGCCTTCAATTTCGGATCGTCCTCGATGCTGGCGCGCCTGGGCGCAACGCCGTCCAGCAAGGCGTGCGGGCACAGCGTAATGAAACAGAATGGATCACCTTTTCGGAAGCGCACCGTGCACGGCCGCGTGAAGCGCCAGTTCATCGTGAACGGAAACGGCAGCCAGTCGGTTTCGACCATGCCGTCGAGGGCGTGGATGCCGTCCTTCGCGTCGTTGGGCGCGCCGCGCACCCACAGGCCCCAGCCTGGCGAAGTGCGGAACAGCCAGCCGGTGTGGAAGGTGAGGATGCCATGCGCGAAGTGCGAAGTGATCAGCGCTCGCAGCACATTCGGATCGACGCCGGGGGCGCGCGCGGTGATCGCGTTGATGTCCTGGTTGCCGTTCCAGGTCACCTCGAAGTCGAGTGGGGACGTGATTTCCCAGCCGCTGGTGTTGGCCATGGAAAGCGGCAAGCAGCGATACGCGTAGTGCTCGCTGGTGGCATCCATCCATGCCCGATCGCGGCGGCCCGGGATGATCGGGGCTGCGTGCGGGCCGAGCTGATAGCAGGTGAGCTGTGGCGCGGCGCCTTTCGGCAACGCCTCCAGCTTCGGCACTTCCAGTGCGTGCGCGGGACACGCTGCTGATTCGGTCACGATGTCGGACATCGTCGTTGCTCCGGATGCGGACAGGCGGGCGGCGCCGCCCCACATGGCATCCTTTGCCGCATCGGCGCCCGCGTCAAGCTGCGCCGCCGCAATGGGCCCCGCGGCCGGCCGGCTTTCACGCACGATTGAGGCGATACCGCGCATACTCCGGCTGTTGTGCGATTCACGCACGGTTGATGGGTATCCGACCATGCCTGCCGATGCACGATCCGCTTTGGGAGCCTGCCTGCTGGGTGGTGCCGGTTACACCGTGCTGTTGACTGCCGCGGGCGCGGGCTGCAGCTACTGGAATGGGCTGACGGTCAGCCGGTGGCGCGCTGGCGACCGCGGCGGTGAACAGGGCGGTTACGTATTTGTTCGCGACACCGCGGACGGAACGGCATGGTCGGTGACGGCATTGCCGTGCGGCGGCGTGACGCGACACTGGTTCGATGACGCGATGGCGCGGTTCGCGAGGCGCGACGGCCCGTTCGTCACCACGCTCGAAGTCGCGGTCGATCCCGACCATCCGGTGGAGGTGCGCGGCATCGGTATCCACAACGACGGACCGGTCGAACGGGAAGTCGAATTGACTTCGTATCTGGAGCTGATCCTCGGCTCCGACCGAGGCGATCGCGCGCATCCAGCCTATTCGAAAATGTTCGTGCAGACGGCATTCGAGGACGGCGTGCTGTTGGCGTGGCGGCGCAAGAAGGACCCGTCGGAGCCGGACGCGTGGGCGGCGCACGCACTGGTCGTGGACGGCGACGAACGCGGAGCACGCGAATGCGAAACCGATCGAGCGCGCTTCATCGGTCGCGATGGTTCGCTGGCGGTGCCGGCGGCATTGCGTGACGGCCGGTCTTTGTCCGGCAGTGTCGGCACGGTGCTGGATCCGATCTTCAGTTTGCGCACGCGCGTGGCGGTCGGGGCAGGTGAGACGCGTCGTGCGGCATTCGTGACCGCAGTCGGTGCCTCGCGCGACGAGGTGCTCGGGTTGATCCGGAACTATCGGACGGCCGATGCCTGTGCAGAGATTTTCGCGCACGCGCGTGCGGCAGCGTGGCGCTCGCGGAACAGTCTTGGCGTCGAGGAGGCTGCGACGCGGCGTTTTCGGCGCCTCACGGGCGCACTGGTCGGCGTCGATCCATCATGGCGTGCCGATCCGGCAGAGGTCGCGAAGGGCGAGGGCGGCGCGCCGGTGTTGTGGGCCAAGGGCATCTCCGGCGACCTGCCGATTGTGCTGCTGCGTCTCGATGATGCGGCGCAAATCGGCTTGTTCGAAGAACTGCGGCGTGCGCAGCAGTGGTGGCGCGCTCGCCAGCTTCCCGTCGACCTGGTGGTGCTCCACGCCGCCACAGGCGATGACGCCGACGCGCTCGGCGTTTCGCTGCAACACGCGATCGGCGATACGCGCCAACAAGACAAGGCGCAGGGTTCGGTGTTCGTGCTGCGCGAACACGGCCTCGACGAGCGGTTGCTCGCCGGTTTGAAAACGGCAGCCTGCATCGTGCTGGATGGGCGCGACGGGTTACTCGAAGCGCAACTGGCGGAGCGTTTGGATACCGCCGTGAGCGAAGTGCCGCGCGTTCGATCGGTACACGCGCGTGGCGGCAAGCCTTCGTCCATGCCATCGCGAAAGGATTTGCAATTCTGGAACGGATGCGGCGGCTTCATGCCCGACGGTCGCGAGTACGTGACGCTGCTGGACGACGGCGGGCATACGCCCGCGCCATGGGCGCACGTCGTCGCGAATCCCGATTTCGGCTTCCTCGTCACTGCCACGGGCGGCGGCTATTGCTGGGCCGTCAACAGCCAGCAGAACCAGATCACGCCGTGGTCGAACGACGCCGCGCGCGACCCGGTCGGCGAGGCCTTCCTGCTGCGCGATGCCGATGACGGCATCGAATGGAGCGCCACCGCATCCCCGGTTCGCGCTGGCGGCGCCACCTATGTCGCGCGCTTCGGTCCCGGTTACGCGCGCTTTGATGCGAACGTGCACGGCATCGAATCGGCTTTGGTGCAATGCGTGGCGGCATCCGATCCGGTGAAGATTTCATGCCTGCGCCTGCGCAACCGCAGCGGCCGGACGCGCCGCATTGCGGTGGCGCAGATGATGACGTGGATGCTCGGGCCGATCGGAACGGATTCGCGTCCAACCACGCAGGTCGAATCCGATCGCGCCCGCAGCGCGGTGTTGGCCCGCAATGCGTGGCGCGAGGAATTTGCGGGCGCGGTGGCGTTCATCGCGTGCCACGCCGATGGTGCCTCGTCCGGCAGTGACGACAACGGGCGCAGCGCCGTCGTCGCGAGCGTGAGCCTTGCGCCGGATGAAACCGCCGACCTGGTGTTCCTGCTTGGCGAAGGTGCCGATCGCGCGACGGCAACGCGGTTGATCGACCGCTATCGCCGCGCCGATGTCGAATCGTTGATCGGGGATTCCGTGCAGCCGTGGGACGGCGTACTCGGAACGCTGCAAGTCGAAACGCCGCAGCGATCGGTGGATCTGCTGGTCAACCGCTGCCTGCCGTACCAGGTGCTGGCCTGCCGGGTGTGGGCGCGCACGGCGTTTTATCAGGCCAGTGGCGCCTACGGTTACCGCGACCAGTTGCAGGACGTCGCGGCGTTGTGCATCGCGCGTCCCGACCTTGCACGCGAACACATCCTGTTGTCGGCTTCGCGCCAGTTCGAGGAAGGCGACGTGCAGCATTGGTGGCTGCCGCCGTCGGGCCGCGGCCTGCGCACGCGGATGGTGGACGATCGCCTGTGGCTGCCGTTCGTGACCGCGCATTACATCCGGACGACAGGCGACACGGGGATTCTCGAAACGCGGGTGCCGTTCCTGCGTGCCGATGCGCTGCAGCCGGACCAGACCGACGCATTTTCGAAGCCCGAACCGTCGGCGGATCGCGGCACCCTGTACGAGCATTGCGCGCGGACGATCGAGGCGAGCCTCGCCACCGGCGTGCACGGCCTGCCGCTGATCGGCACTGGCGACTGGAACGACGGCCTCAATCGCGTCGGCGCGGGCGGGAAGGGCGAGAGCGTATGGATGGGCTGGTTCCTGGTCAAGGTGATCGGCGACTTCGCGTCCTTCGCGGAAGACCGTCGCGATTCGCGTGTCGCCCGCTGGCGCGACCATGCCCGTGCGCTGGAACTGGCGCTTGAAACCAAGGCTTGGGACGGCGCGTGGTACCGGCGCGCGTTCTACGACGACGGCACGCCGCTCGGCAGCTCGGCCGACACCGAATGCCGGATCGATTCGATGGCGCAATCGTGGGCCGTGATCAGCGGCCGCGGCGATCCGGAGCGCTGCGAGCGCGCGATGCGCGCGGTCAACGAACACCTGGTGCGGCCGAGCGAAGGTGTGGTGCCGTTGTTCGCCGAACCCTTCGACAAGACTTCGCACGATCCCGGTTACATCAAGGGCTATCCACCCGGCCTGCGCGAGAACGGCGGCCAGTACACGCACGGTTCGATCTGGTCGCTGATCGCGTTCGCGATGCTGGGCGACGGCGACAAGGCCGGCGAACTGTTGGAGATCTTCGATCCGATCCGAAAATCCGATACACCGGAAAAATGCGCACGCTACAAGGTCGAACCCTACATCGAATGCGCGGATGTCTACGCGGTCGCGCCACACATGGGGCGCGGAGGCTGGACGTGGTACACCGGCTCGGCGGGCTGGCTGTATCGGGCGATCCTGGAATGGGTGCTGGGCTTCCGCTTGCGCGGCGACCGGCTGCAGGTCGACCCGTGCATCCCGCGTGCGTGGAAGGGTTTTGCGCTGACGTACCGTCGCGGCGGCACGAGCTGGCGGATCGAAGTCGAGAATCCGCAGCACGTCTGCCGCGGCATCGCCGCGATCGAATTGGATGGTGTAACGTTGGAGGGTTCAGGTGCCGGCATCGCGCTGGTCGATGACGGTGCGTCGCACCACGTCCGGGTGACCCTGCAGAAGGAACCGAGTTGATGCCCACATCGAAGTCCGATGCCTTCGTGTTCTTCGGCGCCACCGGCGATCTCGCCTACAAGCAGATCTTTCCAGCCCTTCAGGCGCTGATCAAGGACGGCAAGCTGGACATGCCGGTGATTGGCATCGCGCGCTCGGGCTGGGACGTGGAACAGCTGCGCAAGCGCGCCGAAGACAGCCTGAAAGAGCACGGCGGCGTCGACAAGGCGGCGTTCGCGAAACTGTCGGGGCAGATGCAGTACCTCGACGGTGACTACGGTGATGCGCAAACCTACGAAAAGCTGCGCAAGGCACTTGGCGATGCCCAGCACCCGCTGCATTACCTCGCGATTCCGCCCAGCATGTTCGTGCCGGTGGTGAAAGGCCTCGCCGCGTCCGGCTGCTCGCGGGGCGCGCGGGTGATCGTGGAAAAGCCGTTCGGCCGCGACCTGCAATCGGCGCGCGCGCTCAACCGCACGCTGCATCGCTTCTTTCGCGAGCACGACATTTTCCGCATCGACCACTACCTCGGCAAGGAGCCGGTGCAGAACCTGCTGTATTTCCGTTTCGCCAATGCGCTGCTGGAACCGATCTGGAACCGCGACCACATCGCCAGCATGCAGATCACGATGGCCGAGGATTTCGGCGTGCAGGGCCGCGGCAAGTTCTACGACGAGGTCGGCGCGATCCGTGACGTGGTGCAGAACCACATGTTCCAGGTACTCGCACTGCTGGCGATGGGGCCGCCCGCCAACCGCAGCGCAGACGCAATGCGCGACGAGAAGCTGCGGCTGTTCCGTTCGATGCGCCCGCTGAGGCCCGAAGACGTCGTGCGGGGACAGTTCGACGGTTATTTGGAGGAGCCTGGTGTGGCGAAGGATTCGACCGTCGAAACGTTCGCCGCGCTGCGCATCCACATGGACACATGGCGATGGTCCGGCGTGCCGTTTCTCATTCGCGCCGGCAAGCAGCTGCCGGTGAAATGCACCGAAGTGCTGGTTCGCCTGAAGAACCCGCCGCAGCAGGTTTTCGATTGCCCGACGAACGGCGCGGTGAACCATTTCCGCTTTCGCTTGAGCCCCGACGTGATCATTTCGCTCGGCGCGCTGGTGAAGGAGCCGGGCGAGGCCATGCGGGGACTGCCGGTGGAACTGATCGCGCATCGCCACGTCCGCACCGCGATGGCGCCGTACGAACGCCTGCTGGGCGATGCGATCGACGGCGATTCCGCGCTGTTCACCCGCGACGACTGCGTGGAAGAAGCCTGGCGCGTGCTCGATCCGGTCATCGGCGACAAGGTGCCGGTGCGGAAATACAAGCCCGGCACCTGGGGGCCGAAGGAAGCCGACGCGCTGATTGCCGATGCCGGTGGCTGGAACGATCCGCAACTCGATTCGCCGGCCAAGGTGATCCGATGAGTGAGACCGCACCCGTCGTGTTCCTGTTCGACGTCGACAACACCCTGCTCGACAACGACGGCGTGCAGGATGATCTCGACAAGCACATCGCGAACGTGTTCGGCGCGGACGCCGCGAAAAAGTATTGGGAGATCTACGAAGACCTGCGCGAAAAGTTGGGTTACGCCGACTACCTCGGCGCGATTCAGCGCTTCCGGCTGGAATGCGACGACGAATTGCGCGCGCAGGATCTGGCGGCCTACCTGCTGGAATACGACTTCGCCGCGCGCGTATATCCGGGTGCGTTGGACGCGGTTTCGCACCTCGCACGACTCGGCACCTGCGTGGTGCTGTCCGACGGCGACGTGGTGTTGCAGCCGCGCAAGGTCAGCGTCTCGGGCATCGCCGATGCGGTGCAGGGCCGGGTCTTGATCTATGTGCACAAGGAGCGCATGTTGGACGATGTGGCGAAGCGGTTTCCCGCCGGACATTACGTGATGATCGAAGACAAGTTGCGCGTGCTGGACGGCATGAAACGCCAGTGGCGCGACCGCCTGACCACGGTGTTCGTGCGTCAGGGCCATTACGCCAATGATCCGGCCTCGCTCAAGGAATATCCGACCGCCCAGATCACGCTGAATAACGTCGGCGAACTCGCGGGCATGGAGCCCCACGCCTTCCTTTCCCCTTGCAAGCGGCCACCGCCGCGGAGTGAATCGATGAACCCTACCAAGAAACTGCACGATCTCGGCCAGAGCATCTGGCTGGACAACATCACCCGGGGCATGCTCAACGACGGCACGCTCGCGAAATACGTCGCCGACTACAACGTCACCGGCCTCACCTCGAATCCGTCGATCTTCGATAAGGCGATTTCCGGCGGCACCGACTACGACGACGCGATCGCGAAACTGATCGCCGGCGGCAGGGAAGGCGAGGAACTTTTCTTCGAACTCGCCTTGCAGGATCTGACCCGCGCTGCGGACCTGTTCAAGCCGGCGCACGAGGCAAGCCATGGCGTCGACGGCTTCGTGTCGCTGGAAGTCTCGCCACTGCTGGCCGACGAGACCCACGCCACGATCGATTCCGCCGTCGCACTGCACGCCAAGGGCCATCGCGACAACCTTTTCATCAAGATTCCCGGCACGCCCGCCGGCGTTCCGGCGATCGAGGAATCGATCTACCGGGGTGTGCCGATCAACGTGACCCTGCTGTTCTCGCGCGAACAGTACCTTGCCGCGGCCGAGGCATGGATGCGCGGGATCGAGCGCCGCATCGCGGAAGGCAAGTCGCCCAACGTGGAATCGGTTGCCTCGATCTTCGTCAGCCGCTGGGACGTGGCCGTTGCCGACAAGGTACCCGTGGAACTCAAGGATCGGCTGGGCATCGCGATTGGCCAGCGCAGCTACAAGGCTTACCTGGAACTGCGCGAAAGCGACCGCTGGAAGAAGCTCATCGCGGCCGGCGCGCACCCGCAGCGCCTGTTGTGGGCCAGCACCGGGACCAAGGATCCGAAGGCTTCCGACACCTTGTACATCGAGGCGCTGGCCGCGCCCGACACCATCAACACCATGCCGGACAAGACGCTGCTGGCGTTCGCCGATCACGGAAAGCTCGGCACACCGATGGCGAAAGACGGCGGCGACTGCGAAAAGGTGATCGCACAGTTCAAGGCAGCCGGCATCGACGACGCCGAACTGGCCGGGAAGCTGCAACGGGACGGGGCTGCGGCGTTCGTGAAATCGTGGCACGACCTGCTGAAGCGGATCGGCGACAAGACCGCCCAGGTTGCGCATGGGTGACGGCGTTTGCTTTCGGGATGGGAAGCAAAAGCGTTGGACGCGGATGAACGCGGATCGAAGCGGATAAGAGGTACATCTTCGATGCAGGTTTTTGCATTGGTTCCATCCGCATCTATCCGCGAAAATCCGCGTCGAAAAGATTTGGAGAACTTGGAATGACGTCATTGACGAAATCGGCGGAATGGCGCGCGCTTGCGCGTCACTGGCAGTCGCTGCGCGGCACGACGTTGAAGCAGTTGTTCGACGCCGACGCCGGACGCGGCACCCGCCTCGTCGCCGAGGGCGCGGGGCTGTACCTCGATTACTCGAAGAACCTCGTCACGGGTGAAACCCTGCGACTGTTGCGGCGGCTCGCGCAGGCCCGCGGCGTGTTCGATCGCCGCGATGCGATGTTCCGCGGCGACAAGATCAATGAAACCGAGCGGCGCGCGGTGCTGCACGTGGCGCTGCGTGCGCCCCGCAATGAACGCATCCTGGTGGACGGCGCCAACGTGGTCCCGGAAGTGCACGACGTGCTGGATCGCATGGCCGCGTTCAGTGACAAGGTCCGCTCGGGCGAATGGCGCGGGCATTCCGGCAAGCCGATCCGCAACGTGGTGTCCATCGGCATCGGCGGTTCCGACCTCGGGCCGGTGATGGCGTACGAGGCGCTGAAACACTACAGCCGCCGGGACATGACATTTCGCTTCGTGTCCAACGTCGATCCTACCGATTTCGTGGAAGCGACGCAGGATCTCGACGCGGAAGAAACGCTTTTCATCGTCTGCTCGAAAACCTTCACCACGCTCGAAACGCTCACCAACGCGCACGCTGCGCGCGACTGGTGCCTGCGGAAGCTCGGTGGTGACGAAGCGGCCGTCGCGAAACACTTCGTCGCCGTGTCCACCAACGCTGCGGAAGTCGAAAAATTCGGCATCGACACCGCCAACATGTTCGGATTCTGGGATTGGGTGGGCGGCCGCTACTCGATGGATTCGGCGATCGGGCTTTCGACCATGCTCGCGATCGGACCGGGCAAGTTTCGCGACATGCTGGCCGGTTTCCATGCGATGGACGAGCACTTCAGGAGCGCACCACCGGAACGGAACCTGCCCTTGTTGATGGGGCTCGTCTCGATCTGGTACAACGATTTCTTCGGCGCGCAGACGGTGGCGGTGCTGCCCTACGCGCAATACCTGAAGCGCTTTCCCGCGTACCTGCAACAGTTGACGATGGAATCGAACGGCAAGCACGTCACGCTGTCGGGCGAACACGTCGACTACGCTACCGGCCCGATCTACTGGGGCGAACCGGGCACCAACGGCCAGCATTCGTTCTATCAATTGATTCATCAGGGCACGCGGCTGATTCCGTGCGACTTCATCGGGTTCATGCATTCGCTGAACCCGCTCGGCGGCCAGCACGATTTGCTGATGGCCAACCTGTTCGCGCAAACCGAAGCACTGGCCTTCGGCAAGACGCCGGAGCAGGTGCGCGCGGAAGGCACGCCGGAATGGCTGGTGCCGCATCGGGTCTGTGAGGGCAACCGGCCCACCAACACGATTCTCGCCGACGACCTCACGCCGCACACGCTGGGTGCCTTGATCGCGCTGTACGAGCACAGCGTACTCGTGCAGGGCGCGATCTGGCACATCGACTCCTTCGACCAGTGGGGCGTGGAACTCGGTAAGCAACTCGCGAACAAGCTGATCCCGCAACTGCAGGACCAGGACAAACCCGACCTCGAACACGACAGCTCCACCAACGCACTGATCCGCCGTTATCGTGCTGCGCGTAAGGAAATCCCATGAGCGCGGAGCAGATCAGCCCGCTCGCCGGCAAGCCAGCGCCGAAGGACATCCTCGTCGACGTCGACAAACTTCTGGCCGCTTATGCGGATATCCGTCCGGATCCGGAAAACCTGTCGCAACGGGTTTCGTTCGGCACGTCGGGGCACCGCGGTTCCTCGCTGGCTGGCAGCTTCAACGAATGGCACATCCTCGCGATCACGCAGGCGATCTGCGACTACCGTGCGAAGGAATCGGTCACCGGACCGTTGTTCATCGGCTTCGATACCCACGCGCTGTCGCAGCCCGCATTCCGCAACGCGCTGGAAGTGTTGGCGGCCAACGGCGTCGAGGTGATGACTTCGAGGGGCGGCGAATTCACGCCGACCCCGGCGATTTCGCACGCGATCCTGGTGCACAACCGCGGACGCGAAAGCGCGTTGGCCGACGGCATCGTGATCACGCCGTCGCACAATCCGCCCGACAACGGCGGGTTCAAATACAACCCGGTCAACGGTGGGCCCGCCGGCACCGACATCACGGGCTGGGTGCAGAACCAGGCCAATCATTACCTGGAACACAAGCTCGCGGGCGTCAAACGCGTACCGTTCGCGCAGGCCTGCGCGGCGGCGAGCACCCGCACGCACGACTACCTCGACACGTACATTTCCGATCTCGCCCATGTCATCGATTTCGACGTGATCCGCGGCGCCGGCCTGAAGCTGGCCGTCGATCCGCTGGGCGGGGCAGGGGTGCACTACTGGGCACCGATCGCCGAACGCTACAAGCTCGACCTGATCGTCGTCAGCGAAGAAGTTGATCCGCGCTTCGCTTTCATGACCGTGGACTGGGACGGCAAGATCCGGATGGATCCATCGTCCGAATACGCGATGCAACGCTTGCTAGCATTGAAGGACAAATACGACGTTGCGTTCGCTTGCGACACCGACCACGACCGTCACGGCGTGGTGACACGTTCGTCCGGGTTGCTGCCGTCGAACCACTATCTGGCCGTGATGATCGACTTCCTGTTTCGCGGGCGGAAGCATTGGCCTGGAACGGTCGCGATCGGCAAGACGGTGGTCAGCACCGCGCTGATCGATCGCGTGGCCGACAAGGTCAAACGGAAAGTCTACGAAGTGCCGGTCGGGTTCAAATGGTTCGCGCCGGGACTGGTCGATGGTTCGCTCGGCTTCGGCGGCGAGGAAAGCGCTGGAGCATCGTTCCTGCGGAGGGATGGATCGGTTTGGACCACCGACAAGGACGGGATCGTGCCCGCGCTGCTGTCGGCGGAGATCGCGGCGCGGGCAGGGCGCGACCCTGGCGAGTGCTACGAGGCGTTGGCGGACGAACTCGGGCGCCCTTTCACCGATCGCGTCGAAGCCGCGGCCACCGATCCGCAGAAACGGAAGCTGGCGAAACTGACCGCCGACGAGCTCCAGCTCGAGAGCCTTGCCGGAAACCCGGTGATCCGCAAGCTCGACAAGGCCCCCGGAAACGGCGCCCCCATCGGCGGCGTCAAGGTCGTTACCGAGCATGGCTGGTTTGCCGCGCGGCCGTCCGGCACCGAGGCGATCTACAAGATTTACGCGGAAAGTTTCAAGGATACCAAACACCTGCAATCGATTCTTGACGAGGCGCAGCAAGTCGTCGACACGGCAATTGCCTGAGGTGTTTTTCGCATGCCGACAAAGAAAGCCAAACCATCCGCACCCGCCCAGTTCAAGGTGGGCGACCACGTTCGCTGGAACTCGGAGGCCGGTCACGTCAGCGGCGTGATCACCAAGGTCCACGTCCGCGACTTCGCCTACAAGGGCCACACCCACCGCGCCACCGCCGACGATCCTCAATACGAGATCAAGAGCGACAAGACCGATCACGTGGCGGCCCATCGCGGCAAGGTGCTGACCAGGGTTCCGAAATGAACCGCGCCGACAACGGCGATGCCGGCCGCGCCGGATACCGCTTGCATTCAGTGCGCCGGCGATAGCCTGAGCGCTGGATCGCACGCGCGACGAGCCACGCGCGATGATCCGGTATCCGCAATCTGCAAGGAGGCAGGCGCACATGGCCGAGTCCGTCAAATTTCTCTATTCCCGTTTTCTTTCGGTATCCACCCTGATCGGCGCCCCGGTCAGGAATCTGCAGGACGAATCCCTCGGCGACCTCAAGGACGCCATGATCGACACTGCCAGAGGCAAGATCGCGTACGGCGTGTTGAGCTTCGGCGGCGTTCTCGGGGTCGGCAACAAATTGTTCGCCGTGCCTTGGGATGCATTCCGCGTCGATCCGGAAAGTGAGCGCCTGGTGCTCGACGTGCCCAAGGACCGCTTGAAGGATGCGCCGGGATTCGACGCCGATCATTGGCCGAATCTTGCCGATCCGAACGTCGCCGGCGAAGTGAACAGGCGCTTCGGCACGACCGCGTCCGGCGAGCACCGGATCCTGCATCCGGACTAGGTTTGCGCGACAAGGGATTGGTTGGCGGGGCCGGGACTGGCGAGCCGCTCGAGCCCGGGGGGCGACGCCGGCGCACTGGCTGCTCGTTCTTGATTGATGCAAATGCCTATTGTGTCAAATTACCGCCGCTGGCTTCAACGCCTCTGGGCGCACGGCACAGGCTGGTTATCGACCAACAACGTCTCCACGCTGTTGCCCGTCTGACGCGCAACAAAACCAGCCAGGCAAAAGAAGCGCTCCCGAGTAGACCCAGAAACCGAACCAGCGACCGCTGGACGCAACACGGGCGGCACAGGCAGCAAACCAGCAGAAGCCACAGGGCGCGCAACGGCGGGCGCTGGCACCGATGATGCAGCGGGCCAAAGACCGAACACGAACAGCCACAACAAGCACGCCAGCGCCGTCGCAGCAATCGCAACCCCGTAGTAGAACCACCGCATCCCACCACCTCCTGAATTCCCGCAAGCAAGGAGGATGCCAGTGCGATACGAGGAGCTTCCCGGGCCGCTCGAAGGGTGGACCTACGACGAAGAAGGCGTGATGCACACGCCAAGCGGCTACCGCTGCACCGCGCAGCAGATCGAGGGCATGCTATGGCTATTGGGCCGCCTGCTCTTCAACCCCGAAAAATGTTGATCCACTCCGACGAAGCAGCGGGCGCGCTGCGGCCGATCTACGAGCGCGCGCACATCGACACGACTAACAGCGACGCTACGCACCA
>Ga0207667_10000950_pt1 | contig 36967 bp, 27 predicted proteins | sample KBSCornC52_FD_184301 | JGI IMG/M metagenome (GOLD analysis project Ga0207667, IMG submission 184301) | Corn rhizosphere microbial communities from Kellogg Biological Station, Michigan, USA - KBS Corn C5-2 (SPAdes) (version 2) | ecosystem: Host-associated > Plants > Roots > Rhizosphere > Soil ...
AGCTTGAGAGGAGGCGCTTTCGTTCCCGGATCGAGCCGCGTATTCTGGCGCGATGCGCAGCAGTTTGCTCGGAGTGACGCTCACTTGCGCTTTCGCGTCGCTTCACTGCAGTAGCTCCTCGTCGCACCCCGGCACGGGCAGCGGCGGCAACCTCGGCGGCGCGGGCAGCATGAGCCAAGCAGGCGCGGCCGCGGGCGGCGCGAGCAGCGCGGGCACGAGCGGCGTTTCCGGCGCGGGCACATCCGGTGATTCGAGCGGCGCGGGAACGAGTGGCAGCGCGGGCGCGGGGGGATCGGCGGGCACCGGCGGCGCGGCGAGTGACCCGTGCACCGATCGCACGATTTGCGAAGACTTCGAGCAGCTCGCGCTCGGTACGGAACCAGCGGCGCCCTTTTCGATCCACAAGAACAAGGGCACGGTCACCGTCGACGCAACGCACGCGCACAGCGGCAAAAAAGCGTTGAAGGTTTCGGTCACCGCCACCGCGAGCGATGACACCTATCGCCAGGCGATGCTCGCGATCACGGGCGCGCCGCTGTTACCGCTGGCGAACAACAGCGTGTACGGCAGGTTCATGATCTACACCGAGCGCGTCCCCGACAAATCCGTGCATTGGACGATCGCGCACGGCGACGGGCCGTATCAAACCAGCACCGCCACCTACAACTACGGCGGCATGGGCGGGCTCATGGCCAATTACTACCGCAACACGAGCCCCGATCCGACAGACTGCTGGCAATCGAATCAACAAGTGTTTCCGACCGGCAAGTGGACGTGCGTCGGCTTTCACTTCGACGGCGCGCAGAACAAAATGCAATTTTCGCTCGACGGCGTCGACATCAGCGACGTCGACGTGGACGGCAACGCGAAGAGCGACCAAACCTGCACCGTCAAAGGCGTGGACGGAAAGTGGTACGCGCCAGCGCCGTTCAAAAACATCAGCGTCGGCTGGGAGAGCTATCAACACGACTCCGTCGGCGCGCACGACGCATGGATCGACGACCTGATCTTGGACGATTCGCCGATCCTCTGCCCCTGAGCTGTCCGCACGCTGGGCTCGGCGTGCTCGTTTTGCGCACAGAAGAGCCCGATTTTGCGTTCGGGCCGGCGAAACAGCGCGCTTTTCGAGAGCAAACGCGGGCACGACCGCCTTTCGCCCCGCGCGAAACGCGCTAGGTTACCCGGCATGAACGGTTACCGCAGCCGCACGTCCACCCAAGGTCGCAATATGGCCGGAGCTCGCTCGCTTTGGCGCGCGACGGGCATGAAGGACGCGGATTTCGAAAAGCCCATCATCGCCATCGCCAACAGCTTCACCCAGTTCGTGCCCGGGCACGTGCATTTGCACGACGTCGGGCAGCGCGTCAAAAAGGTGATCGACGCCGCGGGCGGCTGGGGTGTCGAGTTCAACACGATCGCCGTCGACGACGGCATCGCGATGGGCCACGGCGGAATGCTCTACTCGCTGCCGAGCCGCGATCTGATCGCGGACAGCGTCGAATACATGGTCAACGCCCACTGCGCCGACGCGCTCGTGTGCATCTCCAATTGCGACAAGATCACCCCGGGCATGCTGCTTGCCGCCATGCGCCTCAACGTGCCCACGATCTTCGTCTCCGGCGGCCCGATGGAAGCGGGCAAGATGGTCGGCAGCCACGATCGCGACGGCAAACCGCTGATCCGCAAGCTCGATTTGATCGACTCGATGATCGCCTCGAGTGACTCCAAAGTGAGCGACGCCGAGCTGAAAGAGATGGAGCGCTCCGCGTGCCCGACGTGCGGGTCCTGTTCCGGCATGTTCACCGCCAACAGCATGAATTGTCTGAACGAGGCCCTCGGCCTGGCATTGCCGGGCAACGGCACCTTGCTCGCGACTCACGCGCGGCGCTGGGAGCTGTTCGCCGCTGCGGGCGAGCGGATCGTGGCCCTGGCCAAGCGCTTTTATTTGGACGGCGACACGAGCGTGCTGCCGCGCAGCATCGCCACGTTCGAAGCCTTCGAGAACGCGATGACACTCGATATCGCCATGGGCGGCTCGACCAACACGGTGCTGCACATCTTGGCCATTGCCGAAGAGGCCGGCGTCAATTTCAAGATGTCGGACATCGATCGCTTGTCCCGCAAAACGCCGAGTATCTGCAAGGTCGCACCGTCCTCGCATTACCACGTCGAGGACGTGCATCGCGCCGGCGGCATCTTCACCATTTTGGGGGAGCTCGATCGCGCGGGGCTGATTCACCGCAACGTGCACACCGTGCATGAAGCGGCGATCGGCACAGCCATCGATCAGCAGGACATCCGGCGCGCGGGCGCGAGCGCAGCCGCCAAGCAACGGGCACTGGCCGCGCCCGGCGGCGTGCCGACGCAGACCGCGTTTTCACAAGACAAATACTTCGCCGAGGTCGACTCCGACGCGCAGCACGGTTGCATCCGCGATATCGAGCACGCCTACACCAGCGAGGGCGGTTTGGCCGTGCTGTACGGCAACATCGCGTTGGAAGGCTGCATCGTGAAGACCGCGGGTGTCGATGAATCGGTCTGGCGCTTCGAGGGCCCGGCCCGCATCTTCCATTCGCAAGACGCCGCTTGCGACGCGATTTTGGCGGATCAGATCAAAGAAGGCGACATCGTCGTCATCACCTACGAGGGCCCGAAGGGCGGCCCTGGCATGCAGGAAATGCTGTATCCGACCTCATTTTTGAAGGGCAAGGGCCTCGGCAAGGCCTGCGCGCTGATCACCGACGGCCGCTTCAGCGGCGGGACTTCGGGCTTGAGCATCGGTCACGTCTCACCGGAGGCCGCCGAGGGCGGCGCGATTGCGCTGATCGAAGAGGGAGACCGAATTTTGATCGATATCCCGAAGCGGCGGATCGACGTGCTGGTCGACGAACGCACGCTGGCGCAACGCCGTGAGACGGCCGAAGCGCGCGGCCGCGACGCATTCCGCCCGAACCGCGACCGCTACGTGTCGACCGCGCTGCAAGCCTACGCGCACATGACCACGAGCGCCGCGCGCGGCGCCGTGCGCGACTTGTCGCAGCTCGCACACTCGACGCCAAAGACGTCGCGATGACGACGCGCCTGCTGCTGATCCGGCACGGCGCAACCGTGCTCAGCGCGGAGGATCGCTTTGCCGGCGCAACCGATGTCGAGCTCTCCGACGAAGGGCGCCGGCAAGCGCGTTGCCTGGGCGAGCGACTCGCCGACGCCGAGCTCGCGGCGATCTACGCGAGCCCGATGCGGCGCACGAGCGAAACGGCCAAGCTCGTCATGGGCGCGCATCCGCTGGCGCTCGAAACCGATGCCGGCCTGAAGGAGATCAACCACGGCCGCTGGGAGCAGCTGACGCGCCGAGAAGTGGAGGCTCGCTTTCCGGAAGAATACGAGACTTGGGAGGCGGATCCGTTCACCTTCGCTCCAGAAGGCGGCGAGTCCGGGCTCTCGGTGATGGCGCGAGCGCTGCCGGTGTTGAGGCGAATCATAGTGGCTAATGCAGGTAAGACTGTGGCGGTGGTGTCGCACAAAGCCACGATTCGGCTCGTGCTGTGCAGCTTGCTCGGCATCGATGCCCGCGGCTATCGCGACCGCTTGGATCAATCACCCGCCTGCCTGAACGTGCTCGATTTCAAGGATCCGGTGCGCGCGCGCTTGGTTGTCTACAACGACACGTCGCACTATGTGGCTCGCCCGGCAAAGTCCGAATCTCGCCTGTCCAAATGGTGGGGTTGACCCGCGACGGCGGTCCGCGTTTCGTACTATTTCGAACGCCGAGCGCAGCTTTCGCGCTGTGAAGAGCGGCAGGTCCATCAAATTCTATCTGCCACGCAATTTGTGGATCCGGTACCAGCCGGCGCTGCGCGCCTGTTCTGTTTAAGCTCGAATAAGTGCGCTTGGGTCGCCGCATCTGCGGACTCCGAGCGCGATCGCGATGCGCGGGTGAGGGGGAGCGGATCCCGACAGTGCGGCACGCCGCACCGCACCTCTCGAAGCGCGCGGCCGACAAATCCGGGGCTTGCTCGCACGCGTTGGACTGCAATTGACGATTGAGTCAAACGAAGCATTGTCGCGGAGGCAGAGGTAGTGCAATGCTTCACGGATCAAGGTTCTGTCATCCGTGGCTATCAGCGAACCATCTCCCGCCCCACAGCAAGAAGATCCTATCAGCGAACAGCGCGTCGTCGGCGATCCCGTCGGCATCAAGCTGCGCTACCGGCAATGCCTGATCACGCTTCGGGCGGGGAAGCTGTACTTGGGGCGCAGCCCGGAGTGCGAGCTGGCGATCAGCGATCCGGCGGTCTCTCGTCGTCACGCCCGGCTCTGGGTGAGCCCGGCGCAAATCGTGATTGAGGATCTGGGCAGCCAAAACGGCGTGTACGTGAACGGCACGCGCATCCACGGCCCGTGCGAGCTGCGAGCGGGCGATTTGCTCCGCATTTGCACGCATGAGCTTGAGCTGGTCGACGTCGAGCTCGCACCACCGCCGCCGGAACCCGAGGCGAACCGCTACCGCATCACCGCAGATACGCTAACCGGCGCGTCCAAGACCACGCTGGTAGAGGAGGTGCACGCGACCGCCAGTCGTCCGCCCGCGCAGCGCATGAACATGCGAGTCGAGCCGCGCACACCTCGGCCGAGCACCAATCCGCCCGGCAGTGACTCGCTGACCAAAGCCGTCGTGCAGTTGGATGAATCGCTCCACGCGGGGGATCTGTCCGAAGCCGAGCGACGCCTCGGCCCGATCCTCATGCGCGTGCACGAGCTCCTACTCGAGCAGCACCCGAGCGGAGTCGAGCTGGCCGAGCACGTGGTGGTTTCGGCCGCGCGCTTGGCGGGCGAGACGCGCAACGCCGCCTTCATGAACTACGCGGTCACGCTCTATCAGCTGGCCAATCGCCCACTGCCCGAGCCCGCGGTCAATGTCATCCACGTGCTGGTGCAGGCCGGGCTCTACCCGAACATGATCGCGCTGGAGAGCTACGTCGCGAAAATCTCGGCTCACAGCGCGCACTTCGACGAAACGGAGCTGTTCTTGCTGGATAGCTTGCGCCGCGTCGTCGCTCGGGCCTGAGCAGCGCGTCCCGAACCCGTGCCGGCTCGGAGGCTCGCTGCGCGACCACGTCAGCGTTTCAAACACGGGTTCAGCGGGTCGCCATCGTCTCGGCAAGGCGTACGGGAAGTGACGCTGGCTGGCGATCCACGGTGAGACTCGTTGCGCTTCGCGTGCGGCGCGGCGGGCCCGAGCAGAGGCGCGCTCGGGGCCGCGCTCGCCTGCTCGAGCGCGGCGATGCGCTCGTTCAGCATCGCCGCGCGCTCCGCCGCGTGAGCGCGAATCGCGTCGGCTTCGCGCTGCGCCTGGCGTTCGCCGGCCTGCGCGTTCTCGAGCAGCGCGCGCGAGCGCTCGAGTTCTGGGCGAGAGAACGCGACGTACAGGCCGATCGCGGCGAGCCAACTCGCGACGCACGACGCAGCCGAAAACCAGCTCAGAAAGCGGGCGCGAGCGGTGCGTTCGAGCAGCCGGAGCTCCGCCTGCCGAAGCGCACTCTGCGCTTGGAGCAATGCGACTTCAGAGTCTCGGCGCAGTCGCGCTTCGCGCTCGGCGCGTTCGAGCTCGAGCAGGCGCGCTCGTTCCAAATCAGCGAGCTCGGTTTGCCGTGCTTCGGTCGCCGAACGCTGCACTCGGCGTTCGAGCTCGAGCCGGTGCTCGGCTTCGCGCGCGCGCTCGCGCTCCGCGGCCAGACGGGCGCGCTGTTCGGCTTCGGCTTGCGCCTTGCTGCGCTCGGCCTCGAGCTTACGCAGCGCGGCCAAGGAATGTAACCCCGAGGACTCATGCGGCTCGGCCATGCATCAGCTCAGACGCGCGGATCAGGCCGGAGCTTGGGTACCCTGAATAAACTTTTCGTGCGACGAGGCTCGGCGGTCAGTAAAACGCGACGTCGTCGATCCAAACGTCGAACGCTTGGCGCGGGCCGCACAGGAAGCTCAGCGTGAACGTCTTGGTCGTGTCGAAGGTCGGGAATTGCTTACCCCAGCCCTGTTGTTTGAACATCGCAAACGGCAGGCGGAAGGTTTGAAACATATCCCCCAAGTTCACGGCCGTGCCGAAATGGTCGCCACACGCGATGCAACCCGGGGCGGCCATCGTGTCCGCGTTGCTGATCATCACGCGCACCAGCTTCGCCGCAGTGGTTTTTCCGAGCCTCGCGCTGAAGGTGATGCCCGTGTGCGCGCTGATGTCATAGGCTTGCGGAACCGCGCCGTTGACCACGAAATTGGCGCCGATCAGCGCTCCCCAAGTGGTGAAGTTGGCACCCGTGGTGTGCAGAGCGCGCGTGCTTCCGGGCCGCGCTGGGCTGAGCAAAGCGGGCAACGCTTCCGCGCCAGGATTGGGGGTTTGCTGGCTCGACCCGTCATTGGACGCAAACCAAGCGCCGTTGCGCCCGGCATTGGGCAACAGTTGGCTATCGCCGTCCTCGAAGTCGTCGATCACGAGCGCATCGGGCCGCGCGTCTGCACCGCCACTACCGCCCAAGAGCGTGCCTCCGGCCGACGTCCCGCCCATGTCGTCGCCGCCGCTCGCGGAGCCGCCCTGAGCGTCGCCCCCATTCGACGAGCCGCCCGGCGCAGAGCCCGCCAGCGCCGAATCTCCTGCCGTCGCTCCGCCACGTGCCAGCGGATAATCCTCGAACGACACCAGACAGCCTGCCAAGGACAGTCCACCGAACACGGACCACGCCCACGCGAGGCGGCGAGTGAAGAGAACGAATCCGCGCAAAACGCACTACCCTAGCGCAGATTGCCCGCGCTTCCCAGGTAACGCCGGTCTTCCGTCAGAAGGTCTGACGCAGGGAGAAAAATGCAGTCTCGGGCGTCACTCCGGCAGACACGCTTGTCTCGTGCCCGCGCTTACTCGTTAGGATGAAGTAGCTGCCCGCTGCTGCTGCAACCACTCCGGTAGCGAAACCAGTGACGCTCACGACGCCGAGCGTGCGACCCACAGCGCCTGCGTCCTTGCCCGTTTGATTGCAGGTCTTTTCGCGGGTATTGCAGTTGTCGTCGTAAACATTTTTTTGATGCAGCACGAGCGCGCCACTGACTGCGCCTACCAATAGCCCCGCTGCGCCCACACCGGCGAGAACGTAGCCAAGGGTGCGATGGTCCTCGCTGCTGACCTGCACTTCGGGGGCTTCGGCCTCGACGATCAACGCAGGGCCCGGCGCAATCTTCACCTCGGCGGTCTCGCCGGGCTCGAGCGCGACGTCCAGCGAACGCGGAGCGCGTCCAGGCGCGCTGACGATTAGGTGATGCGTGCCTGGATCGAGCGGCAGCGCGACGCCGAAGCTACCCACCGTGAACTCGGTGTCGCCTTCCTTCACGCGCATCGTGCGCGGGGCACCTGGCGCGAGCACCATCGTCAAGCGCGGCACGCGCGGCTCGAGCGCCGCCAGCCGCCGTTGCGCGACCGGCAGCCGATCGTCGCCCTCGGGCAGCTGAGCGACGACACCGCGGAACAGGCTCCACGCGCTGGCGAGCCGGCCGCGTTTCTCCTCGCAGTCGGCTAGGTTGAAGCGCGTGCCGAGCGCCGGATCGAGCCGCTCACTCTCGCGAAAACGCGCGCACGCGGTGTCGAAGTCGGCCGCCGCCAGCGCCACCCGCCCCTGGTCGAACAAGGCCTCGGCCGCAGCTGGATTCGTGCCCTCGGCGCGCGCCAGACCGGCGTGCGCGAGGCACACGCTCAGCACCATTACGGACAAGGGCAAGCGGCAAAGCATCGATACGAGTCTCGAGCGGACCCCCAATCGTAGCGCTCCACCCCAAAAGAAGCGAGCCGCACTCTCCGCTCGAGAGTGCGGCTCCAATCCCCCCCATCCCCCCATCCCCGAGTCACGTTCCCCACATACGAAATCCCCCCGACAAATCCCCCCTATCCAAAGTCCCCCGCGCTGCCACCACCTGCGGCAACCACGAGACCGGCACAGCTTTCTGCAACCGGTTCCGCGAATCGTCGCACCTCGCACATCTCGGGCCCGCTGCGATGTCCGGCCGCGAACGCCACGCGCGGGCCAGCACCATCGATTCGCGACTCAGCTGGGGGACTGTCGATTCGCGGCTCAGAGACGCGCCCCGGCGCGCCCCGCAGGCGCCCGCCGAGCTCCGCCGCGTTCGGCGCCGGAATGCCCACGCGGCACGGCGGGGTTCGACTTGGCCGGGAGCGGTAGTGGGGGAACTTGCCATGCGCCTCGAAGATCGAAAGCTCGCCTCCGAAGATCGAAAGCTCAGCTCAACCTGGGTAGGCCTCTTTAAGCACAGTACGTGCCAGCGGCACACACCGGGACAATCGGCTAATTCACTGAATTTCTGGACGAATTACCGCTGGGACTGGCACAGTTGGCACAGTGTCACGGGCGCTCGGATCCGGATCCCGGCGCCCGCAGCTCAACGATAAAGCAGCCCGAGCACGACGTGAAACGCGGGAGCCACCATGTACGGGAACACCTGCCAGGCCAGAAGCAGCCCTAGGAACTCAATGGCCGGCATCTGCCGCATGCGCTCGTACAGTGAGCCGAAGGTATCCGGGAAGAAGCCCGAGAGCACGCCCGCGCCGTCGAGCGGCGGCACCGGGATCAAGTTGAACAGGAACAGCACGACATTGAGCTTGAGCATCACCCCGAGCGCCATGGCCAGTGCGGCCAGCGGCGAGTGGGCACCTCCGCGGATCGCCTCGACGTACTGCGTGCTCGAACCTTCACTCGCATATTGGAAGACGTGCGCAGCGAGCAGAGCGCGCATCGTGCCGAGCGCGATCAGGGCCAGGAGCAAGTTGGCGCACGGCCCGGCCAGCGACATCAAGGCCTGCCGCCGTGGGTGTAGCCTGCCCCACTCCGCATTGAATGGTACCGACGCGAAGCCCACCATCCAGCCGAGTTGCCAGTACGAGATAATCGGCACGAGCACCATGCCAACCGGCGAGCGCCGGATGTGCGGCGACGGATCGAGCGTCACGTGACCTGTTTCGTAGGCCGTGAGATCGCCGCCTTTGTACGCGAGAAAGGCGTGGGAAAATTCGTGGAACGTCGTGCTGAACAGAAACACGAGGTACCAGATCAGCAAACCGGGGAGCATTTCGGCCATCGCGCCCGACGAGTTGTACTCTGAACCGTGCGCAAGATCCGCAGCCAAACCGGCGCTCCCAGCCGAGCGGGCACTGCCAGCCGGCCCAGCGCGGAAAGCTCGTCTTGGCTTTCTCAATCATCCAAGCTTCGTTGGGGTGTAACATCGCGGCCATGATCGGCAGACGTTTCGCATTGTTTTCGCTGATGCTCGCGCTGCTCCCCGCCGGCCTTGCTGGCTGCGGGGGCCCGAATTCGCGGCTGATCACCGTGCGCACCGGCGGCGGCTCGGGAGCGATCGACTTCGCCGTCAAGAACGCGACCAGCGCGCCGATCAACGCGCTCTATCTGGCCAAGACCGAGCGCGTCAGCGCGGCCGGCGACAACCTGGATTACGACTCGCCGCAGGGCATCGCACTGTGGGGGCCGGACCTATTGAGCCATTCTGGGATCGGCAGCGGCGATCGCATGAAGATTGACGTCCCCGAGCCCGGCGTTTGGGACGTGCGGGCCCTGGATCGCGATAGCCGTTACCAGCACGTGACCGGCCTGCGACTGAATGCCGGCGGCCGCTACATCCTCGAGTTGAACGAGGGTGGCTGGCGCGTGAAATAGCGGCGGCGATTTGGCTACTCCGAACGCCACGGACGAGGTAAGAACCACGTCTCAGAGCGCGGCTCGGCAGGGTGAATATGCCCGGAAAACGCCGACTATTGCGGTGTGGGTTTGCATCTTTCTGAATTATTGATCGATAATTCATTTTAGATGCACCGCTTCGCACGGCTTTTCTGATGGGCTGGCTCCGCGACCTGATGGCGCAGTCGGAGTCCGGCTGTCGCAGCTACGGAGAGCTCGCGCGCGCCGCGCTAAAAAGCACCGACTGGCCGGCAGAATCGCGCATGGGCGAACGCTCGCTGGCCAGCATCCTGAGCAAGCTCGACCGCAATCAGGAGGCAGACTGGTTGGCCGAGCGGGTCGGGGTGCAGCGCGTGCTGTCCGAAGTCTTGGGCGTGCCGCTGGCTGATCTGCGAGCCGCCGCGACCCCCAGCACGAGCGGCGTGCGTGGCGATCTGCGGCGCCTGCGCTTGAGCTCCCTGCGCTACGCGCGCGCGCTCGATTTGGTCGACGAGCCGCTCTGCCCGGGCATCCCCGGCGCGGTGCTCAACCCGGGTGCGTATCAGCGGCTGTTCTGGCACGCGCCGAGCGGCTCCGGCCGCTCGCTCGTGGGACGCTTCTTGGAGGCGCGCGGCCTGTGCACGGTGCTCGAGGCCGAGACGTTCGCAGATGCTCTGGCTCGTCTGCCCGAGCGCGGCCCGGTGTTCATCGAGCTGCACGCCCAGCGTGAACCCCTGCCGGACCCGCCGCGCGAAGGGGTGTGCGTGGCCGGGGATTTCGAGCTCGGGGCGAGCGGATGGCAGGAGCTAAGCTCGCCGCCCGTCGCCTCCTACCTCGCCGAGCTCGTGGCCTGGGTCAACGAGCGCTTGCCGGCGGACGGCCGCTTCGACGCGCGGCGCACGCTCGCCTGGCTGGAGGGCGAGCTACTCGAAAGTGGCATGCTGGACGGCTTGGGCGCGGCGCTCGGGCTGTGCGGTCTGGCGGACGAGCTCGGCGTTCACACGCTGGAGCGCAAATCGGTCCGCCAAATCGCGGAGCGCTACTGCCGCGACAGACTGCTGGGCGCCCTCGATCCGGAAGCGTCGCACGCGGGCTGGTTGAAGCGCCACGGTTACGACGCACTGATTGGCCTCGGCCGCCGCTTGCTCGCGGACTCGGACACACCCTGGGACGAGCCGCGCACGCTCGAGACCTGGCTCGAGCTCGTGCCGCTCGAGCAGCAACGCGAGCCCGACCTGGCTTGGATGCGGCTTTCATTGAGTCAGCCTGACTCTGGCATTCGCCCGTCCGACATCGAAAAAGCAGCGCGCAAGCTCCCGCCCGGCGCATTTCGCCTCGTGCGCGCGCTGATGCGAGCGGACATTTTGCAGAGTCCCTATCAAGATGGGCGCGCGCGCGACGCGGCTGACGCGCGCTTGGCGCTCGGCCCGCGCTGGTTCTCGAGCGCGCTGCGCCGCGAAGCGACGCGCGCGCTCGTCTCCGGTCCGACGGACGATTTCGGCGAGGCGTTACTCCGCGGGCACGCGGCTCCGAGAATCGCGCGCCAGCTCGTGGAGCGCCTGGCGGACCGCGGCAGCGCGTTCATCGACGGACTGCTCGAGCTCGAAGGCGTGGATAGCCCCGCACGCGCCGCGGCCATCGACATGACCTTTCGCGCCGCCGGCGTGGCGCTGCTCGCTGGCGCGGAGCTCGCGAGCGATTCGCTCGAGCCACTCTGGGACGAGGTGATCGAAGCGCGCTTCGAGCTAGCGGGAGAGCTGCCCTGTCCGCGCATCGAATACCCCGAGCCGGCAAGCGACGCCTTGCTGACGCGCGGCGTTTGGTACCTCGCGGCGTTCGCCATCAGCGGCGAACTCGGTCAGCGTGCGGGGCGTCGCCACGCGCTGCTCCGGCCTTGGCAGACGCGCGAAGTGAGCGCCGATTTGCGCGCGGTTTGTCGGCAAATTGCCCGCGATTTGCCGACCGCTGCGCGCGACCGACCCTGGGCGCTGCGCGCATTTTCGCTGTTCGCGCGCTTGCGCGCCGAAATCGGCGCGCTCGGCGCGTTCGATGCGCCGGAGCTACTCGAACAACCAGCGGTGATTTTGGACGAGGTCGAGCACGGCGTGCTGACTTGGTCTTCGGTCGCCGGCATTGCTCAGAGCACGCTCGGACTCGCGGCTCTGCAAGCGCTCGGGCGCGAACGCAACGCAGCGTTTGGAACCGTGGCGGCCGCCGTTTGGCAAGCCTGGGACGACGCCGAGCGCCCGCGCGTCGGCGCTGAGTTCTTGGCGCCAGAGGCTGCGAGCGCAAGCCTGTTCTGGCCGCACATCCCAGCTCGGCTCTTGGAGAGTCTACTGTGCGACGCGCACCCTGCGCGCATCCCCTACGAGCTGTTCGAAGACTCGCACTGGCAAGCCTTCTTGGCCGCGCTCGCGCGGGCGCCCGAGCGCGCCGCAGACGCGCGCGCCTTCGAGCTTGCGCCGGAGCGCGTGCTCGAAGCAGCGCTCTCTCAGGGAGTCGAAAGCCATGCGCTGTTTGTCGCGCTGTTTCAGCGCGCGCCCGAACGCGCTGAACGCGAACTCGAGCGAGCCCTCGATACGCCGGATGAACGCGAGACCGGGCGACTCGGCGTGCTGCTCGCGGCCGCGCCGAGCGCTGAGCTGCCCCGGCTATTTTCGCTGTTTTCGCGGCCCAACGTGCAGAACTTGGGGGGCGAAAAGCTGAGCGTAGTGCGCCGCTTTTTGCACGGTTGCGTGCGCGCGCGGCGCCCGGGTTACCGCGAGGCATACGCCTGTCTGTCTGCGCTCGAACAACGGCTCGCCCCGGCCATCGAGCGCGCTTGACACTTCGCGAGCAGGCGCCCCAAATGTGGGGTGCCATGCGCGCGGTGAGTCTCCAGGGCGGTTTCGGATTCGAGCACCTCGCCTTCGAGGACAGGCCGATCCCCGTGTGCGGCCCGCGCCAGGTCTTGCTGCGTGTGCGCGCGGTGTCACTGAACGCGCGCGACGTGATGATGGTGACGGGCAGCTACAATCCGCGGCAGCCACTGCCGCTCGTGGTTTGCTCGGACGCCGCAGGGGAAATCGTGGCGCGCGGTGAACAAGTCAGCGAGTGGGCCGAGGGCGATCGAGTGTGTCCGATTTTCGCCGGGCTCTGGCAAGGCGGGCCTCTCAGCAGACCACTACAGCGGAGCTCCCTCGGCGGCCCCTTGGACGGCACGCTACGTGAATACTTCGTGGCGGATGCGAGCGCGGTCGTGCGCGCGCCCGCGCACCTCGATTCAATCGAGGCCGCCTGCTTGCCGTGCGCCGGCGTCACCGCATTTCGCGCATTAATCGAGCTCGGTCAGCTCGGCGCGGGCGAGCACGTGGTGTGCATCGGCACGGGCGGCGTTTCGACGTTCGGCGTGCGCATCGCGCACGCCGTCGGTGCGCGCGTGATCCTGACCAGCCGCAGCGCGACGAAACTGGCCCGCGCCTCGAGCCTGGGCGTCGAAGCCGCGATCGACGTCACGCGCGATCCGGAGTGGAGCAAGGCCGTGCGCGCACTAACCTCTGGCGAGGGCGCCCAGCACGTGCTCGAGGTCGGCGGAGCGCAAACCCTGCAGCAGAGTTTGAAGGCCGTGCGGATGGGCGGCACAATCAGTGTGATCGGCGTGCTCTCGGGCGCGCTGGCTGAGCTCGATCTGCGGCCGCTCTTGATGCAAGACGTGCGCGTGCAGGGCGTGTTCGTCGGCAGCCGCCAGACCTTCTCGAAGCTCCTCGAGCTGGTCACGGCACACGCGATCCGGCCGGACGTCGACCGCGTATTTCCTTTTTCGGAGACGCGCGCAGCGTTCGAGTACGCGGCCAGCGGTCAGCAATTCGGCAAGGTCGTGATTTCGCTCGAGTGAGCACGCACGCGCGCTCACTTCTTGTCGGGCTTGGCGCACTGAGTGCGGGTGTCTTCGACCCGACATTTTTGCCCGGCTTTGCAGGCCTGATCGAGCGCGAACGCGCCGCCCTTGCAGGCCAAAATGCTGGCGCCGTCCGGCGTGCAGGAAAAGGCCTGTCCGTCGAGCTTCTTGTCGCACGCGTCGCCGAGCTTCGCGAGCGAGGTATCACAGCTCAGCTTGCCGCCCGTGACCGTGCAGCCATTCGCGCCGCGGCACGGGTAAAGCGGGACCATCGCGTGATCTTTACAGATCAAGACCTGACTGCCGTCGCTCGCGCAGGCCTTACTGGTTTCGTCTTTGCACGCATCATTCAATTCCGCGACCGACGTGTCGCACAGCGCGCGTCCCTCCGCGTCCGTGCAGCCGCGCGTGCCGCGACAGGACACGACCGTATATCGCCCCCCGCGGCAGGCGAGCATCGCGTCTTTCGCAGTGCACGTGGCCGCGCCTTCGTCGTCCGAGCTACACGGATCGCCAGGCTTGTCGGCGCTGAAGTCACAGCTCGTGCCCTTGTCGCTCGTAGCGCAGCCGCGCGGACCGCGACACGGCGTCTCGATGAAATTCCCCGCTTGGCAAGCGAGCTCGCGCTGCCCGTCGATACAGCGTGCTTCACCCTTGTCGCACGCGCTGCCCACGCCCGGTTTGCAGGCTGCCGCGAGCGACAGGCAAACCAAGAGGGTGACGAGCGAGAAGCGCAAAGCGTGGGTCAGTCTAGTCGGCTCGGCCGACTTCGGGCGGGTTCATTCCGGCGCTCGCCGTTCAGCTCCGGGTCGCCCAGCTAGCTCGCTGATTTTACTAACGAAAACGACGTAAACCCAATGTGGCGCAAGTGCCGCACCAGCGCGCGCGATTGGGCGTGGGCAGGGCCTCCTTCAGGTTGCATACTGACGCGCTACGCGGAGGTAATGAACCATGGGATTACACATCGGCAGCATTGCGCCTGACTTCGAGCAAGACTCGACGATCGGCAAAATCAAATTCCACGACTACATCGGGAGCAGCTGGGCCGTGCTCTTCTCGCACCCGAAGGATTTTACGCCCGTTTGCACGACCGAGCTCGGCCGCGCGGCGAACCTGAAGGACGAGTTCGACAAGCGCAACGTGAAGATGATCGCGGTCAGCGTCGACGACGCTGAATCGCACAAGCGCTGGCTACCGGACATCGAGCAAACGCAAGACGCGAAGATGAATTTTCCGATCCTCGCCGACGCGGATCGCAAAGTCGCCAAGCTCTACGACATGATCCATCCGGAAGCGAACGACACCTTGACCGTGCGCTCGGTGTTCATCATCGACAACAACAAGAAGATCCGCGCGACCATCACCTATCCTGCCAGCACCGGCCGAAATTTCGCCGAGATCCTGCGCGTGATCGACTCCCTCCAATTGACCGACAACTTCAAAGTGGCGACTCCCGCCGATTGGAAAGACGGCGATGATTGCGTGATCGTCCCGGCCATCACCGATCCCGCCGAGCTCAAACAGCGCTTCCCGAAGGGACACAAAGAGCTTCGTCCCTACCTGCGCATGACACCGCAACCGAACAAGTAGCTGCCTCGTTCTACGGCTGAACGGTTGTCCTTGACCCGCTCATCCCGGCGAATACGGCTCCCGCCGTCGTAGTGCTCATCACGCATTACGACGGCGTTGGTCGTTTGTGGCGAACATCATCCGCCCCTAGACCGGAGCTCAGGTAAAAAGGGTGTAGCACGAGATGGCGCGTCCTCGACCCCGGCGCAGCCGTCCGTCAGTGCGTACCACCAACTTCCACTTCGAAACGCCTGACCCAGGTAGTACCTGCGCCGCCCATTATTTCGTTTCCGAACTCGATACTCGCCAGGTAGTCATCGGGATTCGCCAGCTTCAAACTGACCAGGTGCTTGAGCAAGGTATCGATGCCGATCGTGCCTTTGTGCTGAATCGTTGGGCTCTTGAAGGAGAGCAGCACCCAGCCCTTGCCGTTGGCATCTGAACCAATGCTGTCGGCCTTCCACAGCTCGTACTGAACGCCATCGAGCGTCGGCGTCTCGATGACCTCGCCGGCTGGGCGAGCGCCGGACGCGTAATCCATCCAGAACATGACCTCGGTCGTGATGCTCTGGGGATTGGGCTTTTCGGAGCCTCCGGGGGTATTGGTCAACCAAACTTCCGGAGCCAGATCGTAGCTGCCATCTGCCACCGTCTCGACCTCGTAGTCGAGCGCGATACGCGGTACGGCGCTGACTTTCATGGGAAAGCGTGCATCCGTGCTCTTGCCCCCCGACCAGGGCTTCCAACCGAATTCTATCTCGGGATAGGCGAACACCGAGGCATCGAAGCCGGGCCAACTCCAGGTCCAGCCGAGCTCCGTGCGGCCGGCAACGTCGCGCGCGAGCAGGCATTGTTCTGTCTTGCCTTTGGCTTTCTTGCTGCCCCACTGGTTATTTTCGTAGCGATACGGCCCAGTCATGCGCGTGGACCAGGCTGCGCAGTCCGCGGTCACACCGAGGACAGCCTTGCCAGGCGCTCCGCCGCGTTCATGGTCGTCGTTTCCTGCGGCCAGGGCATGGCCTGTCGCCGCCGGCTGCTGGGTGCTATCGGATGCGGACACCGGCACGGGGGAAGCGGCGCAGCCCATGAATGCGGGCCAGAGAACGGTAAGGGACGCGAGGCTCGTGAAGGGTCGCTTGAATGAAGTCGGCATGAGGGTACCGCTAAGATGGGAGTACCGAGCACAGCTGATCATGCTTTCTTCGCGCTAGCGCAATCCGGCGGCGGTTCGCGGCGTAGCGCGCTTTTGATGATCAGAAGGCCCGCCTCGTCCCATCTACCTGGCATACGCGGGCATCCCCCCAAGTCTCGCTCAGCACCGGTGGCCACCGAAGCCCACCTGAGTGACGCCCTCGTGCAGCGCTGAACGCTAGCGTTACCCGGGCACTAGCTGCCCCGGCCTACCGCGGCGCACTTCGGCCTGGCGTGCTCGCGCGCAGCGCTGCGCGCGCCAGGGGACCCCCAAGCGTCGGCCGCAACGGCCGCCGCGGAGTCCCGGGCGGCACGCGGCGCCGTGTGCGATGCCGTGCGCGGCGCAGCCTAGGCCCGGGCACGAATCGCTGACCGGCCGTGAAATACACGGCCGACGCGAACCCCGCAGCGCGACTCAAACCGCGCGGCGGCGGCGGATGCAGACCGCGCCGAGCGCGGCAAGCACTGCGAAGGCGCCGTACGCTCCACGCCGGCCCGGGCCGGGCGCATACGCGCAGCTGGCCGTTGCCGAGGCTTGGCCATTGGCTTCACAGCTCGAGCCCGAACAGCTCGACTCACCGGTTGCGCTCAGATCGAGTTTCACCGTGGGCAGGGCGGCCTTGATCGCGTCGATGCACGCCTGCCCATTGCCGCCGCGATCGACGTACTGCCCGTCACAATACAAGGCGCCTTCCGGCTTCATGCACTCTGCGGTGCAGCCGCCGGTGAGCGTCTCTTCGCACGAAGCGTAGCCCTTGGCTTGGCAGTTCACTTGGCATTCGAGCTTACTTTGCGCGGTGCACGAGCCCTCGCAACGGCCCGAGCACTTGGCGTCACACGTCGCGCTCGCCGGCTTTCCGGTACAGCTCGCGTCGCACTCGGCCGCGAAGTTTGCCTGACAGGACGCGGTGCAGTGCGCTTTATCGGCGCTCGAACCGCATTGTGCGTTGCACTGCGCGGTCGCGTCCGCCTTGCAGCTCGCCGAGCAATCGTACATCGCCGGAGTGACCATACACTCACTCTTACACGATGCTTCGCAACTGCCGGTGCAGCTGACTGACGGCACTTGCGGGCACGACCCCTCGCACGAAGCGTCCAGCTTGGCGGAACAGGCGAGCTCGAAGTTGATTGGCGTGCAATTGGCAGTGCAGCCGCCGCTGACCTCCGTTTCGCACATCGCGTCTGCTTGAATATCGATGTTGCCGCAAGCAGCGAGGCCCGCGTGAGCGTTTTGGGTGGCGAGCAGGGGCAACGCGCCGAGCGCAGTCGCGAAGGCAAAAGCAAAGGAATTTTTCATCGAACCCTCATTAAGCTTTAGATTGTGCATTCGCCGCAGCGAACGCGTCCAGCGCGACCGAGCAACGGGATGCAAGTGGAGTGCCGGCACTCGCTTTGTAGCATACGCAGCGATATCGCGAATCTTCCCTGCTCCGGGCCGGGCTCCCCCGCGACAATTCAGCCGCGGTGTTGCCCCGGCGCCACAGCGTTGGGGCCATAAAATGTGCTACCGCGCCGCGCCATCTCGACCAGCACGGGCGCGGGCGTGAAGCGCGCACCGAGTGTCCCTTGGTAGGATTCTAGGCGCCGCACGAGCTCCGTCGCGCCGACCGCGTCTACATAGCGGAACGGTCCGCCGCGGAACGGCGGGAAGCCGAGCCCGAAAATCGCGCCCACGTCTCCGTCGCGTGCGCTGCGCAAGATGCCGTCGCCGAACGCATGCGCGGCCTCGTTGATCATCTGCAGCGCGCAGCGCAGGACGATCTCGTGCTCGCTGAGCAGGTTCTTCGGCTCGACCGAGAGCAACGCGTACACGCTGCGATCGACCTGTTTGTTTTCGCGCTTTTTGGCGGCGCCGTAGCTGTAAAAGCCACGCTGATTCTTCTTGCCCAAGCGTTGATCGGTGAGCAATCGCTCGACGCCCGGCGGCGGCGCCATGCGCGCACCGAACGCCTCGTGTAAAATGTGGCCGACCTTGGCGCCCACGTCGATGCCCACTTCGTCGAGCAACGTGATCGGTCCGACCGGAAAGCCCCATTTCACGAGCGCCGCGTCGATGCGCTCGATGGCCACGCCCTCACTGAGCAGGAACGAGGCTTCACTCAAATAAGGCCCGAGGATGCGCGAGGTGTAAAAACCCGCGCCGTCGCGGACCACGATCACGGTTTTGCCCTGTCGCTTGCCGAGCTCGACGCACGTGCCCGTCACCCAGGGCGCAGTCATTTCGGTGACGACGATCTCGAGCAGTGGCATTTTGTGCACCGGTGAAAAATAGTGCATGCCGATGACCTGCTCGGGGCGACGCGCGCCTTCAGCAATCTTCGCGATCGGCAGAGAGGACGTGTTCGAGGCAAAGATCGTGCGTTTGCCGGCGTGTGCCTCGACCTCGGCCAGGACTCGGCGTTTGAGCTCGAGATCTTCGAACACGGCTTCGATCACCACGTCCATGGCGTCGAACCCGCTGTAGTCGGTGGTGGCGGTGAGCCGCGCCATCAATCGGTCGCGCTCGGTCGGCGTGAGGCGCCGCGAGCGCACGCGCTCGTCACAAATTTCGCGCGCGTATTTCAGGCCTTTGCCGAGCGCAGCCTCGTCTTTGTTCTTCAGACGCACGTCGAGCACGGCTTGCGCCGCGCTCACATAGGCGATGCCCGCACCCATCAACCCGGCACCGAGCACTGCGACGCGCTGCACCGCGCGCGGCTCGACCTCTGCGACGTCATGGCCCGGATCTTTCTTCAGCTCGGTCGACGCAAAGAAGACGCTCATCAGCGCGCGCGCCTCCTCGCTCACCACGAGCTCGCCGAACGCGCGCGCCTCGGCCTCGAGCCCGGCTTTCAAGCCTTGCGCAAGGCCGAGCTTGACGACCTCCAAGATCCGTTCCGGCGCGGGGTAATTGCCGTGCGTCTTGGCCAGCGTGCGCTTTCTTGCCTGATCGAAGAGCAACTTTCGGCCGAGTGGGTTGTCGACCAGCGCGAGCTCCTTGAGCTCGCCCTTTTTCAGCCAGCGCCGGAAGAACGGCGTGCGCGCGGGCTGAGCGGCTGCCCGCGAAAGCGCCAAACGCAGCGCCACTTCGAGCAGAATCGCAGGTGGTACCAGTTCGTCGATCAGCCCCAGCCGAAGCGCGCGTTTGCCGTCGATTTGCTTACCCGTGAGCAGCAGATCGAGCGCGCCCTCGACGCCAATCAAGCGCGGCAATCGTTGCGTGCCGCCGAGCGCAGGCAAGACGCCGAGCTGCACCTCGGGCAAGCCGAGCTTGGTTTTCGGATCCGTGGTGGCGACGCGCGCCGAGCACGCGAGCGCGACCTCCAAGCCGCCACCGAGGCAAGCGCCGTGGATCGCCGCGATCACGGGCACGCGAAAATCCACCAAGCGTGACAGCGCCGCTTGCCCGGTGCGCGCAAGCTCGCTCGCTTGCTCGGCGCGCTCCACGGCGCGGAGCAGCTTGATATCGGCACCCGCGATGAAACTGTCGGGCTTGCCGGAGATCAGTACCACTGCTTTGACGTTTGCGTCGCCCTCGAGGCGATCGAACACGCGCGTGAACTCGGCCGCGAACTGAGCGTGCAGCGTGTTGACGGCCTCACCCGGCAAATCGAAGAAAACGATGGCCACGCCGTCTGCGCGCTGCTCGATCGTGAGCGATTCAGCGCTGCCGTCGAGTTGCGTCATGCGGCCTCCAGCACCATCGCGGCGCCGAGTCCGCCCGCCGCGCAGGCCGTGCACAAGGCGAACTCGCCCCCGCGACGACGGAGCTCGCGCAGAGTCTGCGAAATTTGCCGCGCACCGGTGGCCGCAAACGGGTGTCCGAGCGCGATCGAGCCGCCCGAGACGTTGAGCTTGTCGAAATCCACCTTACCCAGGCGTTTGTCGCGCCCGAGCTTCTGCTGTGAAAACGTGTCGCTCTCGAAGGCCTGGATGTTGCTGAGCACCTGCGCCGCGAAGGCCTCGTGCATGTCGATCAGATCCATGTTCTTCAGCTTGAGCTCGGCGCGGTCGAGCGCGAGCGGAGCCGCATACGCTGGCCCCATCAGCAGTTGCTCGGCTGGATCGACCGCTGAAAACGCGTAGCTCCGCAGGTAGCCGAGCACGTCGAGCCCGAGCGCCCTGGCCTTCTTTTCCGACATCAAGAGCAAAGCGCTCGCGCCATCGGTCAAGGGCGAGCTGTTCCCCGCGGTCACGCTGCCGTAGCGGCGATCGAACACGGGCTTGAGCTTGGCGTACGCCTCGAGCTCGGAATCTTTTCGCACCAGGTTGTCTTCGTCCACCGGCTCGTAGCGCGGCGGCACGAACACCGGCATGACTTCCTCGCGCAGCCGCCCGTCCGCCCAAGCCTGCGCGGCCAGGGTGTGACTGCGGTGCGCAAATGCATCCTGATCTTCGCGCGAGATGCCATTTTCCTTGGCCATCTTTTCCGCGCTCTCACCCATGGTCAGCCCGGTCGACAGCTCCTTGAGCGCCGGCGGAACAGGCAACAAGTCACTTGGGCCGATCCCGCTGAACGCGCGCAGCTTTTCGGCGAACGAACGCGCCTTGCTCATTTTGACCAAGGCCTCGCTGAGCTTTTTGCTCACGGCCATCGGCACGTCGCTGGCGCTGTCGGCGCCGCCGGCGATGCCGCACTCGATCGCGCCCGCCATGATCGACTCAGCTACGTTGACGGTCGCCTGATAGCCGGTCGCGCAGGCCCGCACGACGCTGTATGCCTCGATGCGGCGCGGCAGCCCGGTGCCGAGCACGATTTCACGCGCGATGTTCGAGACCGAGAGCGACGGAATCACCTGGCCGTACACGACCTGCCCGACTTCGAGCGGATCGATGCCCGTGCGCTGCACGAGCTCGGCAACCACGATTTTGCCGAGGTCGAGCGCGCTCAAATTGCGATAGGCCGTGCCCTGCTTGGCGAACGGCGTGCGTAGGCCGGATACGATCGCTACTCGGCGATCGCCGTTGCTCTTTGCCATCGGAGGCTTTGAGTAAGCCCCGTGACGCAATGTGTCAAGCCGCGCCGGGCGCCCGAGACGCAATCCGACGCGGCTTTCGGAGCCGCCGGCTCAGCGGAGCAGCCTAGATCGCGACGCCGCAGCGCGCTCGCCCTCACTCGCCTCGTGCCCAGGGGGCGGAATGACCGACTTCATCACGCCGCTGACGCTGGGCTCGGGCCGGCCGCTGCCGAAGCGCACGCGAACGTTCACTTGAGTGCCACCGAGCTCGTCGCACAAACTGCCGGCGAGCGCGAAGAGCTCATGACGGAGCTCGTCGTCGGCATGCGCGGCTGCGGCGAGCACCAGCTCTCCACGCCGCTTCTGAACCATGACGCGTAACAGCGAAGCGCACATTTGCTTACGGGCCGTCACGGATTCGTCGTCGAGCAAGCCGTTGCTCACGAGTAGCGCGACGTGAATCGCCGCGTCACCCGCGGCGATCTCGTCGCTGCGCCGCGCGATGCGCCGCGCGAAATCGCGCGCCTGTTCCTCGCCCGATTGCGCGATGACCACCGAGTTCGGTGCGTGCTTTTGATATTCACCGAGCCATGGAGGCCAGGCGGAGCCAGCCTCGAGAACGACGACCGAAAGCAGCGCTTCGTCCGTGTGTTGCATTGTTTCCCTCCGCGCGGCTTTTGGACCGCGCGCCTTCTGTCACAAGTAGCCGAATGTCAGTGGCTGTCGCCTTTGGCCCGCCGACGAAAAACCGGACGCGCCAAACAATTTCCCAACGTACAATAAACAGGGCCTGATTTTTTGAATTTCGTCAATTGAAAAGCTCGCTTCAGCGAAGCCCGCGTCCAGGCCTAGAACTCGCCCGACGTTCGTCGTAGCCGTCTCCGTCGTCTGAGTGTTTGCGCGTTCGAACGTTTCTCGCGTTCGTCTTTCGTATTCGTGGCCCGCGCTCCTTCTGGAATTTTCGTGCTCTCGCTTTCGCCAAGATTTCCCGCGTGCGCAGGTCGGGCAAGCGCCGCCGCGCGACGCGGCTCACGACTTTGGTTCGTTGGTAGTGCGTGCCCGCTACTCGCGCACTCTCAACGATTGAGTTCTTGGCTCGTTCCCTCGGCGACTTCGCCGCTGATTTCTAAATATCGCCCATAAGCGCGTAAGGCGGAGCGTGCAAGTGTTCCCGAACACGCATCGACGGCTAGACCTAAATGCGCGAAATCAGCGGTGGCGAGAACCGTTGGTCATTTGACCAGCACGCGCGCGGCGAGCAGCACTCGGGTCCGCGCGCCGTCGAAAAACGCCTCAGTAGCCGAAATCGGGAGCGCCGGCAGGCTTCGGTGCGGGCTGCGGAGCGTCGGGTTTCGCCGTGGCTGGCGCAGACTTACCGACCGGGTGCGCCGGCGCAGGCGGCGCGTGCGCCGGCGCGGGATGCGCGAGGCTCGACAGCGCGCTGCTCGCGGCGGGCGCTACGACGGGCGCGGGCGCGATCGCGGCGCTGCTCGCTACAAGTGGAGCGGAAACGGTGGGCTTCGGCGCTTCGAGCACTGGAGTCGTGGTCGGCGCAGGCGGCAGACTCGCTGCCGCAGAATTGGCACTGGGCGTCGCTCGGTTGTGCAAGGCGAAGGCGGCCAGCGCGCCACCACCGAGCAAGAGCAAGGTCCCACCGAGGGCTGCGGCAATGAGCGGCGCGGCGCTCTTCTTCTTTGGCGGCGCCGCATCCGGCTGCGAGGTGGCCCAGCTACCCGCAGTGCCCTGACGCGCTGCAGGCGCACCGATCTCGGCGGCCGAGCTCATCGCGCCACGCGCGCCCTTGGGCAAGTGCACGGTGCCGCCGCCGCCATCGGCGAGCGGCGGAACCGTCACCGCTTGACCGGTCTGGAGCCAAGCGTCCAGCGCGCGCAGCACGTCTTGCGTCGATTGAAAGCGATGGCTCACATCGCGGGCCATCGCTTTGGAGATGATGCTGGCAAATGCCGGATCCAGATCCGGCACGACCGACTGCGGCGGGGGCACGTCGGCCAGCACGATCTTGAACATGAGCTGATTGAACGTGCCCGCGTCGAACGGCACCCGCCCCGTCACGGCTTCGTACATGATGACGCCTAGCGAATAGACGTCGCTGCGGGCATCAGCCTCGCCACTGCCGCTCGCTTGCTCGGGCGACATGTAATAGGGCGTGCCCATGACCGCGCCGGTGCGCGTCATCTTCATGCCGTCGCCACTGAGCGGCTGGAATTTCGAGATCCCGAAATCGATGATCTTGACGTAATCTTTGTGGCCGGCTTTTTCGCGCTGAATGAAGATGTTGTCCGGCTTCAAGTCGCGATGAATGATGCCCACGGCGTGGGCGGCTCCGAGGCCCACCAGCACCTGGTGCATGATCGGTGCAAGCTCGTGCGGCATCAGCCGCCCGCGGTTCTTGATCCGATTGGACAGCGGCTCGCCGTCCAAAAACTCCATGATGATGTAGCGATCGCCGTCTGGCAGCACTCCGAGGTCGAGCACCTCCAAAATGTGATCGTTGCCGATTCGGCCGGCGGCCTGCGCCTCACGCTCGAAGCGTTGCATCACCTCCGCGTTGCCGGTGAAGGCGGCGTGCAAGATCTTGATCGCCACCCGGCGATTGATGCGCACGTTCTCGCCTTCGAAGACGGCGCCCATGCCGCCCTCGCCGATCATGCGGATGATGCGATACTTATTGTCTACGAGCTGACCGACTTCGAGCGACATCGCGGGGGCCTCCTCCCACGAAGGGCGGGAGAATGCGGATTATACGACGAAGCCTGCGACCAGCTTGGTAATAATCACGGATCAGCGCAGTAAAAGCGGGAGATTCGCGATTTGTGCGCCCAAAATCCGTTCGCACGGAACGCCCGAGCCCGAGCGGTGGCGCACGTGAGGCTAGGCGACTTTGCGCCCGCCGTCTTTGCGGCGCGCGCCGACACGAACGGACATGTCGGATGAAGTCGGTGCCGCCAGCGGCTCCTCACCGAAGCGCACGCTCGCCGCGACTTCCGCGCGGCGCCACTCGCTGCCGAGCTCGCTGGCAAGCGCCGACAACGCGTGACGCAGACGGCCACTGCTGCGCTCGGAAGCGGACAGCAGCAGGCGACCAGCTCGGTGCTTGGCCATGACGCCGAGCGCAGCGCGTGACAGCTCGGCGCGAGCACGCTGCGCGCCGTCGTCCAAGCGCTCGTTGCAGGCGACGACGGCCGTGGTCAACGGCAGCCCGCGCGCGAACAGCCGATCGATCTGCTCGGCCACCCGCGTCACGAAAGCGGCCGGGCTTTCACCCTCGGCTTGAGCCAGCACGCGCCGCCCACCGGCCGGCTCGCGCAGCTCCTTCAATGAAGGCCACTCGGCCTCGAGCTCGACGACAATCAATACGCCCCCGGCGGACTTCGGCTTGGTCATGACGCTTCTCGTAGATACGACTTCTCGACCCGAAATGTGCCGCCGTTCGCCGCGCCCGGCCAACTTCGCCGCAATCAAAAACTCGACGCCCCGACGAGAAGGCGGGATATTGCCGCAGCGGCGTGACCAATTCCCCTGTTTCAGCGCGGAAAATTCCGACGCCGCGCCCGTCGCAGTCGCCCGCCAATCGCTTGTTTTGGGACAATTTGGCGCGGCACGCGGCCGCGCTACTCGGTGTTGCGGTGGGCGCGGCGGCGTTCGCGGTACTCTTTCGCCACGCAATCGCGATCGTTTTCCTGCGCGGCTACCGGGCCGGCGACGTGCTGTCGGCCTTTCAGGCGCTGCCCTGGTACGCGCGCATCTCGATTCCTGCGCTGGGCGGCGCGCTCGCCGGGCTGCTCGGCAGAATCGCGGCCAGGCTCAAGGGCGGGCACGGCGTCGGCGAAGTGATGGAAGCGGTGGCGCTCGGCAAGGGTCGCATCTCGCTGCGCCTGACGCTGCTCAAGGCGTTCGGTTCTTGGCTGGCCATCATCTCCGGCGGCTCGGTTGGGCGCGAAGGTCCGTTGATCCAATTCGGCGGCGGCCTGGGCGGCACGCTCGGGCGATTGTTTCGGCTGCGGGAGCGACAGATCCGCGGCCTGATCGCCGCTGGCGCTGCGGCGGGCTTCGCCGCTGCGTACAACACGCCGATCGCCGCCGTGCTGTTCGTGGTCGAAGTCGTGAGCGGAGTGATCGCGCTCGACATCGTGTTGCCGGCGATCATCGCCACGCCGATTGCCACAGCGCTCACTCGGCTCGCCATCGGTGGCGGGCCGATTTACGGGCAGCGGAGCTTCAGCATGAGCTCGAACGCGGAGCTTGCGATCTATGCCGGCCTCGGCCTACTCGCGGGCGGCGCCGGGCCGCTGTTCATGCTGCTCTTGTCGCACGGCGAGCTCGCGTTCAGCCGAGCCGCGAGCTCGAAGCCCATGCGCGGCGCGCTCGGTGGCGCGCTGGTCGGCGGGATCGCCGTGTTCCTACCGCAAATCACCGGCAACGGTTACGAAGCCATCAACCTGATCCTCGGCGAGCGCTTGAGTATTGGGCTCGTGCTGCTGCTCTTGTTTGCGAAGGCACTCGCCACCACCGCTTCGGTTTCCTCGGGCAGCCCCGGTGGTGTCTTCACGCCTTCGCTCTTTCTCGGCGCGGCGCTCGGCGGCGCGCTCGGCCATGTCGTGCTGCGGCTCAGCCCGCTCAGCAGCCCCGGCGCGATCGCCGCCTACTCACTGGTCGGCATGGCCGCGATGATCGCCGCCACCACGCACGCGCCGATCATGGCCACCGTCCTCGTCTTCGAGCTCTCGGGCGACTACGCCATCGTGCTCCCGCTGCTCACGTCCTGCGCGCTGGCAACCGTCGTCTCCCGCTGGCTACACAAAGAATCGATCTACACCGAAGAACTCCGCCGCCGCGGCACGCGCTGGGAGATCCGCGTGGTCGGCGAGGGCGACGCGGGTTAGACGGGTGGCGGCGCTGCGAGGGGCAGAGGGAGAGTTCACCACCGAGCCACAGAGATCACGGAGATCACAGAGGGGGAATTTGGGGGGTTGGTTCGGGGGCATGCCGTCATAGTCGACACCACTCTTTGCGCCATGCAACGTGCACGAATCGCGTCCGTGCGACGCGTCGGCTCGCTTGCCGCGGCGCTGATCGTGATCGCAATCACGTCATTCGACGGTGTTCGCGAATACCCAATTTCCCGTGCTTCGCTACGGTGCTGAGCGGCTTGCCACGCTTCGCTGGGGGCTCGGCGTTCTCCGTGATCTCTGTGGCTCGGTGGTGAATCTCCCTCTCCTGCTCCCCCTCCCTTCGACGCCGAAGGCTGGGACGCGGCGCGCCGGGGCGCGTGACCATCAAAAAATATTAGATGTGGATGGCGCGGGCGCTGACGGCGAAGGCGGCTTCTTTGACGATTTCGGCGAGGGTCGGGTGCGCGTGCGAGGTGCGCGCGATGTCTTCGGAGGTGGCGCCGAATTCGATCGCAGCCACGGCTTCGGCGATCAGATCGCCGGCGTGGGCGCCGATGATGTGCACGCCGAGCACGCGATCGGTGGTTTCGTGAGCCAGGATTTTGACGCGCCCAACAGCCTCGCCGAGCGCGCGCGCGCGGCCGTTGGCGAGGTACGGAAAGACGCCCTTTTTGTAGGGCACGTTCAGGGCTTTGAGCTCGTCCTCCGTTTTGCCGACAGAGGCGATCTCCGGGTGCGTGTAGACCACGCCGGGGATGGCGTCGTAGTTCACGTGACCGTAGCCCGTGACGATGTTTTCGACGCAGGCGATGCCCTCTTCTTCCGCCTTGTGTGCGAGCATCGGTCCGCGCACGACGTCGCCGATGGCGTAGAAGCCGGACACGTAGGTGCGGAAATTGTCGTCGATTGGGATGCGGCCGCGCGGATCGAGCTCGATGCCCACGGTGTTCAGGCCCAAATCTTTGGTGTTCGGTAGGCGGCCGACGGCGACGAGCACGCGATCGCACTCGATGTCGGCTTGGCCTTCGATGCTGACTTTGACCGTGTTGCCGTTGCGAACCGCGCCCGTGACCTTCGAACCGAGGCGGAACTCGATGCCTTGGCGCGTGAAGATGCGCTCGGCTTCTTCGGCGATGTCCGTGTCCATGCCCGGCAAAATGCGCTCCAAGTATTCGAGCACGGTCACTTTGGCGCCCAGGCGATTCCAAACCGAGCCGAGCTCGAGCCCGATGTAGCCCGCGCCGATCACGACCAAGTGCTTCGGCACCTCCGGAAACGAGAGGCCTTCGGTGCTGGTGCCGATGCGGTCGTAGTCGAGCTCGACGCCGCGCAGTGGCGCGACGCTGCTGCCCGTCGCGATCAGCACGTGCTTGGCCTCGAGCTCGTTTGCGTCCGGGCCTTCGACGAGCACGCGACCGGGGCCGGTGATCCGGCCGTGCCCGCGGTAGCGCGTGATCTTGTTCTTCTTGAACAGGAACGCGACGCCGCCGGTCATGGCTTCGACCACCTTGGTCTTGCGCTCCAGCATGCGCGGCAGATCGAGCTCGACGCCCGAGACTTTGACGCCGAAATTGGCGAGCGAATGGCCGGCTTCGTAGAAGCGCTCACTGGCCTCGAGCAGCGCCTTGCTGGGGATGCAGCCGACGCGCACGCAGGTGCCGCCGAGCGCCTCTTCGTCCTCGATGCAGGCGACGTTCAGGCCCAGTTGGGCCGCGCGAATCGCCGCCACGTAGCCGCCCGGACCGGCACCGATCACGATCAGATCATGCTTCTTCATCGTACTCTCTAGTTTGGACCGTGCGGCGACCGCGCCACTCACCACTCAGAATTGGCTCACACCTCGAGCAGGATGCGCGCGGGCTCTTCCATACACTGCTTGATGCGTTTCAGGAACGTGACCGCTTCGCGTCCGTCGACCAAACGGTGATCGTAGGTCAAGGCGATGTACATCATCGGTCGGATCACGACCTGGCCCTTCACGGCCATCGGTCGATCTTGAATCGCGTGTAGGCCGAGGATGCCGCTCTGCGGCGGGTTGACGATCGGCGTCGACATCATCGAACCGTAGATGCCGCCGTTCGAGATCGTGAACGTGCCGCCTTGCAGCTCGTGCAGCTCGAGCTTGTTGTCTTTGGCGCGCTTACCGAAATCGGCGATCGTTTGCTCGACCTCAGCGAAGCTGAGCCGCTCGGCGTTGCGAATCACCGGCACGGCCAGGCCCTTGCCGCCGCCTACCGCGACGCCGATGTCGAAGTAGTTCTTGTACACCACGTCATTGCCGCGGATTTCGCCGTTCACCGACGGGATCAGCTTGAGCGCTTCGATCGTCGCCTTCACGAAGAAGGACATGAAGCCGAGCTTGATGCCGTATTTTTCCAAGAATGCTTCTTGGTGGATCTTTCGCAGCTCCATCACCGCGCCCATGTCGACCTCGTTGAAGGTCGTGAGCAGCGCGGCGGTTTGCTGTGATTGCACCAGGCGCTCCGCGATGCGTTTGCGGAACGGGCTCATCGGCACGATTTCTTCGGCGCGGTCCGTATTCGACGGCGCGGCCGGGCGCGCGGCAGGCTTCTCTTTCAAGCGGTCGACGTCTTCTTTCAGCACGCGGCCGCCGGGGCCGGTGGCTTCGACGTCGTCGGGCGACAAGCCACGCTCTTTCAGCGCGCGGCGCGCGGACGGCATCACGCGCGCGAAGCCTTGCGGCGGAATCGACGGGCGCACGCTCTTCGGTCGTTCTTCCTGGGCCGGCGCGGGCGGCGCGGCCTTCACCGGCGGCGGCTCGGGCAACGCGGGCTGCGCCGGCGCTGCTTCCGCCGCCTTCGGCTTGGGCGCGGCGGCGGCGCCCTCTTCGATGTAGCCGATGATGTCACCGACGGCAGCAGTCTGCCCCTTCTTGACCACGATGCGCGAGAGCACGCCGTCCGACGGCGCGGTGAAGTCGACCGTCACCTTATCGGTCTCGATCTTCACGATGATCTCGTCATGGCTCACCGAATCGCCCTCGGCCTTCAGCCATTCACCAATTTGTACTTCGGTGATCGATTCACCGACGGTCGGCACTTTTAATTCGATTGCCATCTTCTGCTAGGGCTTCCTGTTGCAAACATCCGCGAGCTCTGACGCTTGAGCTCGCGACCGGGGGACTCTCGTCCGGTGGACCTGCGGCGGTCAAGATGTACGGACATTTCGCGGAATTACAAGCCGGAACCACGGCATTCGAGGCCAGGATGCGAGGGGAGATTCAGCGGCATCGCGGAGACGGCCTTCGACGTCGGATTACGGGGGGAGATTCACCACCGAGCCACAGAGATCACAGAGAACGCCGAGCACCAAGCCGCACACGGCAAGACGCTCGGCACCGCGCCGAAACGCGGAAACATTTTTGGGTATTCGCGAAGGGCGGCTCAGGACGTGATTGCGTTGACGAGGAGCGGCCCGGCACGTGGCCGTGCGGTAGGCGTGATTTCCGGGGCCTTGCAAAGCGCGAGAATGTGCCGTCGGCCGTGACGCCGCGCGCCGAACCAACCCCATCCCCCCTCTGTGGTCTCTGGGATCTCTGTGGCTCGGTGGTGAATTCTCCCTCTTGGAGCCGAGCCGGGCCGAACCGTGTCTTCTCTAAGCGAACGCGCGCTCGAATAGCTCTTGTTGCTCGAGTTTGTGACAATTGTGCGAGCCGGTGGCGGGGCTGGCCGATTCCGCACGGCACACGCCGCTGAACGGGAAGCGCGCGAAGAGCATGGCGCCGAAGCGCGCGCGGAAGTGACGCCACGCGCCCATGTTCTCGGGCTCTTCTTGGACCCAAACCATGGGCGTGCCGTCGTCACAGTGCTCGATCGCCGCGCGGATGTGCGCGTCCGGCAGCGGATACAGCTGCTCGATGCGGATGATCGCGACGTCACTGCGGCCGAGCTCTTGGCGGCGCTTCTCGAGGTCGTAATAGACCTTGCCGGTGCAGAGCAGCACCTTGCTCGGCTTCTTCACCGAGTGAACGTCCGGGATTACGCGCTGAAAACGGCCGGTCGCGAACTCTTCCAGCGGGCTCACGCACGCTGGGTGGCGCAGCAAGCTCTTGGGGGTGAACATGATCAGCGGCTTGCGCCACGGGCGCAGCACCTGGCGGCGCAGCACGTGGAAGTGCTGCGCCGGCGTGGTCGGCTGCACGATTTGAATGTTCTCTTCCGCGGCCGCCATCACGAACCGCTCCAGCCGCGCGCTGGAATGCTCCGGCCCCTGCCCTTCGTAGCCGTGCGGCAGCATCAGCACGAGCCCGCTGAGGCGCTTCCACTTGTCTTCGGCGCTGACGAGAAATTGGTCGATGATGACCTGCGCGCAGTTCACGAAATCACCGAACTGCGCCTCCCAGATCACGAGCCCGTCCGGCCAATCCAAACTGTAGCCGTACTCGAAGCCCATCACGCCGGCTTCACTCAGCGCGGAGTTGTAGATTTCGATCGGCGCTTGGTCGTCCGCCAAGTGGCAGAGCGGCATGTACGACTCGCCGGTTTTGAAATCGTGCAGCACGGCGTGGCGCTGCGTGAAGGTGCCGCGCGTCGAATCCTGACCGGTGAAACGCACGCGCGAACCCTCGGTGACGAGCGACGCAAACGCGAGCAACTCGGCCGTGCCCCAATCGAGCGGCTGCTCGCCTTTGCCCATCGCCTCACGCCGCGCGAGCAAGCGTTCGATGGCTTTGTGCGGCTGAAACGTGGGTGGCAGCTTGGTCTGCTTGATGATGAGCTCGGACGCGCGCGCCTTGTCGATCGCGGTGTCCGCCTCCGGCACGTCGGCCTCCGGGCCCCCGCGGTAGCCCTTCCAGTAACCGCCCAGCCAATCCTGAACGCGCTTGTAATCTTTGCGCCGCGCTTCGCCCAGTTCGGTTTCGAGGTGCTCGCGTCGCTCGACCGCGATGCGGTCAGCTTCTTCGTTGGTCATGCCGCCGAGCTTCAACAAATGCTCGAGGTAGCCGTCGCGCACGCTCTTCCGCTCGTTGATCGCAGCGTACATCACGGGCTGGGTGAACGCCGGCTCGTCGGCCTCGTTGTGGCCGTAGCGGCGGTAGCCGTACATGTCGATCACCACGTCGCGCAGGAACGTGTCCCGGAAATCCATGGCCAAGCGCACGACCTGCGCGACCGCTTCCGGATCCTCGCCGTTGACGTGGAAGATGGGAATTTGCAGCATCTTCGCGACGTCGGTCGCGTACGTGGTCGAGCGCGCCTGCGAGGGCGGCGTGGTGAAGCCGATCTGGTTGTTGATCACGACGTGCAGCGTGCCGCCCGTGGTGTAGGCGTCGAGCTGGCTCAAATTGAGCGTCTCTTGGATGATGCCTTCACCCGCGAACGCAGCATCACCATGAATCAGTACGCCCAGTTTGTGCGCGTGCGACGTGTCGCCGACGCGATCTTGCTTGGCGCGCGCGCGGCCCAAAACCACCGGGTTCACGAACTCCAAATGGCTCGGGTTGAAGCACAGCGAAAGGTGCACCTTCTTGCCGCTCTCGGTCACGAAATCCGAGCTGTGGCCGAGGTGGTACTTCACGTCGCCGCTACCGAAATAGAGTTCGGGGTCGCTGTCCTCGACCTCACGGAAGATCTCGCGCGGGCTCTTGCCCATGATGTTGGCGAGCACGTTCAGGCGACCGCGGTGCGCCATGCCCAAAATGATCTCGTCCACACCGTGCTCGGCGGCGCGATCGATGGCGAGGGCCAAGAGCGGGATCAAGCTCTCCGAACCGGCCAGCGAGAACGTCTTCACGGTCGAGAATTTGCGGCGCAAAAAGTCTTCGAACGTGGTCGCGTCGGTGAGCTTGGTGAAAATGCGGAGCTGCTCGGAGCGCAAGAGCTCGACGCGATTCTCCGAGCCCTCCATCCGATCTTGCAGCCAATTTTTGACCTTCAGATCGTCGATGTGCATGAACTGCACGCCGATCGAACGGCAATAAGTGTTGCGCAAGCGCTTCAGAATTTCGCGCAGCGTGAGCGACTCCGCGCCGAAGATCGTGCGGCTCGAAAATTTGCGGTCGAGATCGTCGCCGGTGAGGCCGTGGAATTCCGGATCGAGCTCCGCCTGGAGCGGGCGAGGCAAGCCCAAGGGATCGATCTTGGCGATCATGTGGCCGCGCACGCGGTAGGCGCGGATCAGCGCGTCCACGCGGTCTTGGCGCACGGCGACCTCGGACACGCCGTTGCCCCAACCGGGCGCGGCGAGACCATTCGCGCTGCTCTTGCCATTTCCGTTCACGACGGCGTTGGCGTGGCCGTTCTTGCCGTTGACCGTCGGCGCAGACGCGGGGTTGAACAAGCTCGCCGTTCGAAACGACGGCCCGAGCTTGGGCGCGCGGGTGTACGCGGCGTCGACCGCGTCCGGCGTGAGCTCTTCGAAATACTTCTGCCAATCCTCGGGGACTAGGCTCGGGTCTTTCAGATAATCCGCGTACAGGCCTTCCACGAAGGCGAGGCTCAGCGTGTTCGGTGAGCCCTCGGTCAAATCGTTTTGCATGGCAGGTTTTATGGGGCGAAGTGGGGTGTTTTCGCCGCGGTGTCCATGCGCCCTCGCCCGGTTCCGGTCAAGCAAATCGGGCTGAAAGCGCCCGTTTTCTCGCGAACTTGAGCATTTCCCGGGCTACTTTCCAGCACTTGCGCGCCAGATTGCCGGCAAGCCGCGGCCAAACTTCCGAAATATTTCGGCATTGTTTCCAAATCTGGCGCTCTTCGCCGGGCTCGTTTCTGTTTTGAGATCACGAGCGCTCAGCCCACCGCAATCTGGGCAGCGAGCGAGGCCGGACGCCGAGCGTCGAGTTCGGGCTACGCGGTGCGCGGGCTCAGAACGTCCCGAATGCGCGGAGCTCGGCGCGCTTGCCATCGCGCGAGAGCACCGGGGACAGGCCGAACTCGGGCTTTGCCGCCGCCTCGCGGTTCGGCTTGTCCCAGGAGAACAGCCCGGCATCGAGCGCGCTGGCGACAGCCAGCCCGACCAAGAGCCCCGGCAGTGTGCCGCTGCAGAACTCACTATCGCCAGGGCTTCGGCACCCTTCCGTACCCGATCCGAGCAAGAGACCAGCAAGCGGCACGAACAGGCGCACGCCGACGCTGGCCGGCGCCATCCCGACACGACCGTGTGCGATGTGAATCACGGCAGGCGCGAACAGGTATCCCAGCGCCCCGACCGTGAGCGTGCCGTTCCCGTCCGAGCTACCGGAACTCAAGCCGGCTCCGACGGCGGCCAACGTCAGCGATGCACCATCGGCCACGAGCACTTGCCAGCCGTACCAACTCCGCCCGGGACCCGGCCAACCACCGCGAGCCTCAGCCGGTTCTTGCGACGAGCGCCGAAAACCAAGACCGGCCGCGTCCAACCGGGCATCCGAATCCGAGGACTGTGCGTCAGGTTCACGTTGCTGTGGTGCGCGCGGCACAGCACTGGGCCGCGGAGCGGGCGCAAGAGCAGCGGCGGACGCTGGCGTTGCGGGCTCGGCGCTCGTGGCTCCGGGCGGCGGAGGCGGAGGCGGGGGGAGCACGGGGGCGGGCGTTTCCCCGGCGCTTTGCGCAGCCGAAACCCGACTCATCCCGCACAAAACCAAAGCGAACCCCACGAGCATGCGCTTGAACACGTGGCACCGAAGAGCAACCGTCGTGCCAGCGCGCGAAACCCTTCTTTCACTCGAGCACGCGACCAGCGCGCCGCGCACGTCTGCGTCGTGCTCGCCCTCAGCGCGCGCGCTGCGCCTGCACTTCTACGACCCAAGCATCGATCAGCTGACGCGCGATACTGATCGGCGGCGGCACCGGGGGCAAGGCATCCGCGCTGAACCACTGCGCGTCGGACAGCTCGCGCGGATCGATGGTGATTTCGCCCGCGTGCCAGTCGGCCGTGAAGGCGATCATCAGTGAGTTCGGAAATGGCCAGGGCTGACTGCCGAAGTAGCGCACGTTCGTGACCGCGATCCCGGCTTCCTCGCGCACTTCGCGGACCAGCGTCTCTTCGAGCGATTCGCCGATCTCGGCAAAGCCCGCGAGCGTGCTGTAGAAGGCGCCCGGGAATTTCGCGTTCGACGCGAGCAGCGCCTGATCGCCCTTGCGCACGAGCGTGATGATGGCCGGCGAGATGCGCGGATAGAGATGTAAACCGCAAGCCGGGCAAGCCATGCAACGCTCGCTCGCGACGCGCTCCGTGCGCGCGCCGCAGCGACCGCAAAAGCGACTCGTGCTGAGCCAATCAGCGGTGTGCATGGCGTGGCCGACGACGCCGAACAGCACCTCACCGAGCAGGCTCGCAAGCGCGCGCAAGGCGAGGATCTCGAATGGCGCGGGCACCTCGCCGGCAAACGGAATCACGAACACGTCGCTGTCATCGAGCGTCCCGAAGCGATGCGCTTCGCCCAGAGTCAGGCCGAGCGCGTCGAAATCCTCCACGTTCGGCAGCACCACTTGCGCGCCATCGAGCCGGGCCACGAGCCCGCGCGGATGCACCACGAAAAAGCGCTGCTGCCCGTGCTCGGGCGTGCTCGAAATGTCAGGAACGAAGGCCATCGCCACAGCCTAGCGCGAAGCCAAACCAATGGCCGACGCGCAAACTCTCGCTTGTTTTTTGATGGTCGCGCTTCGCGTCCGATCGCGTCCCAGCCTTCGGCGTCGCGGGATTTCACCACCGAGCCGCAGAGGGCACGGAGTACGCGGAGCGCTCAGAGGCGCTGCGGAGTGCTCAAGGAAAAGCGGCAGAGCGGCTGGGATTCTGGGGCTTGAGCAGAGCGTGGCGGGCGCGGCGAGACAGCGTCCGGGCTGAGTATTCGCGCGCAAATAAGTCAGAAAGGGGGCGCTCGGTAGCGACCCAATCCTAATTCAGCCTCTGTGATCTCCGTGATCTCTGCGGCTCGGTGGTGAACTCTCCCTCTCCGCCGGAGCGCGCCGCCGAAGGCTGGGACGCCGTGCGACGCGCTGCGTGACCATCAAAAACTCAGCTCGGACAGGCACGCAGTCGCGGCCGGCTTGCGACGGTGAACGCTATTGCCAGGTGCCCGCGCCGACGTCGATCTTCCACGTGACGTGATAGGTCGGCAGCGAGATTTTGCTGCCGCTGAAGACGAGCGGCTGAAACACGAAGGTCGCGAGGTCATTGTGCTTGCCGGGCGCGGTCGTGTCGATGGTGCCGTCCCAGTGATCGCCCCAATAGACATACGTGGTGCCGCTGCAACCGCTGACGGGCAGCACCCAGGTGCTTTGCGAGAGCCAGGTGCGCTGATCGGAAAGGTTGTTGCTCGGGTCGGTGACGGGCGCGATGAAGCCTTGGTACGTCCACGGGCCGGTGATGGCGGGCGCGCTGGAGTAGAAATTATTGTTCGCGCGCCAGCCTGTTTTGTACGAGCCGATCCAGTAATACGTGCTCCCGGCTTTGAACACCGTGGGCGACTCGGAGCCGCCGGAATCGCCGTTCACGGCGGGGTACGTCTTGTCGGAGACCCAGCTGTGGCAATCCGCGGCGAGCGTGTACACGTGCGCGCTTTCGGTCATGACATAGGCGCTGTTGCCGTCGCTGATGGCGGTCATGTCGCTGTGTGCGGCGATCGCGCCGCTCGCATTTTTGAGCGGCCCTTTGTACGAGTACTTGCCGTTCACCGTCGCAGAGGTCGCATACACGATCTCTTTGTCGGTCTGATAATCCTCGGAAGCCGCGTGCGCGTAGAGCACGAACTCGCCCGTGCTCGGGCACTGGATGATGTGCGGGCGCTCGCCCTTGCGCTTCGGCCCGAGCTCACCGCTCGGCTGCTGCGGCAAGACGATGCCTTCGTTCTTCCAGGTCGCGAGATCTTTCGACGAGTACATCGAAAAACCGTTGAAGTCAGTGTTGGTCGGCGAAAAATATTCGCCGTGCAGGTAAAAGGTGTCACCCACTTGGATGATGCCGCCGCCGTGCGCGTCCACGCGCTGCCCGTCAGTGTCCAAAAAGTTGATGCCCGTCGCGAGCGCGCCGGACAGCGTGCCGACGGGCCCTGAGCAGCCGCTTGCGCCACTTGCACCGCCCACGCTCGCGCTGCCGCCCGCACTCGTGCTGCCGCCCACGCTCGCGCTGCCGCCTACGCTCGCGCTGCCGCCTACGCTCGCGCTGCCGCCGACGGTGCCCGCGATCCCGCCCGTCGCAACGCCACCCTGTCCGCTCGCGCCTGCGCCTGGGCTCGCGCCGCCCCCTCGCCCCGTCGCGCCCGAGGAACCGCCGGCATTATCGCCTGCGCCCGAGCCGCACGCAGAAAGTGCGAGCCCCCACGACAGAAGGAGCGCGCACTGGGAAAGGAGCTTCATCACCTTAAAAGGGGAAAGATAGCAGGCCGCTTGCCAAAGGGCAGCGCTATCCGACGCAGAGCCGCTTTGGTTGCCCAACGTCAGAGGTTCAAAACCGCCCGCGCAGCAAAGAATGAAACGCGGAGTTGGCGAAAGCTGCTCCGCCGAACGCACGATTACGGCTTTTGCGACAGCCGCGAGAAAAGACGCTCAAGCCTTGCGATGAGCAGCCGGGCGTTGACCATGTCCACGTAGTCTTCCGCGCCGAGGCCGAGGGCGATGCTGCGCTCGGAAGGGCGCTCTTCGCGCCCGCCGGACCAAACGACGACTGGAATGTGTGCGGTGCTCGAGTCTGCCTTGAGGCGTGCCAGCACATCCCGGCCGTCGGCGTCTGGGAGCAGAGTGTCGAGCACGATGAGATCCGGTTGTAAGACGGCCGCCCGCGCGAGTGTCTGGGCGCCCGTGGCTACCGAGATGATCTCGGTAG
>Ga0207667_10000952_pt1 | contig 36966 bp, 61 predicted proteins | sample KBSCornC52_FD_184301 | JGI IMG/M metagenome (GOLD analysis project Ga0207667, IMG submission 184301) | Corn rhizosphere microbial communities from Kellogg Biological Station, Michigan, USA - KBS Corn C5-2 (SPAdes) (version 2) | ecosystem: Host-associated > Plants > Roots > Rhizosphere > Soil ...
TGTCCTGTCTTTACCGGAGGCGACGGCAACTGCGCCGAGTGTGACCGGCTGTTCGAGAAGGTCGACAGGTTGAGACGCGAGCGGTCCGAGGGGCCAGAATGGGAGCGTGACGAATGACCGCCGACAATCCCGAGGCGGACGACTGCGTGTCCTGCAGCGAAAGGGTGCCTCGCGGCGAGTGCCAGAAAAGCAAGCGCGACTGCGGGCACCACTGCAACCACTCATGGACGCACGACGGATGCTGCTGGTGCGGAAAGGGGTTCGGCGATGACGAATAAGCGATGCAAAGACTGGTGCGACACCTTCGCGTCAGTGTATCCGGTGAAATCGTACTGCTCCGACGAGTGCAAGGCGGCTTGCCGACCGCTGAACCCGGCCCGGCGCCCCGTCGAGACCTTCGCTCCGCTGCCTGACGACGAGTTCCGGCGCGCGATTAGGGATGGCGAGGAAGCGGGACGGCGGGCCATGAGACGGCAGGCGCTCGCCGCCGCCGAACGTGACGAAGAGGCGCGAAGGCAGCAGTACTTGACGGCCATTGAGCGGGCCGAGGCCACCGAACGGGAGCGCGACGAGGCGCTGGTATCGGTCAAGCAGGCGGTCGCTGCCGAGCGCGAACGGTGGCAGAAGTTCCACGACGAAGAGAAAGAACGGTGGCGCGCGGGCCTTCAACGTGCGAACGAGGCGGCAGAGAACCGCGTCGCGAACGTAATCTCCGACTGCCTGCGCATCGTCGAGGCGTACGAACCGCGCCGTGACGTGCCGGCCGACTGGAGTTACCAGGGCGCGTTGAGCCGAGTCGCCGAGGCCATCCGCGACGGGCGGCCGGCGCCGAAATGACGTTCCGCTCACGCCATCGCGCCGACGGTCCGCACTGGGAGATCCTAGCCGGCTTGAAGAAGGTCACGCCAGCTGTCGACGCTCACAACTATGGCCTAGGCTTCGACATCCTCGCGCCGCACGTCAAGACCGGGGCGCCGATTATGCTCGAGGTGAAGCCGGACGCAAAGGCCAAGCTGACGACCAAGGAACTGGTCATGTCGGCGCTGTTCCCTGGCTACTGGCGCCGCGTGAACACGCTGGAAGATGCGCTCAGGGCTGTCGGAGTCGAGTGCTAGAAGTCGAGCCGAAGCGACAGCCCAGCCGCGCGCGCCGTGGTCCCCCAGGCGCCGATACTAATAGACCCGAGGAGCCGCCGCTCGACGACAACGCCGACGACGGACGGCGCAGGTAGCGCGTCGACCAGTCGCTTGCCGCCGTCCTGAACGCCGGCCAGTATCGTGACAGACCACGTAGGTCGCGACTCCGAAGTGTGCAACTGGACATCCATCAAGTGCAGCTCGCTCGACTGCGCCACCTTGCCGGCGCTGCTCTTGTCGCTGTGTGACTCACTCGTGCGCTTGCTGGCCGCGTGTGTTTCGACGTCGGTCTCCTGCTCGACGTGAGCCGGGATAGCTGTACACCCGTCTTTCGCCGCCACAGCAGGAAGCCACTTGATCACGGTGTGCGACTTGGTGTCTACGTCCTTGGTCGCGTCGACCTTTGCCGCCACGGCAGCGTGCGTCTCGGCGGTCGCGACTGACGTGGACTTGGCGGACGTCTCAACCTTCCTGGAATCCCGGACAGTTGGAGGCTGCGCGGTGTAGCGGCCGATGGCGAAGGCCAGGACCATCCCGATAGGAACCGCCACGAGCCAACGCGGGTTCATCGGCAGTACCTCTTGCCAACGGCCGCCCCGTCAGCGTCGGACGGCCACGGCAGCACGGCCAGGCTGCGACCGCCTGCCGGATCGTACAGCGTCGGCGCCTCCTGCATGATGGCCGAGCGGTCGTGGCCAAGCCCCAGCACGTGCCCGAACTCGTGGGCAGCGATGACGTAAACGCTGCGGATGTCGGACATCACTTGAAAGCGGACCTCGGCCGAGTTCGCCGAGCACCGCCATGTTCCGGCCGTTGCGCCAAGGGCTCGCTCGAGTTGGGCAGGGGCCCCGCACGCTGTACCGTCGTAGGTCGACACGACCACGCGCGCATCGGCAGCCTCACGCAGCACGTCGCAGCCAGCAGCGTGATTCCAGGCGTCGACCGCATAGTGCAGGCTGCCATCGAACACGGGGTCGATGCCGTCCCAGCGCACGGTGATGGGCACGGATGACCACGCCGGATCGGACAGCCAGTTGACTTGCTGGCGGCAACCGACCAGGGCGAGGAGGACGAGAAGTGCTCTCATTGCGGCGCCTCGTTCAGGTCGATGAACGTGAGCAGTTCGTCACGCCTCCGCGTCCGCGCGTACACCCCATCGCCATCGGCTGACCCGCCAGGGTTAGTGTTGCCCTCGATGGTGGCGCAGTTACCGCTGGCGAAGACTCCCTCCACGAAGCCAGTGTGCTTGTGTCCATTTAGGATGAAAATGCAGCCGGGCTTTGGGATGCTGGTGCCCATTCCGCGCGGCGCCTGCTCGTCGAGGGTGAACACGCCTGCCGTCAGGTGGATCGGCACTGGCGCGCCCAGCGCGGCGCATGCGCGCTTGACCATCGCCGAGACGAAGATGGCACACCACGGGTCAGCTTTCGCAGGGTCGTGACCGATGTCGCGGCAATAGCCGTCGATCTCTGGGCCACGGTTGCGGCCATGCTCGCGCACGCCGACCTGTGAGGCTGCGAGTTCAAGGACCTTTGCTGCAAGTGGCGTCATCTGTCGTCTCCATCTTTCCTCGGAGGAAACCGCCTCCGCTCGCCGTGTGGCGGCGGCAGAATCGCCGCGCGCCTGTTCGGTCCCAGGTAGAGCTCGAACTGGCCGAGGCGCAGCACCATCCCCGAAGCGCACCAGGCCCAGCCGCCGCCCGCCGAAGCGATGCACGTGTGGAACCGCAAGGCCTCGTGTGAACTGCCAGGGTATGGCGCCACAATCTGCACCGGCATGATTCGCGAACACCGCCAGCAGGCGCCGGGCTCCTCAAGCTTAGTCGGCGTCTGCTCCTCGCTGAATGGCAGCTCGTGCACGTCGTCGTACTCGAGTACGTATTCCTCGTCGGTGTCACCCACGCGCGCCCCTCGCCACGGCGTCAACAACGCAATCGTGCAGGTAGCGCCGCGTCTCCTCCGATGCCTCTGACAGCTGCTTCAGCAGCTTGTCCATCGCTACCGCCCGCTCGATGAGCGAAGAGTCCTCAGGCTCACCAAGATGCCGTTCCATTTCGACAAGAGCAGGCCCAACCGTTCCGACGATAACGCCGAGGTCTGCGAAGCCGTACCGCACTTCTCGCCGAGTCTCTGCCTGACCATCGCTTCCCGCACCCGTTGCAGCATCACTCCCGGCGAGTCGTCGTTCATCATTGGGCGCCACGCGGCTCCTGCTGGTTGATGGTGACGGGATGATCGATGCGCCCCGTAACCGTCGTCGGCGCGGAGGGAGCCGACCTAGCGAGGGCGTATTCACCCGCGATGATGCCCGACGCGATCATGTACAGCTGCTGGTCGCACACCTTGAAGATGGACGCCGCGACCGCCACCGCTGCGGCGATGGAAATGGCTGTGATATGGCGACCTTGGTCGGTCATTGGTTACGTCGGCGGGATGAACGCGTAGACTGACAGCGTCCCAGTTCCAGACGTGTTCGTGTACCGGAGTCGCAGCCACGCCCCTTGGCCGTTCGTGCTTGTCCCGAACAGTCCGTGCATAGTCTGCGACGGCGTGCCGGTGAGAGTAGGAAACGCAGGCGCCGCCGCAGCCTCGGCGACGAATGTCGCAGATGGATTCGACACCGGATCGTATTGATTGGACCCCTCTATCGCAAACGTACCGTTAGGAGTCCCGGTGGTGACGATCTCCAAGTGGAACCGGTTGCCAGAGTTGCCCATGTAGATCGGGTCAGAAACGACCACCTGCGATCCAGTGAACGCCGCAGCACTAAGCAGCGTCTGCTGCCTCGGGACAGGCGTGAACCCAACGCTTCCGAGTACCAGCATCATCCGTTGCTCCTTTCCGACGTGTCACCGAGGATCGAATACCGGAATATGGTTGTGTTGTTGGCGCTGTTGGCGAATCTCACGCGAAGCTCTGGCGCTGACACCTTGACGTATGCCTTGGTGGCAGTCGTAGCCACGAGCGTGGTCTGGAAAACGTTGTCCCAGTTCGAGCCGCCGTCATTGGACTCGTCGACAGTGACACCGTTGGCCGCGCTCGCGTGCGAGGAATAGAGGTTCAGGATCAGCATCTTGAACCTGGCTCCCTTGCCTTCGGCTGCGCGCAGGTTGCTCTGGTACAGGACAAGCGTCACGCCTGTCGCCGGGAGTGTCGTATCGACGCCGTTGACCTTCGCGCCGGTCTTCGCCAGGACTTCGTACCCGTCGAGTTTGCCTACCATCGTCGTCTCCTATCGTCCGAGCGCCTCTGCGCGCCGCTTCTCGAGTTCACGTTGCGCGGCGAGCGCCGCAAGGATTTGGTTCACTTCTCCGGACTGCGCGACGCCGCCGATAGCCTGCGCGCCGCCGGCTGGCCTGTAGAGCAAGCGCCCGGTGACGGCATCGAGGTTGTGCCCGATGAGATCAAGGTACTTCTTGAACACCGTCGGGTGTTCCGACATCTGGATCAGGTTGTGTGTCTTCCCAGGGTCCAGGCCGAATTCCAGCTTGCCCTTCGCGCGAACGAGGTCGGGAAGGTCGACCTGGCGGGCGAACTCCGGGTGACGCTCCATGAACGCCGCGATGGCCTCAGGGTCCGACATGGCCCCAGCCGCCTCGGAGTCGTTGTTGCGGTTGCGGAGAATCTGCGCGACGCGGCGGTCCTCGACGGCGACGTTCTTGCCCGGCTTCGCCTTCAGGCCGATGGCTTCGCGGTCCGTGCCAAGCTCGCGCATGCCCTTCGAGTAGATGGCGTTGGCCTCGCCGTACGGGCCCTCGTCAACCAGTTCGCGCGCCGTCTTGGCGATGTCCTTGAACGCGCGGTCCTTGATGCTGCCCTGCCCGGGGCCCGTTGGGATGCCGTAGTCGGCCATCTGCTGCAAGCGGCGCCGCGTCTTGTCCAGCCACTTTTCGGTCACCATGACTTGGCCGTCAGGTGCGCGCATGGCGTCCAGGTCGTCAAGTTCGGTCTTCAGAACGCCGCGGATGTGCCGGGGCGTCTCGGGGTCGTACAGGCGGTCGGCGATCTTTCCGCGCAGAGCGCTTGCGTCGCGCAGCTGCTCGGCAGCTGGCAGACGCGCTGACTGCTCGGCCGCCGTGTCGACGACGTCGATCCCGGGCAGGCCGCGCTCTGCGATGCGCTGGCGGACGCCTGCGAGGTCACCATGGTACACGTCGGCGTTCGTCTCGCGTGGCAGCGGCGTGGTCGCTTCAGCTTCGACGGCCGCTGGTACCGCACCGCCTGGCTCGGCTTCGACGCGGGAGATTGCTTCGCGGTACGGCCGCGCCGTACGCTCCTCGAACTGGTCGGTCAAGCCCTTGCGAATGTTACGTGCGCCGCGGATGCTTGCGCGGCCGACGTTGGCACGCGACGGTTCCAGCCCGGCGATTTCCTCGACACCGGACCCGCTATCGAGCGGGCCGACGTTGCCACCGTGTTTCTCCCAGAGCGCCCGCGCCTGTCCGCCTTCGCTGCCGCGGATGCGATTGCCGATACCCTTGGCCACGCGACCGGCGGCGGGGATGGTGGCGCCGATGAGCGCGTTCTTGCCGATGTCTTCGAGGTCGCCGCCCGTAACGGCAGTCTGCGTCGCCGAGTTGACCGCGCCTGCAAGAATCGGCCGAGTCGCGCCGCCGACCAGCGAGCCGGCACCAGCCCCGAGAACGCCGGCAAGCACCATCGTGGCGAGCGGGTCGTTAGCATATACGTCCTCGTCACGCCGCCGCTGTTCAGGCGTACGTCCGGCCACGACGCGATCGGTGTGGATGACAGAGTCGACCGCCTGTTCTGGCGTCATGTCCTTGTCGCGAGCCATCAGCGCCGCGTATTCGCCCGCCCGAGACGGTAGCTTGGCGGCCTCGGCGGCGTAGTTCGTCGGCTTGTAGGGCGAGCCTTCGCCCGAGTTGCGCCGCTCCTTGACCTTGGCCACGAGCTCGTCATCGGAGTAGCCAGCCGCGCGGCCAGCCTCCATGAACTTCCGCTCGGCGGCCGAAAGGCTCACAGCCCGTGCTCCTCTGCCAAGTCATCCAGTGACGGCCGGTGGCGGGCGTCGATGATGGGATTCGACTTGCGGGGCGATGGACCACGCGGTGCCGCGCCGGTCCCTGGACGCTGGTCGAGCGGGATCAGGGTCTGAGCGCGGTACCGCTGTCGCTGGGTGCGAAGCTCGTCGAGTTTTCTGCGAATGGCCTCCGGGTTCGCGCCGATGAAGATGCTTGACTTGTCCTCCAGGCTGGGCGCGCCGCTCGGACCGATTGACGCAGATTCCAGCTTCTGCGCCTCGTCGGTCTTGCCTAGCGGCGACACCGTCGCCACGCCGATGATTGCGTTCTTGTGCAGCGTCGCGCGACGCTGGATCGCCTCTGGCGTCATGACGCGGTCGCCGTTCTTTTCCACGTCATTGAGCAGCGACTGAAGCATCTGTTCGCCGCGCCCGTAGTCGGCGTCTCGAGTAGCGAATCCCTGCGCGCCTCCCTTTCCGGTCGGCACGTAGCCTATGGGGTTGCCGTTCTCGTCGCGGACGGTCGTCTCGTCGGCCTTCTCGGAATTCTTGTCGCGCTGTGCACCTTCTCGCGAGCGTGCGCCCGCGAACCCAACCGCCTCCATGGCCTTGTTGTGACGAACCTTCTCGGTTGCGGTGGTCTCGAATTCTGACTTGCGACGGTATTCCTCGGTTTGCTTCCGGTAGTCTGCGACGGCCTTGGCGATCTCGCTGCCAGGCATGCCTGCCTTGACCATCGCTTCGACGACTGGCTGAAACTCTTTGTCGACGGCACCGGTAAGCGGCGCAAGTTTCTCCTGCTGCTGCCGCAGGGCCTCTGCACGCGCTGCCTGCGCCGCGTTCGGGTCGATGCTGACAGGGCCAATGGGCGACGTGCCGGTATACGTCGGCGAGCGACGTGAAGCCTCGGCCAGCTTCGCGCGATAGTCGTTCTGCTCGGCGTCCTGCTGGCCTTGCAGCTGCTGATTCTGCGCCACGGCTGACGGGTCGTTCGCCTGCTCGAATCGCTTCCGCTCTGCCTCGGCCTGCCCGGCAAGGTCCATCACTTCGTCGGCGCGCTTCTCGGGCTGGTCAGGCGGCGTGCGGGCGCTGAGAATTGCCGCCTGCTGCGCGATCTCTGGCGTGGCTCGCGGCCCGTACTCCAGCTGCGTCGGTCCGATGTCTCGCTTCTCGGGCGCCGTCGGCATCTGCGGCTGCTGCGCCGATAGGTTGATGCCGTACGCACGGGCGAGCGACATGCCCGACTCGGGGTCGTAGTCGGCACTACCAGGCGTCAGCATGGATTTGATCTTCGGGATGGCGTTCGCGACGTCCATGCCCTGCTGGCGGTCTTCGAGTTTTTGTGTGTGGCGGATCTGCTCGTCGAGGCGCGCGTTCTCGCGGTCGGCCGACTGCTGTCGCAGAAGCAATTCCGCGCGCCTGGCTTCTTGCTCTTTCTTCGCTTGCCGTGCGTGCATCAGCGGCGCAAACACGTCCGACATATCTACTGGCGTTGGCATGATGTACTGAAATGCCATGGCCTACTTGCCTCCCCACAGACTGCTGATAATCCCCAGCACGTTCTTGCTCCCCTGCTGAGTCTGATTCGCGGCTGCCGCGGCAGCGCCAGTGCCAGCCGTCGCCGATCCAGTCCCTGCCTCGACCGCCTGCTGGCCGCCCTGGCCGTAGAACCCGCTGTAGAGGCCAGCTTGCAGTGCCGAAGACTGAAAAAGCTGGTTCAGTTCGTTGTCGATGCGCGTCTGACCGGCGCTCTGGGCGCCGCCTGCGTTCTGGAAGTAGCTGTTCAGCCAGTTGAGCCCAGTCGAGTCGACCTGACCGGCCAGCTGCCCCTGCAGCCCTAGCCGCGCCAGCGCCTGCGAATCGACCTGATTCGCGCCGGACATGGCCGCGTTGTAGCGGTTGAGCCCCTGCGAATCGACGTTGCCAGCCATGCTGTTGAGCAGGCCATAGTTGTTGTAGATGGACTGGTCGACCTGGCCGGCGCCGGTCATGGCGGAGTTGAACCGGTTCAGGCTCTGCGTGTCCTGCTGCCCGGACAGCGTGCCGAGCATGCCGATGTTGCCAAGCGTAGTCTGGTCGGACTGGCCGGCGAGGTTCGACAGCCCGGCGAGGCCTGCCAGGCGCTGCGAGTCGGACTGGCCGGCGAGGTTCCCGAGCATTCCGACGCGCGCCAGTCCGGTCTGGTCGGCAGCGCCAGCCGCGCCGAGGCCCGAGTTTAGGTAGTCGAGGGCAGAGGCCGAAGCCGCTCCAGCAAGGCTCGACTGCCCTGCCAGGCGCCCAAGCGTAGACTGGTCAGCGAGGCCGGCCATGTTCGTGATCCCTGACAGCCGCTGCATGTTCGCCGTGTCGGCCTGTCCCGTAGCCGACAGCCCCAGCTGCGCGCCCTGCATGCGGTCGCCAAACATGTTCTGATAAAGCGACTGGAGCGCGTTGCCCTGCGCCAGGCGCTCGGTGGAGGCTTGACCGGCGACGTTAGCTCCGAGTCCTAGCCGAGCCAGTGCCGCCTGCTGAGCGGAGCCCTGAAGCTGGCCTTCTTGCTGATACTGCTGCGCCCGCAGGTTCGCAGACCCGAGCGCCTGAGCCGCCAATGACCCGCCCGCCCCATACGCACCGCGAGCTGCCGCCGCCTGGTCGATGCTGTCGGACTGCTGCTTTTGCAGCATGTCGTAATAGGGATTGGTCCGATTGAGGTCGTCGGCCGCGAACTTCTCGAGCGCGCCAGGCGTGGACAGCTGCGAACCGTTCGCCCCCAAGAAGCCTTGGGTGTAGTTCGCGCCGTTGTACGCGTTCTGGATGCCGGGCGCGTTCACCGATAGCTCCGACGGCGCATTGGCCTGTGCCATCGCGTTGCCTAGGTTGTTCTGCGAATAGGTCGACGGGCCGTACAGGTCCAGCGCGTGCGCCCCGAGTTGCTCACCTACGAGCGGAGCGCCGTACGGGTTGGACGCCGATAGGTTGCCGATCGCCGTGGGAGCGCCGTATGCGCCACCGTTCTGGGCGTAGTATTGCTGCGTCGCCGACGGACCCGACAGACTCCCGCCGACAGCGTTGAGCACCTGCGACGACGCTGACGGCTGGAGATACTGCGAACCGATGGTGTCGTAAAGCTGTCGAGAGTCGCTCGGGCCGCTGAGCGTGCCGCCTGCGAGATTCAGCGCCTGAGACGTGGCGGTCGGCTGCGACAGCATGCCGGCGAGGGAGCCGTAGACGTTCTGGCTGGTCGTCGGGCCGGACAGAGCGCTGCCGGCTGCATTGAAGACCGAGCCGGATGCGGTGGGCTGGCTGAGGTAGCCGGAGTAGGCGCCGTATGCCTGCGACGACGTAGACGGCTGGCCGAGCGCGCCCGCGGCGGATCCGTAGAATTGCGACGTAGCGGTCGGCTGCTGGTACTGTGACCCGTATTGCCCGAACGCGTCTTCTAGGTACGGCGTCGGCGTCATGCCCCATGATCCTGCGGTCGCGCCAGGGTATTGCGTCGGCGCGGCTGACTGCTGGCCGATAATCTGGCCAGTTTGGAATCCGCTGGTGGGCAGCGTCGCCACTTAGAACCCCGCCGCCGGCTTGAGGTTGGACAGGAACGACTGCCACCCGGGAGACTGCCCGAGCATGTTCTGACGCTGGCCGTACCCGCCCGCCGGCATGCCAGACGAGCCCTGCATGCGCGGAGGGGCCTGCGAAAACCCGCCACCCTGTCCGAAGGGATTCTGGCCGCCTCCGCCGCTGCCGAGCATCGAGTTCAGCTGCTGATAGATGCCGCCTCGCTGGGGGGCCTGTCCATACGCCGTCGCCGCCGGGCTATTGCGAGACTGCGAGCCGTATGGATTCGCCCCGCCGCCAGTCGGCGTCTGTTGCTGCGACTGCTGGTACTGCTGAATCTGCTGCTGCGCGTATGGGGCTCCGATCATGCCCTGCGGGTTCAGCGGCGCCTGGTATCCGGCCGTGTTCTGCCAGCCTGGATTGCCGACTCCAGTAAGCCACCCGTCGTTCATCGCCTGAGCGCCCGTGTATCCGCTCTGCACGAACTTCTGGAACGCGGCCGACGGGTCGGATACGCCGGACGAGAAATACGGCGTTCCAGTTAGCGCGCCCATGCTTGCCGTCTGGGCGACGCGCAGGGCATTCGCCTCGTCGCTCTGGCGCTGTACTGCGGCCCTGTTCGCGGGGTCAGCCTCGTAGCTGGCCCTGGCCTTTGCGTTGTCGATCTGCGCTTGAAGGGCAATCCCGCCAAGGCCAGGAAACTGCTTCGCCCAGTCCTCGTCGGTCATCAGAAGTGACCTGGCCCTTTCCGCGTCTCAGACGCCGGTCCGGTGGAGGGAGCGATCGGAAGTGCCGCATTCGGCGGCGGATGTAGCGTCCCTGGGCGTTCCCCGAGAACGCCGCCGCTCTGTGACGGGTCGAAGTAGTTCGTCGGAACCCCGTAGATCTGCGAGAGAATGCCGTTGTAGTTGTTCATCGACCCGAGGGCCTGCTGCAACCCGGACATCTGCCTGGACCACGCCGTGTCCGAGAGTTGCTGGAGGTACTTCTGCGCCTCCTGGCCGGCCTTCTTGACATCGTCGGCGCTGTCCTTGTTGAGCAAGTCGCCAGGGTCGAAGTAGTCGGTCAGGCGTCCGGTGTCGTGGCCGGTCAGCTTATTGATCCCGTATCCGACGGGGCCGAGGTATTTGGTGTAGTCGTACCAAGACATGACTTCCTCCTACGAAATAGCCACCCAATCGGCGGCGCCTGAGCCAGCCGTGCTCGCCTTGAACCAACCGGCGGGGGAGACGGCCGTCGTATCCAGGTACTCCTGCCCGACGAACTGGGCCGACGTCGCCGGGGCGCCCGCACCGGTCAGCGGCGTCACGCGCACGACGATCTCACGGAGAGCCGCGCGGACTTCCTTGTCCGTCATGTTCTCGGTGATCGGTCGGATTTGCGCTGTCTGAGCCATCAGGCGGCCGCCTCCAGGTCGGTCACGTCATCTGCCAATTTGGCAATCGAGACCTCGTCTGTGCCAGAATAGCGCAACCAGTACCGTCTGCGCCTGAAAACTCCGCCAAAATGGCAATCGATCGATGGGTTCGTGTCATACGGCTGGCCAAGGTCGATGACACGGAACGGCGTAAACCCCTTGCCGTCGTCCTCGACTGCCACCTCGAGCTGGCCGGAAGTCGACCCGAGCGGCGTGGTCCCGCGGCGCATGACGACCCGGACGCGGGCCGAGCGCTTGCGGTTGTCGGTCCCGAAGTCCTGCCAGCCGGTGACGAGCTCGGACAGGATGGTCCCGCCGATGTCCTGGCGCGTGTCGGTATTGAGCTGATAGAGGCCCGCAGTGGTCGAGGCGCCTACGATGTTGACGTTCTGTGCGTCCCAGAAAGCGTGGGTAGCGACCGGCCACGCCGTGTTAGCAGACACGCCGTCGTACAGGGCGCGCTCGCTCCACTTCTGCGCCGTGTAGTCATACGCCCACGTCCGCCCCTCCGTCGGGAATACCCACACGAGGCAGCCGTTACGGTCGGTGTCCTCACGGTACCCGAAGGCGTCCGAGACGGTACCAAGGTCGCGCAGGTCGCGTTGGATGGCGTCGCCCACTGAACTGTAGTCGCGCCCGTCGCTCTTGATGAGCCTGCGCTTGTCGTCCAGCCAGAAATAGTAGTTGTCGAAGCGCACGATCGAGTACGGCGCAGAGCACCCGACATTGATCGTGTTGATGCGCTGGTAAGGTGCCAGCGGGTCCGTGGACAGCCCGTGAATCTCAGTCGTAGACGAGCCGAACAGGCCCAACTCCGCGGTGTTCTCGGCGATAGCACGGAGATTGTCTGGGCGGGCCTCGGCCGTGATGAAATTGAGGGCCGGCCACGACGTGTCGTTGCCCTCTCCCAGGTCGCTGTAGCGATATCGCCCGGGGTTGGCCAGGTCGATGGCGATGAGACGCTGACCAAGGTTGACGATGTGGGTCGTGCTCGGAGACGATCCGCCAAGGCGCGCCGTCAGCCCCACCCCAGTCCACTTCTGGATCTGAAGGCCGCCCGCGATGTACAAGAACGACGGCGACTCCGCGAAGACTGGCCGCGCGGTGCCGGCTAGCTTCGTCGCTGCCGTCGCGTCGCTAAGAGCTTGCCACAGCGTAGGCGTGGCGTCAGGAAGCGCATAGATCATGCGGTCCGAGTCGACGCCGATGACCCACGTCTTCCAGCGGTACAGGCCGATAAGCGGCGCCGTGCCGAGCCCGGTCGTCGGATACGATACAAGCGCCGGGCGAACGCGCTGGACACCGGCGACGTCAGGAAGCCAGTTGACCAACTTCGACGTCGCAGGCGACATGTCGTCGGCCGTCGAGACGAGCCCTGCGGATATGTCGACGGGCGCCAGCATCAAATCGCCGCCGTCGCCCTCGCGCACACCTCGCGCACCACGGAAGAGACCGGGTCGTATTCGAATGTGCAGGCGGTGTAGTTGCCGGTGGCTGGAGCAGGCGCAGCACCGCCGATCAGCTTGTACTGGGCATTGAAAGCCCACGTCACGGCTCCGCCCGAGTTATTTACGCAATAGAGCACCCACCTACAGCCGAATCCAGTCGCCGCGATGGCATTCATGGTGACGGTGATTCCTCCGGCAGTCGCCTCCACGCGGACAGAGTTGACTCCGGTAATAGGCAGCGGCGTCACGGATCCATTGGCCGACAGCGAGTACGCAACCGGAGCGGTGGACAGCGTGCGCGAGTCGAGAATATCGGGGGCGATGCCTTGGTTTGGCCCGGTGAACGCGCTGGCATTAGCGGCGATGTTGATGCCGTGTCCAGTGGCGCCACCGGCGATATAGCTGTTTCCCGCTATCACCGTGCCTGTCGAGTTCGTAAGCTTTATGCCGCAGGCCGCCGAAGTGAGCGATGCGTCTATGTAGTTGCCAGTTATCGTGTGGACGCCGCCGGGTCCTGCCGAGATGATCCCAGCACCAGACGACCCGGCGCGCTCAATCGTGCACCCTGAGATCAGAACTCCGATTGCCCCGCTGAGGCTGACTGCGCTGCTAGATGCGTCGGCGTTGTTGCCGCGTATGGTCGAATTGTTGATGAACGAGTAGCTCCCGCCCGTCAGACTGACTCCAAGGCGGAACATCGGCCCGTCAACGGTGACATTGTCGACGGCCAGGCATTGACCGACGATCGCTGTCCCAGTTGTCGTCGATGAATGGTTGATTTTTAGCCGCGAGACGATGTGGTTGACGGCGATGAACCCGCCGGTCGTGGTGAAGTTGAGAACGCCTGCGGTCGAATTGGTCTGTCGCAGGATTGACTTGACGCCAGCCCCGATGATGTTCACTCCTGTCGTGCCAATCGTCAGCGCCGAAGAAAGCTGGTACGTGCCCGCCGGGATGAAGACGATTCCGCCTCCCTGGGTTGATACGCGCGTGATCGTCGCCTGGATTGCCGCCGTGTCATCGGTAACGCCGTCGCCAACGGCACCGTAGTTTTTCACGCTGACAAGCATCTCGGTGAGCACTTCGCCTGGGTTGCGCTCGTTCGCGTCAGAAAACGCTTTGTACGTCCAAAGGCCAGCTGACCCACCGAACGCAGTCGACCACCCATCCAGCAGCGTTTGCAGACGCGTTTCTGCGCCGCCGTTCACTGCCGCCGACTGGATGTATTCGGCCTCGGCGCGGTTCGTGTTGACGTTGCCATCAAACAACGTCGTGACGTCAAGGCTGTCCTTCACAATGAGACGCGTCGGCTGCTGAGTGTACGCCGTGCCCGTACCGCCCGCCGTCAAGATGAGCGGAGGGGTGATAGCAGTCGCGGCCGCAGTATCGGCATAGACCGTTACCGGGGTGAGAGTGCCGGGCTGGTAGAACCGGCAACGCCCGGAAGCGGCAGGTGTACCGTCGCTCTTGGCGACGCCAGCGGCGAGCATCTGGATCAGCGAGACTGTCGCGGCCATTATCCAGCTCCTCCACCGGACGAGTAGCCACCCCACGGAGACAGCGTCAGGTTGCCGCGCTCGCCATCGTTGTTAACCAGGTTTGACAGCTCCTGCTCGTACAATGGTTGAAACGCCTGGATCAGCCCGGTCTGCATGAACTTCGGCGCAAGTTCGACGGTCAGCGCGTAGACGAGGCAGTTGGACCACTCAGACGGAAAGTCCGGCGTCTCGGCCCCCGTCGTGAAGTCAGCGGCACGCGTGTATGCGACGTACTCGAGCGTGTCGCCCGTCTGATCAGGCACCGGCCACAACTTCAGCGTCGCGCCGGACAGCGTCTGCTCGAAGAAGAACTGCCGCGACGGGCCGGCCGTAGTCCGGTCGGCCAACGTCATGTAGTCCATGCGGGACATGGCCAGGACTTGCATGCCTGCCGTCTCTCCGCTTCGCGTGTACCGTGCCGGGTCGTCGACCAGCAGCACGTCTGACGCTAGCGTCACCGTGTCTACGCCTACCGTCATGGTCGCCGTGCGGCGTACCGTGCGCCACAGCCGCTTTCCAGTCGTGTCGATGCGCTTGACGATGCGGTTCAGCGCGCGGGCGCCTACCTCGAACAGCGGCGAGTTCGTGTTGTCGCGCGCGGCTCCCGGCGCGATGGCGCCGCAGTTTTCAAGGGCGCTAGAAATAATATCGTCACGCGAGTCCGCAAAGCTCGTCGTTGCGCCGATGGTCATGTGGTTGCGAACCCCGCGTTTTGGTTTGTCGACCAGAATGGTAGGTCGGCATAGTCCTTCGTGGCTCCGACGATGAGTAGCGGGTGAGCGAGCGAGGTGGTCGCGTCGAACGAGCTGGCAGCGTTAGGCGAGTTGATCGAGCAGCCAGTGTCACGCACATCGGCGATTACGCTCGTATTGCTTGCCCCGTGGATCGCGTCGATGGTTACTGACGACACGTTGTGGACCTGGATAGCCGTTACGGAGCAGTCGTATACGTAGACGATGCCTAGCCGGCCCATGCTTCCGTGGGTGACTGAGAATTGTCCCGTCTTCGCCACGACGTTTATCTGACCGTTCATGTCGCCGGTCCAGCTGAAGAACTGGAACGAGGACGCCGGGACGATGGACCTGTTCAGTGTGTTCGTGAGCTGCCCGGACATCGATCCGCCGGCCACGAAGATGCCACCGCGGACCGTGTTGGTACCCGCGAGCGTCTGCGCGCTGAATGTTGAGAAGGCCCGCCACCCGCAGAATCGGTACTCGTTGGCGCCGCCCACTACGCCCTGCATGTCGAGGTAGAAGAAGTAGCACCCGACGAAGTTCGGGACTGACGCGGGCGGCGTCACGCGCGGGAACTTCGGCAGCGACAGGACCTCGTAGGCGTCGCCGTTCGCGAACGAGACCGCGGCGGTGCCGGTCGACAGGTACGATTGCGAGTACCCGTTCGACGGCGACGTCTGCGCGGTCTTGGCGACGTTCTCGTATGCCATACACGCGTGCTTCGAACCGTCGGTCTTGCGGATAATGCGAGTCCCAGACGACGTCGACAGGCACCCTGACGCAGACCACGACGTCGGCAGTGAAGAATCGGCGACCGTCCATGGTGCATCGGTCGCGCCGGTCAACGTCCCAGACCTGACGACGGTCGGAACGCCGACGATGACGAGGCAATAGTTGGTCGCAGGAGTCAGCGCCGTCTGATTGGCGGCCGTGATTCCAGACAGATCGAGCGAATACCGCGTCGTATCGCTGAGCCAGCGTACCGTCGTCGCCTGCTGGAGCACGCACCGGCCCATGCGGCGAGCGAATTCGTCACCTGTCAGCAGCGGGTGGGTGTCGTCAGCCCCCGTGTTCTCGTCGCTCGCGCGACCTGTCGAGTTGCTCTCGTCGATACTCCACGTAGCTTGTGTCTGCCACTTTCGCGACGGGATCATCATCCGGACCCACTGCCCGAGGCCATCTGACGACGAGTACACCGTTCCGTCGGAAGGCGTGAGCGTTCCCCCGGCAACGTAGCGGTAGAAGTCGTCATGGGTCGCCACGTAAACCGTGTTAGCGACGGGCGCGACGAATGACGACGTCGACAGTGCACGCATCGCGCTCACGTTGGCTACTGAAAGGCTCACGGGAACCCCATGTCGTCGTCAGTTGCTACGCCCGGTTCGAACTGCGACGCCACGCCGACCGCCACGTCCGGCTCCGGTCGCCGACGTCGGTACGCTGCGATCTCCTGGTCGTATTCGAAGGCCGATTTCTCCATGCAGGAGTCCGTGCATCGATACAGGCGGTCGGCGCAGTAGCGCAGCTGCGACGGGAACAGCCGCCGCCGCCCACAAACAGAGCAGGCAGACAGCACCTCGCCGTTGACGAAGTCTGTCTGCCTGTTCAATTGGATCCTCCCTGTCGACTAGGTGGAGTCGGTCCCGACCTTGATGGCCGCTTTGCTGACCTGGCCTCCGAACACCTGACTGAGGACCAGGTTCCCAGGCGTGCTGAAGCAGGTATTACCGCCGGTCGAGATGATCCCGAGCGAGCAGAAGTTCACGAACCCAGTGGTGCTGGCGCTCGCGATAGCCGCGACGGTCGAAGCGGCCTTCTTGTTGACGAAGGTGCAGTCCTCGATCCAGACGTTCGTCGGAGCGTTCGCCAGGTTGATGACTCCGTTCGAAGTCGAGTTGACCGCCGTGTGAAACCGGCATCCGTACATGGTCAGTTTGTCGACGGCCGCCGTGGTCGTCAGGATGTCGGTCGGGTTGGTCGCGAAGGTCTCGGATACCACCTCGACGCCCAATAGCGTGTACTTCGTCGCGCCGGTCGCGACCGTGATGCCCGTGGTCGTCAGCTGAGTGGCGCTGGTAGCCGGCTTGATTTCGACGGCATCGAGGCCGCAGTCAGCCGCTGATGCCGTCAGGGCCGCGGTGACAACGGTGGCAGCCGTGCTCGAGAAGTTGAACACGCAGTTGCGGATCCAGCACCCGGCGATGTTCTGCAAGAGCGCCGAGGCAGCCGCGGTCCAGTTGAACAGCGGGCGCTGCGAGCCGTACCCGAGACCGATGATGTTCAGCCCGGTCGCAGACGTGCCAGTCAGGCCGCTGATGCTCGTGGACGCCGTGATGCTCTCGACGTGCCCCGGCAAGATGCAGATGGTGACGCCGACGCGGTTGTTGACCTTCGCCAGTCCGCCCGACGTACCGAACAGCGCCGACAGCGGCCGATCCGGGGTGGAACCGTCGCCGGCCGGGAGGCCAGAGCGGTTACCCACCCAGAGGGTCGCGCCGCCGCCCCACGCCTGCGCCGCGTACGACGCCGGGGTGACGACCCACCCGAACGAGCTGACCCCGTTCGGGTAGTTGGTGACTTTGCCTGGTGCTCCCATGTTGGTCGCTCCTTACGTCGCGTTCGAGGCGTAGACGCAGCGGAAGTTCTCGGCGCCCCACATCGCGCGGAAGAAGCAGATGAAGATCGCCTGCATCGTCAACGCCACGTTGTCGCGCTCGAAGGTCGGCCGCTCCCGCCAATCCCAGTAGAACCCGTCGTCCGCGTCGGTCTGCACGTACCAGCGCGTGGTGTTCGTCAGGTAGTCGAAGGTCATCACCTTCGTACCCTGAACGACCGACGGGTCGTTGTTCGCCGAGCCCAGCGTCTTGGCCGACTTGGACAGCTTCTCTGCGAGAACGTCGAGGGCGCTCGGCACGATGAGCTGCTTCATCATCACCGGGGCCAGCATGCCGTCGCTGCCGACAGTCGTGCGAAGCGCCGTGCGGATGTCCTCGAGCGATGCCTCGGCGAGAGCCGCCGGGACCGCCAGCGTGTTCGCCACCGTCAGTCCGTACGGCGTCAGGTGCGAAGCCGAGCAGAGCTCGACGTTGTCAGCGGTGACCGGATACGCCGAGTTGTGCGAGCGGTCGAGGAACTGCGCGAAGAGGTACTCCGGGGTCTTCTTCGCAGCTCGCCCGAGCGCCTGAGCGGGCGTCTTAAGCTGGCTGATCTTGACGTCGGTGACCGCCTCTCGGCTGATTTCCATGGCCCCTGCGAAGGTGGCGACCTGGACGCGCTTCGGAGTGCCGAGCGCGGTAGTCAGCACCTTCATCGGGCTGTTTTCGTTCTTCTGGGTCAGCTGCTGAGCGCCGGCCCAATCGCTGAACTCGCGAATCGGCTCGTCGACCTTGTTGACCTTCGCGATCTTGGAGAACTGCTCCGCGATGTCTTCCATCGAGCTGTTGAACCACTTGCGCTCGACGGGCTCGATCGCGGCGTACCATTTTGCGATGTTTTCCATGGATCAGGCTCCCGTGCTCGCCGACAGAGCCGGCTCATCGAAGGTGCAGTTGGGGGCAACGATGATGGCGACGTTCGCGGCATCGACGTCGTTCGTCGCCGAGCCGATTTCGAAGTCCTGAAGCCGCCAGGGCAGCGTTGCCGTGGTGTTCTTGCCGGTCGCCGTGATGAAGTGTCCGGAGAGACCCGTGGTGGTCGACCCCGCCGACAGCGTCATCGCGAAGTTCTGGTTGATGTCGGTCAGCGTCAGCGCAGTCGAGCAAGACGCGGTGAACATCGTGCTCACGAGGTTGTCGACGAGATAGACGTACGAAGCGTTGTCCGGAGCAATGCCGCTCGACGTGTAGAGCGTCGCCGCGGGCAGGTACTTCGCCTCGCGCCGAGTCCCTGCCGCGTCGGTGTACACGCACCCGTTCGCGCTTCCCTGCGTCGCCGTGGTTCCCGTGGTCGCCACGACATAGCTGCCGTCAGTAGCGTCAACGACCGCGTCGTACAGGAAGATCGCCGTGGTGTTGTTCGTGAGCACCCGACCGCGACGAAGAGTGACGCTTCCGCCACCTTTGACGTAGATCGGGCGAAACCCCTTCAGTGCAGTGTTCGCCATGTCACTTTCCTCCGGTCAGTTCCGAGGAAACGACCGACTTGGCGTGAGCGCCGCTCGTCGCGTCCCCCGAGTACACCTGGACCCCGTAGCGGGTCTGCTCGATCTGCTTGCGCTCGTTCGAAGCAAGGCCAGCGGCCTGCGCCTCGGTGATGCGCTCCTTCATGTGCTGCTCGCGCTCCCAGTTCTCTTTCGAGGTGCGGATGCACACGAGATCGCCGTTGGTCAGCGTCGTGTCGACCGGCTTGCCGTCGTCGGCGCGCTTCGCGCCCTGCTTCACCTCGCCGGCCTTCGCCAGCTCCCACGCGGGAGCGGTGTAGTAGCCAGCGACGGGGCTGCCGATCTCTCGGTCGCGCAGGTAGCGCTCTACGAACTGGGGCGAGCGCGGGTCTTTCGACGCCCACTGGTAGCGGAATCGCGGGTCCTGCCCGGAAAGCTCACCGGCTCTCGAACGGGCGTGGATCTCCATCCCCTCGGGGACGTCGTTTCGGCCTGGAACAACGGGGCCTGCTGACATGAAGTGGCCTTCGCCCTGTTTTCACGCCACCGATCCGGGTCAGATCGTGACGGGATTCAGTTCGAGGCCACTTCACCGGCGATTGCCGAGAAGGGATTGCGCCTACCAGGAGAGTGGACTACGAAAGTGCCAATTTGTCAACGGAGAACGCGGTCAGGATGAGATTTCGCGATTTCTGAAGCAATTTCAAGCTCAGAGAAGCCTGCCTTTTTGGCAAAATACCGTTCCTCCTGGGTCAACTCGACCCGTGGCTTGCCTTCCGGAGCCGATGAGCCACCGGCCGGGCGCGAAGTCGGCGTCCCGGCGAGTACGGCGGCGTTCGAGCGCGAGTAAGCAGCGGCCCCTGGCGCTTGGCCGCCCTTAAGCGTCGCGCGGACGTCCTCGAAGATCTGCCGCACGCGCTCGGGACCGGCGCGGAAGCCCCTCGCCTCGAGCTCCACATTCTTGGCCGCGAGCAGCTGCATTGCGGCCGGGTGCGAAGCGACCTCGGGATACGCCGCGAAGTACGGCATGAGAGCGGGCGGTACCTGATCCTGCTGCGGCGCCTGAACCTGCTGCTGGCGCGCCAGAATCGGCTGCAAGGCGCGCATAGTCGCCGCGACGGACGCCTCGCGGGTGAGCCGCTGGTATCCGCTGAAGTCCTTGCGGTCGATCGCCTCCTGCGCGCGACGCTCGATTTCCTCCGGATCGGGAAGCTGCGGCGCTGGCGGCTGGTACTGCGGCTGCGGCTGATACGCCGGCCTCTGCGCGAGCGCCTGGAGGTGGCCCGTCAGCTCGCCGATTTGGCGGTCGCGAGCGGCGAGGCCATCTTTAAGGCCAGACACCACTTCGGCCACTTCCTTCAGCCGTGTGTCGTACTTCTCTTCGATGCGGTCGCGGCGAGACTTCGGCTTCTCGAGGACGACCGGCTTCGGCGGCTCGGGCGCAGGTGGCGCAGCTTCCTCGGCTGGCTCCTTGTCGTCGGCTGCCCCGGCAAGCGCCTCGCGTGCCTCGGAATCGGTCGCGTTGTCGTCGGATGCAGAGCCTTCAAGCAGTGACATGTGTTGCTCCGTTGGTTGCGGTTGAGTCGGTCACGTAAATTTCGCCCTTGCGGATGATTCGGTGGCAAGTCTTTCCGTCCTCGGTGCGTCCGATGACCACGCACATGTCACCGGTTCGCGAGCGGGCGGCCTTGTCGACGTTCGCCATGACATCGCCAATGTTCATGATCAGCAGAGGCTCTTGAAGCCGCAAAGCCCCGCATGCATCGCAGATGTACCCGCTGCATCGATAATGCGACTTGTCGTCGCGGATCGTGCTCGGGCTGTGCCGCGACCACTCGGCGTGGGTGCAGTCCGGGTCATTGCCAGGCTTCATGATGTGGTCCCACTCTTCCCACGCTCCTGCGAACTGGCCGTACAGAACCTCGTCTCCGATCTGCTGGCCGTTGTCGTACATGATGTCCAGCGCCTTGAGCCCGGCGGCAATGATCCTGCCCTGGTGCGCTTGGTTCTGGGCGATGACCGGAATCTCAAGTCCCCCAATGGTCGTGGTCACGGGCGGGTTCGGCCTGACCATGATCCGGTCAGCCTCTGGCAGTGCGGGCAGTTCGTCACGCTTGAGCATCGTCATCCTTTCGAGATGGGCGGCGGGCGGGGTCCTTGTACGGCTCCTCTTCGAGAGCCGCGATAGCAAGAGGCGTCTTGAGCGAGCGCAAGATGTGGTCGAACGTGACCGATGAGCCGGCGCGAAGCCGAGCCGCTTCGAGTTTCCCGTCGACAGTCAGAGACAGCACGAGTTCCTTTGCGCGCTCGCGTTCCCATTCCAACCACTCGGTGAGCATCTGCACTCCAGATTGACCGCGGATCTCGGCCATCTCGGCAGGCCCTAGCTCTAACCATCGCGGCGTCATTGCGGACCTCCGATCATCGCCGGGTGCGGCATCTGCTGCGAGAGAAGCTGGTTGAACAGTTGCGCCTGTTGCTGCTGTGCCTGCCCGGTCTTTTCGATGTTCGCCGCAGTATGAAAGCGGATGTGTCGTTCGAGCATGTCGCGTCCTTGCTTATCGAGCACCTGGCCCGCCGGTCCGGCAAGCTCTCGCTGGTGGCCGGCGATGTGTTCCAGGTCGTTGTCGCTCGGGTGGACTGGATGATCCTGTCCGCGGAAGAAGCCGGCGTTCTCCTCCCAGTACGGCGCGGGGGGCGGCGGTGGAGGCGGCGGGGGGCTGGGCGGCGGAAGCAGCTTGACTAGCTTGTCGGCGCCATGCGCACGCAGCACGTCTTCGGTCACCGCGCGCATGAGAGCGTCCCGAATTTGCGGCGGCTGGCTCATCAGGTACGGGTTCTGCGAGACGGCCTGGAACACTGCCATCGTCTCTTGCAGCCGCTGGTTCTTGCTGCGCGGGTCTGCCGCCGGCATGACGTGCGCGTTCGGCGTGAACATCGCCTTGCCGATCTGAATTGACATCGGGTCGCCTTCTGGCCCGACGATATCCATGACCTCCTCGTCGGGAAGGAACACGCCCCAGATGCGCCAGATCTTGTCCAGCTCGTGCTTGAACGCCTCTTTGATACGGCGGGCGAGCACGGTGATCTGCATCATCATCTGCTCTTGCAGAATCTCGGTCTCTTTCGCCGTGCGGTTCGCGCCGCTGGTCTGCCCGCTCATCAGGTCCGACGACGCCACGAGCTTGTCGGCGGCCTCGATGAGCATCTGAGCGATACGCATCGTCGACGGGTCAGGCGGCGGGAACTCCGGGAAGTACATCCCGTCTCGGATGGCTCCCATCGGCGCGTCGACCTCGATCAGCTCGCCGGGCTGGACGTTTACCGTCCCGCGCTGACCCTTCATCTGCGCCGAGATGAATCCCGGCATCGCGTTACGCAGCGTGCCGCCGTCGATGTGCTGATTGATGATCGTGTTGACAGCCTTGTTGATTCCGGCGATGAAGTCACCGAAGCCGAGCCCGTAGAAGCCCTCAGATGGGAACGCCCGGTAGTGCGTGAAGAAGCACAACTCGCGCTTGCGCTGCGGCTTCGGCGCGACCGGCATGCCGCTTTCGTCTACCTGCATGCCAGGCGGCGGGGCTGGGGGTACCGGCGGCTGCTGCATCTCCGGCGGGAGCCGGCGACCGGTCGCAGCGGCTACCTGCTGCATCGTCTGAATGGCCTGCGCCTCCTTGACGAATGCCTCCAGCCGCGAAACGTGCGCCTCGTACGCCGCCGTCTCCTTCTGGAAACGGGCGAAGTCGTCCGGGTCGTCCTCTTCGCGGAGGACCATGCGAAGCAACTGCCGTGACTGCTCGTCTACCGTGATGATGACCGGGTGAGCCTTGCCATCGAACGCCGGGTTGACGTCGGGCCGGTTCGGCATGCGCCAGATTCGGTGCTGCTCTAGCACCATCCGCGGCTTGTCTTCCGTCGTCGTCTCGTTCGTCGGCTTCGTGGAGCCGTCGATCTTCTCAAGCTGCTTCTTCAGGACCGAGTCGTACTTGTCGCCGTCAGGTTCCTCCGGCTTCACCGCCAACACGGACGGCTGGTAGTAGATGCCCTGGTCGCCGTACGTCTCGATGTCGTAGAACGTGAGATGCTGGACCATCGTGTAGCGCGGCACGTCTCGCAGCGACGGGTCTTGCGAGCGCTGACCGTACGCAACCACGAAGTCCTCAATCGGGATCCAGTCGGAGCAGCTTCGGCCTTCGTGAGAATTCCAGTAGGTGCGTCGGAAGGCCGAGCCGTAGCAACATACCTGATGAAGCGTGTCGTCCATGCCCTGCGGCATCTCTGGCATCTTGTGGCGCAGGTAGCTGTTGGCGAACAGTTCCGTGACGGCCGCTCGCCCGACGTCCTGTAGATTCGTCGGCGACGAGTAGACGATCTTGCCGTTGGCCGGCCACACCATGTCATAGAGCCGCCCCTGCACCTGAAGCAGCGGGTAGACCAGGACCGGCATGTTCACGTTCGCGGCGTTGCGGAACGGGAACGCCTTCGCCTTCATCACCGATGCGTAGAGGCCCTGAAACTCGGCCAGCCGTCGCATGCGCGGCTCGCGAGAGTCAACGTCCGCGTCGAAGTCGCGAATCGTGATGTCGACGATCCGCTTGCGCTCCTCTTCAGTCAGCGAGCCGACGAGGTTCACGTCTTCGGACGGCGTGGCGGGGCCGGTCGGCGGTCGCGGTTCTTGCTGTGCTAGCGCGACCTCGGCTGTTCCTTCGGGAGGTGGCTCGGCGGTCATGTCCTGGAATGCATCCATCAGTCACCGTATCCCGTCTGTTGAAAGTCAGATTCGGTCTTGGCCGCCTCTCGCTTGCGCGCGAGTTCCAGCCATCGCTCCACGTCCGCGTCGCCCTGCACCTGCTTCTGGCGCTTGTCGTTTAGCGGCCAGTCCATCAGCACGAACCGGGCGGCGTCGAACGCGTGGTCATCGCCGTTAGTGTCGACGTCCTCGGGGTCGTGGGCGTCGGCCATCAGCTGCGGCATCGTGCTCGCCAGCTTCGGGCAGCGGTCGCCGAAGATGAAGACTTTCGGCTTTCCGTTCGCGCCGAGCAGCAGCCTCTCCATCCACTGCTCGATGCTGGCCTTGCGGTCCTTGTTGGCAGGATAGAGCCGCCAGCCCCACCACGCGATGCCAGATGCAGCGGTGGCAGCGACGTCGGCGGCACTCGGTGCGTTCATGGCCTGGCGGTCGATCAGCCCGTACATGTCACGCACGGTGTACTTGCGGTCCTTCGACCAGCGTTGCGCGTTCAGCTTTTCCATCATCTTCTCGCCGAACGTGCGGCCAGTGATGCCCGGCCGATACAACTCGTCGATGAAGTAGATGTTCCCGTCCGGGTCCTTGGCAGCCCACAGCGTGCAGGCCGGGGCGGAGCTGCCCCAGTCCAGTCCGAACTTGATTGGCCAGGTCGCTGGGATCGGAAACGACGGGATCACGTGGATATCGCGGCGCCAGACGTGCGCGAAGTACGCGCCAACCACGACGTCCCAGTCGCCTTCGAGATACATGCGGCGCAAGTGCTCGGGCAGCTTCATCAGCGCCGCTTCGTACGCGCCGTCCTCGGCCAGGTACTTGTTGTCGTAGAGCGTGGCCGGCACGAATGCCTTGGTCACGTCGCGGCTCTTCCCGTTCCGCAGCGTCACCGTCTCTTTGATGATCGTGTTGTGCGGCTTGCAACCCTGGATGAAATACGACTTGATCCACGCGGCGTGCGGGCCGCCTGGGTTCGCCGTCACGCGCACGAACAACAGCTTGCGCATGTCAGGGTCCTTCGAGCGAACCTGCATCGTTAGGAACAAGTACACGGCCTCTGCGATCTCCTCTGCCTGGTCTATCCCGAGGCCTGTCAACTCCTGGCCGTGGTAGCCGAGGTGGTCGTTCGGGCCGTCGAGGTGGGCATTCTCCACCCGGTAGCCTGACGAAAACTCCCAATAGTTTTTCTGCTGCGTCGGGCGAATCACCTTCGGGTCGATGGCCGGGTAAATCTCTTCCTGCCGCTGGAGAATGTCGGCGAGGTTCTTCAGGTTCTTGCGGAAGATGATGTAGCGACCGCGCTGCTTGCGGCCCGTCGCCATCCACTTCTCGTGGCACAGCTGAATCTGGTAGATGCACGCGATGACGAGAAAGTCCGTCTTTCCGCCGCCCTTCGCGCCGCCGTAGCAAAGCTCCAGCGCAGGACACGACAGCGCTACCGCCTGGCGTGGCTGCGCCTGCCAGATGACTTCGCGCCCGTCGAGCGAGCGAAGCTCACCTGACACGGTCGAATCCCTCCTTGCGCTTAAACAGCACGAGGTGGTTTTGCGTACGGTGCCGCCAGTCGGCTTCGACGATTGACAGCCGCCACGCCTGCGTACGCCCGTGACAGCGCGCCTCGAAGCACATAAGCTCAGGGTCTTGCGACGGGTAGAAGGTAAACTCTTCAACCGGCATGTCGCATGACGCGCAGAACGGGATCAAGAACGGCGGCGGCTCACCGTTCGCCATCAGCGCAATAGGCGTCGAGTCCTTCTCGATCAGCGCCACTACTCGATGCCCTCTTCCTTGATGATTTCGGCCGCAACGTCGATGGCCTGCGCGTGCCGCTGCTCCTCGTCGACCCGCCGCGCCTCTTCGTTCCAGTCAGCTTCGCTCTTGCGGCCCTGTAGCAACACGACGCCGAGGGCTCGCTGCGTGGCCATGCCCTCGCGTTTGTTGGCCATCATCTGCTGATAGACCTTCATGCCGAAGTGACTGCGAGTCGTGGCGTCAGCAAGCGGAACATCGGCATCAGGGTTGTACCCGTCTTCGCCAGCCTTCTTGAGCAGACCTTCGGCGTGCTGGAGTCCGCGAAGCGCGATGCGGTCGATGATGGCGAGCTGCTCATCGTGCTCGGCCTGCTTCGTCAGCTTGGTCAGCTGCTTCGTGATCTGCGCAAGCTGGGCCTTCTCTTCCCGCTTCTTGACCCTGCGCTCTTTCGCTGCGACGCGCTTTTCTGCGCGCTTTTTCATACTCTCGGTGAGCCCGGCGGTGAACGGCGCAGAGCTTGCCGCCTGTCTCGGCGGCGCATCCTTCTCGCGGGCAATAGCCTCTTTCGGCCCGAAGTATCTGGTGGCGCCGCTGTCGGCTGACATCAGCCACGACCCTCCACCACAGGCGTTACCGCCTCAGATCGCTCCTGCCGCTCGGCCGCCTCAAGAGCCAGCGTCGCCTGCTTCCTCCAGCGACCCTGATACGACGGGCCGAGCGTCTCCCAGTCCTCGATATCATTGCCGACGCGCGGCGCATTGAAGCGGTGAAGCGCGCGGGCGGCGGCTTCGATGCTCGCCTCGGTCATCCGCGCGGCCTCGGCTGCGACAGGCCAAGGACCATGCAGATCAGGATGGCCGCCGAGATCAGTGCGACCGGGTGAGCCTCAGCGAACGACACGAGGACAGATTGACAGATTGGCAATCCATGTCAAGGCCACCTGCGCCGATTTGGCGGAGTCTTGTGTCAGTTTGTCAATTTGACGCTGTCGGCCTCGGCTGCTTCCGCTTCCGCGGCTCTGTCTCGACGATTCCTGGTGGGCGTCCGAGCCTATGACCAGCTGCCTTGCGTGCCGCCAGCGCCGCCTTCGTCCGCAAGCCGATCATTCGCCGCTCGAACCTGGCCACCCCGTCAAGAATGTGGCGGATGAGCTCGGACGCTGGGTCGGTCTCGTTGTTGCCATCGGCACAGACCACGGAAGCGCCCAGCTTCTCGAGCGACCTCTCGGTAAGCATGGCAACCAGAGGGTCGCGGCTGAACCGGTCCCGTTTGGCCACGACTAGGTACCGTGCCCCGAGGCGAGCCACGTCATCGGAGGCCGCCTGTAGCCCGTAGCGCTCCTCGAACGGCGCCCCGCCCGATACGATCTCGGTGTGCCAGGCTATGACTTCGATGTCGTGGGTTGCGGCGTAGGCCGAGATGGCGGCGCGCTGGGCGTCCAGGCCTAGCTGCTGCTTTTCTGTCGAGACGCGGAGCAGGGCGACGGCGGTGGTCATCACAGCCCAGCCGCCTCGAGCATGGCATAGGCCTGGTCAACCTCTCCGCCATCCGCGAAGTAGTGCCCGGTATGGCTACGATCTCCGCCTTCGCCGTGCTGGTAGCTGGCGACGTGCCCCATCTCGTGAGCCAGCGCCGAAACGCTCACCAGCCCACCGTATTGACCCGGCCAGTAGTCCGACAGGACGATTTGCCTGTCGTGCAGCGTGATGCCCTGGAGGCACCAGCCGTATTGCTTCAGCTCGAACGCATGGCCATCTCCGCAGTCGAGGGCAGCACCGCCGTACCAGTAGACCTCCGGCGCCGACGTGAGCCCGTAGAAGTCGTAGAGGACCGCGACGGCCTGCTCCGTGTTAGCCGGCCCATCTACGACCTTGGATGGGTCGACATCGACGTCGTAATCGGCAGCGTCACCGCCGCACGATGCGACCGCCAGCGCAAGGGCGACAAAACCCACCCACGAACGAAGGACGCTCGACATAGATACGGGTATATCTGAGAGACGCGCAGGCGTCAAGTACACTCTTCGTCGTTTCGCTCGCGCATGGCCATGCGGGCGATGCGGAGTTCTTCGGCCGTTAGACCATCGGAGCGACCTGCCGCCGACAGCTGCCGCTTCCGCTCCCGGTAGCGCCGCTGTCGTTCCGCAGCGCCGTGGTCCTTCTCGCGGTAGTGCATGAAGTTCAGGACTAAGAACCCGCCGTTGACCCTGACGATCCGCCGGCCCTCGAACTCCTGAGACCTCGAGCATTCCTCTGGCTCTCCCATCCTGGCCAGGGCCTCGAGGCCGCGGACTTGGTCAACCCCAGCCTGCCTCACGATGCCAACGCTAGCCGCTTCGGCCAGTCCGTACCACCCGGGAGGCACCTTCCACCCGGTCGGCTTGAGCGAGTCCACGGCGAGCTGCGGGAGCTCCTCGCGCACCTCGTACGGGGTCGCCATGAGCAGCGCAGTCAGGAATACGTTACGCGTCTCCAGGTCAACCCAGACTGACGAATTCAGGATCCCCGTGTCCAGCTTCACGAATGCCACAGTGACAATTTGTCACGGCCGTGACGCGTTGTCAACGTAGCGTAACGGCGTGAAGTGACCTATGCAGAAGCAGAAGCATACTCAGATGGTCCAGCTGTCTCGCATGCGTTGCGTCTAACCGCGAAAGTGCGCCACTTCGTCAAGTACACGGCATTTGGGTGAATTTTCGAATGGGGAGGGGTGGGTGGGGAATCACGTGTTCTCGCTGAAGCATCGGCAGTTAGGACGAATCTCGTCGTAGTTGCCGCACCACTGGCAAAACTGCTCAAGCACAGCCAGCCTCGCCCGTCGCGGTATTCTCCTGAGCGCCTCGAACGCCTCCTGGCAGTCACGTTGGACATCCTCGCGGCTGCCCTTGCCGGCGTTCCTGTGCAGGTAACCCTTGCGGTCCAGGACGAATAGCCAATCCATGCGTCAAGTACACTCCATTCTGGCTGATTTTCAATGGGGGATGGGTATAGGGGATTTTTCTCCCTCGGCTTTTTGGGGTGGGGGTGGGGGTCATCGGACGGCGACCACCGCCAGCAGCTGTGTAGCGTTCTGCCCCAGTCCTGTAGCGTTCTGCCACACTGAACGCCGTGACTTGACAGAAACGCTCGTATCTATCGCTGCTTGTCGCGCTCAGCAGCCACCAACCGCGCAAGTATCGCAGCCTGCCAACTACGCGCAGTTACACCGCTCTTGCGCGCGATGGCTAGCAGCTCCTCGGCATTCTGGATCTTCGCCGTAGCACGGCGCTGGGCACGGGCCAGGCGCTTGGTAGCACGGGCAGCGATGCGGCACGGGGGCAGGTTGAGCAACGCGCGGACCCGTTCCTCATACCCGTCATCCATGACACTCCTGTCATAGCACTACGCAAACATTTCATAGTCGGTCAGTTGATAGGACGAGTCGCGTCAATTCAGCGTTCACGGCGCTCGTCTTCGGTCAGCTTCGTCGTCATCGGTTCTCCCTAGTCAACGGCCACCACCTGTGATTGCCACATCCCGACTGGCCGCGCGCAGGATCCACCGTAGCGCCAGTAGTCTGACGTGGCATCCTCGACCAGCCTTAGCCCGTTCAGCCGCCTGAATGCGCGGTCCTCAAGTTGGTGCGGGCGCCGTGGTCGGCCTTGGTAGGAGCTCGATGTTGAAGTCGTCGAGCAAGTCTGCCAAGCGAACGGACGCCGAGATGACTGCCGTTGAGTAGCTGTCGATGATTGTCACGGTGATATCGACGACGTCACCTGAGCGCGAGATATGAATCGCTGACTTGTCCTTGCTCAGTCTCACGGCCGCCCCGCAATCTCCCAACACACCTCGCGGCACTTCCCGAGATGGCCTGGCCGCAGGTTGCAGGTGGCGACGACCGTGCCGTCAGGCAGCTTGATGGGCGCGCCGCACGTTGGTTCAGGTGTCATGGATCTACCTCGCCGGCCTCGTACTCCAGCCGCATGGTGTAGCGACCGTCCTTGTGGCGCGTCTCGACGACGTCCATGCCGGCCGTCCGAAGCATCGCCGTGAGCAGGTCCATCCTGGACTTGTCCGTGACGGTCAGCTGCTTCCCCGGCTCAGGCACGAGCGTAACCTCAATGCCGCCGTCTTCCTCGTCTCCTGTCGTCATACCCGCTCCTTTGTTGCCTGTACCATCGCCAGGAACGCGCGCCGGTTGCGCCGCCTTCCGATGACCTTGTCGAGCCTATTCTTGCAGTCCTGGCACGTCACGTTACCGATGGCCCGCGCGAACGGCAGCATGGCTCCTCGCTCTCCGCACATGGCGACGTCGATGTCTGGGCCGTTGCGGTAGTGGCGCGGGCCTGGCAGGGGAGCGGTCACCTGAACACCCTGTCGGTCATGAGCAGCGATTCGAGGATGTCGGCCGCTTTGTCCATCGTGTTGTACACGTCCTCGTCAACCCATGCCCACTTCGGCCAACCATCGTAGCCAGTCATGGGCAGATCCAGGTCGCGGCACCAATCCATCGCCGCTCGTATCTCCCGCCTGTCCTTCGCGGTCAGCCGGCCGTAGTCGGTCATTGCGGCTTGCTCCTGTCAATAAGCGACTGCGTCAGTCCGACCTTCCCGGTCAGCTCATCCACGGTGAACCCGTCGGCGCGTAGCAGGCGCACGATTTCGTCAGGATCAGTGACGACGCGACCGCTAGACATCGTCAGTCTCGTTATCCTCGTGGCGTTGCCTCGCTTCGCCTTCTTCTTGAGCTTCATCGTCTCCTCCTATCGCGTTCCCACCTGCCGTCGGCGCCGCGCACCCACGGGCCGAACTCGGTTGCGAGGCTTTCGGTGTCGTCGTAGTCGATCGCGCGATAGAACCGTTCGCGGGCACTCTCGGCGCGCTGCTTCGAAGTCCACTGCCGCGGGTCCGACTCAGCCGGGTAGACGCGCCGCTTCTTAATCTGCCTGGCCATGGTTGATTTCTGTTGCACGTGATTCATGTCGCGAGTAGATTGGTTGCATGACGACGACGCAAGACCCACAGTCACACTTCGACTCTGTTATCACGCTGCTGGCGCGATGGTTCGGCGCTTCCGTAGGACTGCGTAACGCCTCGTCGGCGATGGTCACCCCGAAGTTCGGAACCGACGGCGCGCGCGGCGAGTGGAAGGCGGGTCGCGTTTGGATGGTGTCGGACAACGGCGGCGAATACAACGTCCTTCCGATCAACAGCGAGGACGAGTATCGGGCTGTGCCGTACATTGACATGAACGGCGCCGTCGACCCGATGACCGTCGCGCACCGGATATCGCTCATATTCCGCGGCGAAGATATTGATTGGTCATTCCGTATGGACGACGACGGAATCGACTGGCTAACGGAGCAGCCGTGAGGACCTTGGCTCAACTCAAGGCGGCCTCGGCAGACCTGGAAACGATCGTCAGCATGGCAAGGGAAGACATGCGGGCCGCCGCGAGACTGGCAGCAATAGACGCAGGAGCCGACGGCTTCTACGACCACTCCGCCGCAGACGCCACCGACAGGATCGTGGCCACAATAGAAGCGCTGCCGTTGACTTGCAGCGCTGAACCGTCCAGCTTTTCCGGAGAGTTGGCGCGCCACCCGAAAGGCTTCGGCCTCAAGGCGAAGTGTCCGTCTTGCGGAGGCACATTCGGCGTGTTCCCAGGGCGCGACGGGTGGGCGCTTCGAAGGCACGCCGGCGACAGAAGGGACGGCGGCCGGTGCTCCGGTTACTCGTCGGTATACGTGAAGCCGCTCTGACACGTATTCACCGCATCCAATTGCACGGAGGAATGACCATGCCGAAGCGAAAGCCGGGGCACGGAGGCCGCCGCCCCGGTGCAGGCCGTCCCGTATCGACGGGTGCAGGCGCGAACCGCATCGTGTTCCGGGTGTCAGATGCCCAGCTAATGGAACTCGTGACAGAGGCCGCGCGCCTTGGGCTTCCGAGCGCCGACCTGGCGGCCAAGCGACGCGTATTCCCGTCTTGACAGCCGGGTAGACCCGCGCCGGCTTCGCGCGCTTGGCCTTCACGGCAGTTTCCGTTCCTGCCTGGCTCGCATGTATCCCTCGCGCGGATACAGCTTCATCCTGATATCGAAGATGACCATGGCGTACCTGTTACCGAGCTTCACCAGTGCTTCCTCGGCGTCTTGGAGCAGCTTGATCTCTGCCGCAAGCTCCTCGTCTGACCACTCCATGCGCTCTTTGCCGTGATCAAACGGCCTGGTCTCGTCGCTCATTTCGCCATCTCCCGTCTCCGCGTCACCGTCGTCTCGTTGGCCGCGGTGTCGTCGTCGATGAGCGCGTAGAGGCGGCGCTCGCGGATGGCGATCGTGTTCGCGCACATCACCGTGGACCCGTTGCTAATCGCGGTCCTGATCCACCCGCGACATATCTTGTGATCAGCCCTCGGATAGCATGGCGTCTGGTCGTCCTCCCTTGACAGCAGCACGAAGCGCTCGTTCCTGCCTGTAGATTTGCACGGCCGCACTTCGAGGCACATGCCCACGTGCAACTGCGCCTCGTCCGTCACCAGCTTCCACAGGTCGCGCGTCATGGCTGGTCCTCCTCGGTCGGCCCTGTCCACGGGACCCAGCCATATCCGTCGACCACCATCCCCCATCGGAACCACCGGCCCGACTTGTCGCGCATGCAGGCGTATCCGTCGATGTCCTTGACGATAATCGGCTCCTCCGCCTCCCCCGCCAGCCCGTCGAGCGCCAGGCGTTCGACTCGCTTGAAGATGTCAATGCGATTGCTACAGAACTCGTGCTTGCAGTTGTCCTCCATGCAGTCACGCGCGTGGCTGACGTCCGCGAGCAACCGGAGAAGTGCGTCCGCGGCGGTCATTTGAACACCTTCATCGTGAGCACAGATACGGCTTCGCGTTCAACCACGCCCGCAGCGCTCGGGCCCTCTGTTTACGTCTTACGCTCATCGCTTCCTCATCACGCCAGCGATCGCGAAGCAGATCACGGCAATCAAGAACCCGACCGGGACGCCATAAACCAGCCCCAGAATGTATCCGTCTCTCACTTCGTCCTCGCTTTCTTCGGCGCGCGTGGCTCGTCGTCGCATTGAACGTCGGTCGGGTCGTCCCAGTCGACAAGCTCATCCTGGCGCTCGTAAATCCACTTGCCAGGATTCTTGAACGCTCGAATGGCGTCCTCGCGCGTGTCGGCCTCGACGGTCGCCACGGTGTGGTGCGTCGTCCTGATCCTTGCCGTCCACTGTGCCATCACCGCTTCCCTTTCTTCGGCGCGCGAGTTGCGGCGTCGATGGCTCGCAGGGCGTTTGTCTCGATCATTCCGAGCTGGTGATAGATGTCGATAAGGTGCGGCGCGATCAGCCGGCGAATCCGTCGCCGCTCGCGTGCTGCGCCAGCTGCAAGCCCAACAACGAACGCTGTGCGTTCCTCGGTGTAGCTCATAGTCCCGCCTCGTCGATGGCTTTGTCGAGCCTGTCTCTGGCAAGCGTGTCGTCGGGCTCAGCGCGAACGAACATAACCGCCGCCTGCGCGACCTTGCGCAACGCCAGCAGTTCGCGGCGTATTACATCGCCAAGTTGCCGCGACCTACCGTCGGAGACGTCTACGGTGCATATCGCGGTCATTCGCTCCAAGTCCTCGTCAGAAACGCGCGTCATTTGTCGCCCCTCCCGCACCAGTGGCACTGACCGAATAGGCTGTACCAATGCCATTCGCCGCCACGCGAACATGGCGTCATCGCTCCAGCTCCTCGAAGTCGGGCATGTCGTCGTAGTCGGCACCGTCGAGCGCGAGGCTTTCGGCGATAGCGGATCCGGCGGTCGGCTCAAGCAACATGTCCACCACGCGCCAGCGGCAGTATTCCCAGCACACGACAGTCGGACCGTAGTCGCGACAGTGACGTGCCGCCTCCATGAACAGCCGCCGCTCGTCGTCGGTTGGGGGCTGCCAGGTGACACGGTAGCGGCCGCCATTCCACAAATGAATCCCGCCCTGCCATCTCGCTCCTGGGGCGTCGTACGCATCTGGACGATTCGCGAGAACGACGCCTTCAAATCCATCGCCCGAATCGCCTGGCCATGGCGCGGTCTCCAAGCTAGTTATTGCGATGTCAGCACCCAAAAAATGCACCTGCATGCCGACGCGCGGCGGGATGTCCTTGCTCGATTTCATCAGAACGGCATCTCGCTTTCGTCACGCAGGTATTCGACCGAGACGTCCGTTCTCTTGGCGACGCTCTCTGACTTCATGACATAGAACTCCGACCCGGCGTGCGTTCTTGCGAGCCGCACAGACTCTCGCTCTGCGTCGCTCGCAGATTCGTGCCTGCGCGACGGATTTGTTGGACCAGTCGGTGACCAAACGATCCAGAATGCCTGTCTGTTGTTCATTTCCGCACACTCATTTGACCTTCGCTCATCGACCCGCCCCGCCAGTGCCGGCGTACTGCGTTCCCCTGCGGCGCTACCAGCGTCGTCCCGTCCTCGAACTCGAACGTGACATCGCGGTAGTTGCCTGCGTTCACGAAGCCGTCGGGGCGCGAATATTTCACCACACGGCACCGCTTGCCCTTGCGGTCGGGATGCGCCGTCGAGCGGTAGGTCAGCGGGTAGTCGGTCACGCGGCCTCCTGTTGCTGCCTGAGCCTTGCGAGTCGAGCCGCCCACGTCTCAGGCTGGCCAGGTCGCTGGTATTCCTTGCGCGTCGGCAGTCGCGATTCGGGCCGCGTCTGCACGAACCGAACCGATCCAGCGCTTTCCGTTCGGTCGCAATCATCGCACGGCCACGGCGCGTCCCTGCCGTTCGGTCGAACGGTCCAGCCATCGAATCGGAGGTCAGACTGGTGGCGAACGCACAGCCACCGGACTGTCGATGCGCCACCGAGCGTTATTTCGCACACCGGCGTCACGATGCCGCTCGCTTCCGCATGCTGTCGCCTTCGAGCGAAACGAACCGTCCGCACTCTCGGATGCGGTCGGCGATCCGCTCGTCGTAACGGGCCTTGAATGCGTCCGCGGCGAGGTTCGTGGTCATGACCATCGGCCGGCGGTTGCCGTGCCGTTCGCTCACGAGCTCGTCGACGATGGCGAGGAAATTCCCCTTCACGTCTGCGTACTCGCTCCCAAGGTCGTCGAGGACGAGACGATCGGCGCGTAAGAGCATGTCCATTGCGTCTCGGTCGTACCTGTCCCAGCGAGACAGGCGAGCGGCCGTCACGAACAGCGGTTGTTTCCCGCGGTAGCCCTGAAACGGCGTCACGCGGCCATCGGCGCAAATCAGCTCGCGCAGCCACGCCGCCGCCGCGACCGTTTTCCCGCACCCAGGGTCCCCGGAGAGCACGATCAGCCCGTCACCGATGGTCTCCAGTGCCTTTACCGCCTCCGTCTTCGCCAGGTTGCCGCTCGCAACCTCACGGATCCGCTGCGGCGCCCCGGTCTTCTCGAATGCGTCAAGCTGGCCTCGAAGAATCGAGGCCGCGTCGCTCGCCGCATCTGCCGCCAGCTTCGCCTTGTGTTCCGGTGACTCCAGGTGCGCCCGAATTCGCTCCGCTCGTTCGTCAAAACTCATGGTCCGTGCCTCCGCCCTTGTGCCTCTGTTCGCTCGGCCTTGCCCACCCAACGCGGACGTCACGCGGAGGACCTGTTGCACCGTTTGCAACAACTCGAACCTTCGGCGCCCGGAAGCCGTTGAATCCCTCGACAAACCACTTCCACGGGTGCCGCGCTTTCACGCGGCCGGGCGATTCGTCGGCCAGGTACTCGGCGATCATCTCGGTTGCGAGAAGCTGGGCTGATACACGTTCGTCGAACGGCAGAGCCTCGAGGACATCGCCTAGCTGGCCAATCGCCTTCGAGTCGCCCTCGCCTTGCCCGTACGTGAGCCGCTGATACTTGCCGCTCCATTGCCGAGAGAACCTCGAGAACCAGTCCCACGCCGACCACGTACCACTAGGGATCGCGGGCGCGGGGGGGGCTTTCTCTGCTTCTGCTTCTGCTTCTGCTTCTGCTTCTGCTTCTGCTTGGGCGACATTTGCGACAATTTGCGACTCTTGCGACATATGCGGAATCACGTCGTTTTTCGCCAACGACCGCTTGGTGGCTATCCTGACGCGGTCTGCCTCGAGCTTCTCTTCCTTGGACCGAAGGGCGCGGTACTTGGCGTGCATCAGCAGCCGCCAGCCGCGGTCGATGGTCTCGATGCGGCGTCCCTCGAACTCCTTGCTTCCTGAGTCCGGATCTGGCGACAGGAAGATGTCCATCGCCTTTCGGGTGGCCTCGAGCGAGACCCCTGCCATCTTAGCCAGGCCTGGAATCGTCCCGACGACCACGCCGCGCTCGTCAGCGAGAGCCAGTAGCGTCACCCACACGACGCGCGTGTCGCTGTCGTATGTCCAGACCGTCGACATGACGATTCCGGAGAAGAGCTTCGTGTACCCCTCGGCCACCTACGCGACCTCCAGCGTCACTGGCGCCTCGAGCTGGTCCCCGATGGTCGTCCACCCGTCACGCGGCTTGCGGGCGAATAGCTCGAGCCGAGGCCCAGGGCAGAACCCTTCGATTAGATGGAAGAACGCTTCGGGCTTCTCGCTGTGGCGACCGGCGCGCGCCGAGAAAGTCGACCGCTGCGATCGCGTGTATAGATTCGGGCGACCGCGCACAGCAAGAATCGCCGTCTCATGCGATGCGCGGACGTGCCTGCCCATTCCAAACCACGGCAGACCCGTAGCCGTGAGCTTCTGCCAGACGATCTCCGACTTCGGGATGAACCCCCACGCGCGGACCACGCGATACGCCTCCTCGACCTGGGACGACACGCGCCACAGAAACAGGTAGGCGTCGTCGGCGACGGGCGGCAGCTTCAGGCGGCAGATGTCGTCAATCGACATCACCTTGTAGTTCTTCTCGGCACCGCGGGACGCGCCTGGCAGCTTGTCGCCAAACGACCAAGGTGGGTCGGCAACGATGCAAGCGAACGGCTCGGTGCTCATCGCTTCCCCGTGTGGCCGAAACCTCGCTCACCCCGCGCCGTCTTGCTCAACTGCTCGACGCGGACCAGTTCGACGCGCTCGACCGGCGCGATTACGAGCTGGGCGATGCGGTCACCGGGCTGGATGTGAAGCGCTCCTTCGCGCTCGCTGAGGTTCGTCAATACGACGTCGATTTCGCCGCGATAGTCAGAGTCGATCGTGCCGAGATGGCACAGGACTCCGGTCGCCGACATCGACGAACGCGGTCGTACTTGGCCCTCAAACCCTGGCGGTATCTCTACCGACAACGTCGTGCGCACGCGGCCGGTTTCGCCACGACAGATCCAGTAACTGTACGCCGCGCACAGGTCGATTCCGGACGCGCCGGCAGTTTGGTACGCGGGTGGCGGCACGTCGGCGAGCAGCTTGTAACGGAGGGTGGTCATGCTGCCTCCCGGATGTGACGCCACGACACCCTCCCGACGGTCGAAACGCTGGCAGTACTCACGCCAAGGCTAGCTGCGATCGACGCATGTCTTTCCCCGGAACTGCGGCGCCGGATTATCTCGCGGACTATCTCGTCGGTAAGGCGCGCGAACGGATGCCTCTGTCCAACACACGCACGGCCGCGGGAAAGGGCGTCCGCCT
>Ga0207667_10000954_pt1 | contig 36911 bp, 29 predicted proteins | sample KBSCornC52_FD_184301 | JGI IMG/M metagenome (GOLD analysis project Ga0207667, IMG submission 184301) | Corn rhizosphere microbial communities from Kellogg Biological Station, Michigan, USA - KBS Corn C5-2 (SPAdes) (version 2) | ecosystem: Host-associated > Plants > Roots > Rhizosphere > Soil ...
GATGCGAGCGAGGCGGATGCCAAACCGACATCGCGTCACGCGGCCAAGGGTCATGGTCGAACGGCCGTGGTGAAGGCCGTAGCGCACGCGGGAAAGTCGGCGCGATCGAGTACTCGTCCATCGAAGCCGGCCGCAAAAACGTCCAAGGCCGCGAGCCGTCAGATTGCCGAGGCCGGCACGCGCAAGTCCAAGCAAAATTAAGCGCCCTGTGGCGAGGTGCGCCCTGCTCCGCGGGGCAGGGTTGTTCAAAGACCGAGGTTGCGACGCCTACCAACAGGCGTAGGATCGTCGCTGGCGGCATCGTGCGAACCGCTTAGGGACGCGCCGCGCCCAGGCCGGGATGAGTTCGGATTGTAGGGAAGAGGCATTTCCGGCTATAATCGAAAAGTTTGCACTATCCAACCCGCACCCTAGCGCCTACCTCATTCATCCCGTTCATCCGCCGCGCGCCGTCATCGCGAGCCGTGCCGCCGAGCCCGTCCGCCCCTTTGGTCCATCCATCGAAGCGGAACGAAGCCTCGAGCACCGACCGAATGACCGATTCGACGCCGCAGCGTGCGAGCTTGCGCTACGCCGCCCACCGATCGCTCATGCGATCGTGGGCATGGCAAAACGCCGCGACAGTTCGCATGGCCGGATAAACAGGTCGGCACAGGGTGTTCCTGAAGGAGCTTCCCGTGTTGCCGTCTTTTCCTCCCGCTCTGCTTGCACTCGCCGACGGCACGATCTTTCGCGGCTATGCCATTGGTGCGGCTGGTCATACGATCGGCGAAGTCGTGTTCAACACGGCCATCACCGGCTATCAAGAGATCCTGACCGATCCGAGCTACGCACGTCAGATCGTGACGCTCACCTATCCGCATATCGGCAACGTCGGCGTGAACGCCGAGGATGTCGAATCGACAAAAGTCCATGCCGCCGGCTTGATCGTGCGCGATCTGCCTGCGCGAGCGTCGAACTTCCGCATGGAGCGCACGCTCGGCGAATACCTAGAGGCCGAAGGCGTTGTCGCGATCGCCGGCATCGATACGCGTCGCCTCACGCGCATCTTGCGCGACAAGGGCGCGCAAAACGGCTGCATTCTCGCGGGTAGCGCGGACGAAGCGAAGGCGGTCGAACTCGCTCGCTCGTTCCCCGGCCTCGCCGGCATGGATCTCGCAAAGGTCGTCAGCACCGCCAAGCCGTACGAGTGGACCCAGACCGAATGGCGTTTGGGCTCGGGCTTCGGCGCACAACGCGCGCCGAAATACCGTGTCGTTGCGTTCGACTACGGCGTTAAGCACAACATCTTGCGCATGCTCGCGGAGCGCGGTTGCCATGTGATGGTGCTGCCTGCTCAAGCGAGCGCGGCCGACGCGTTGGCACTCAATCCCGACGGCATCTTCCTCTCGAACGGTCCCGGGGATCCCGAACCGTGCGACTACGCGATCGCCGCGACGAAGGCATTCATCGAGCGCGGGGTTCCGACGTTTGGTATCTGCCTCGGGCACCAGATCATGGGGCTGGCCGTCGGCGGCAAGACCGTCAAGATGAAGACCGGTCACCATGGTGCGAACCACCCGGTGAAGGACTTAGCCGACGGCCGCGTTGTCATCACGTCGCAGAACCATGGGTTCGCCGTCGATGCCAGCACGTTGCCGGCCAACGCGCGCGTCACGCACATCTCGCTTTTCGACGGCACGCTGCAAGGCTTCGAGCTCACCGATAAGCCGGCGTTCTGCTTCCAGGGCCATCCCGAGGCGTCGCCGGGGCCGCACGACATCGGCTACCTGTTCGACCGTTTCACCGCGTTGATGGACGCCAAGCGCGGCAACGCCGCCGCGTGAATTCGCGGCGCGTGGTGTCGTGCGCGCCGCCAACCATCGAAGACATCAGAAAGACATTAGCGAGAGCGTTATGCCCAAGCGGACAGACATCAAAAGCATCCTCATCATCGGCGCGGGGCCGATCATCATCGGCCAGGCGTGCGAGTTCGATTACTCGGGCGCCCAGGCTTGCAAGGCGCTGCGCGAAGAGGGCTACAAGGTCATCCTCGTCAATAGCAATCCGGCGACGATCATGACGGACCCGAATACGGCCGACGTCACCTATATCGAGCCGATCACATGGGAAGTCGTCGAGCGCATCATCGACAAGGAGCGCCCCGACGCGATCCTGCCGACGATGGGCGGTCAGACCGCGCTCAACTGCGCCCTCGATCTGCATCATCACGGTGTGCTCGCCAAGTACGGCGTCGAGCTGATCGGCGCGTCGCCCGAGGCGATCGACAAAGCCGAGGATCGCCAGAAGTTCAAGGACGCGATGACGAAGATCGGGCTCGGCTCGGCCAAGTCGGGCACCGCGCACTCGATGGAAGAGGCGTTGAAAGTCCAGGCGGAGATCATGGCGCTAACGGGCGGCTCGGGCTACCCGGTCGTCATCCGTCCGTCGTTCACGCTCGGCGGCTCGGGTGGGGGCATCGCCTACAACCGGCAGGAGTTCGAGGAGATCTGCCGCCGCGGGCTCGATTTATCGCCCACGCGCGAGCTTTTGATCGAAGAGTCGCTGCTCGGCTGGAAGGAGTACGAGATGGAAGTCGTGCGCGACCGCGCCGACAATTGCATCATCGTCTGCTCGATCGAGAATCTGGACCCGATGGGTATCCACACGGGTGATTCGATCACGGTCGCGCCTGCCCAAACGCTCACCGATAAAGAATACCAACTGCTGCGTAACGCGTCGCTCGCCGTGCTGCGCGAGATCGGCGTGGACACCGGCGGCTCGAACGTGCAGTTCGCCATCGATCCGAAGGACGGCCGTGTCATCGTCATCGAGATGAACCCGCGCGTCTCGCGTTCGTCGGCGCTGGCCTCGAAGGCGACGGGCTTTCCGATCGCGAAGGTCGCGGCCAAGCTGGCCGTCGGCTATACGCTCGACGAGCTTAAGAACGAGATCACCGGCGGACAGACGCCGGCCTCGTTCGAGCCGACGATCGACTACGTCGTCACCAAGATTCCGCGCTTCGCATTCGAAAAATTCCGCGAGGCCGATTCGCGCCTGACGACGCAAATGAAGTCGGTGGGTGAAGTCATGGCGATCGGCCGCACGTTCCAAGAGTCGTTCCAGAAGGCACTGCGCGGCCTCGAAGTCGGCGTGGACGGTCTCGACGAAAAGACGACCGACCGCGACGAAATCGTACGCGAGATCGGCGATCCCGGCCCCGAGCGCATTTGGTACGTCGGCGATGCGTTCCGTCTCGGCATGACGCTCGAGGAAGTGTTCGAGGAAACGGCGATCGATCCGTGGTTCCTCGCGCAGATCGACGCGATCGTGCAGACCGAGAAAGCATTGAATGGCCGCACGCTGGAAAGCCTGTCGAAGGACGAGCTGCTGTATCTGAAGCGCGGCGGTTTCTCCGACCGGCGTCTGGCCAAGCTGCTCAAGGCGAACGCCGCCGAGGTCCGCCGCCGCCGCATCGAATTGAACGTGCGCCCCGTCTATAAGCGCGTCGACACCTGCGCCGCGGAATTCGCGACCAAGACCGCCTATATGTACTCGACCTATGAGGAAGAGTGCGAAGCGCAGCCCACGTCGAACAAGAAAATCATGGTGCTGGGCGGCGGCCCGAACCGAATCGGTCAAGGCATCGAGTTCGACTACTGCTGCGTCCATGCGGCACTCGCGATGCGCGAGGATGGCTATGAAACGATCATGGTCAACTGCAATCCCGAAACCGTATCGACCGACTACGACACGTCCGATCGTCTCTACTTCGAGCCGCTAACGCTCGAAGATGTGCTCGAGATCGTCGACAAGGAAAAGCCGCTCGGCGTGATCGTGCAGTACGGCGGCCAGACGCCGCTCAAGCTTGCGCTCGATCTCGAAGCGAACGGCGTACCGATCATCGGCACGTCGCCCGACATGATCGACGCGGCCGAGGATCGCGAGCGCTTCCAGAAGCTCCTGCAAACGCTGGGGTTGCGCCAGCCGCCGAACCGCACGGCGCGTACCGAAAGCGAAGCGCTGACGCTGGCCGACGAAATCGGCTATCCGCTCGTGGTGCGTCCGTCGTACGTTCTCGGCGGCCGCGCGATGGAGATCGTGCACGAGCCGCGCGACCTCGAACGCTATATGCGCGAGGCCGTGAAGGTATCGAACGATTCGCCCGTGCTGCTCGACCGCTTCCTGAACGACGCCATCGAGTGCGACGTCGATTGCATTTCCGACGGTGCGGCCGTATTCATCGGCGGCGTGATGGAGCATATCGAGCAGGCGGGGGTCCATTCAGGCGATTCGGCTTGCTCGTTGCCGCCGTATTCGCTGACGAAGGCGACGGTGGCCGAGCTCAAGCGCCAGACGGCAGCGATGGCCAAGGCGCTCAACGTCGTCGGCCTCATGAACGTCCAATTCGCGATCCAGCAGGTGCGCGATGCAAGCGGCAAAGTCGACGACATCATCTACGTGCTCGAAGTGAATCCGCGCGCGTCCCGCACGGTGCCCTACGTCTCGAAAGCCACCAGCTTGCCGCTCGCGAAAATCGCTGCACGGGCCATGGTCGGCCAGTCGCTCGAGCAGCAGAAGGTGACGAAGGAAATCGAGCCGCCTTATTTCAGCGTCAAAGAGGCCGTATTCCCGTTCGTCAAATTCCCGAGTGTGGATCCGGTGCTCGGGCCCGAGATGCGCTCGACAGGCGAAGTGATGGGGGTTGGCCAGACGTTCGGCGAGGCGCTGTTCAAGTCGCAGCTTGCGGCTGGCTCGCGCCTGCCTGAGTCGGGCACCGTGCTGTTGACGGTGATGGATGCCGACAAGCAGAAGGCCGTCGAAGTGGCGGCGATGCTGCATGAACTCGGTTATCCGCTGGTCGCGACGAAGGGCACGGCGGCGGCGATCGCCAACGCCGGTGTGCCGGTCAAGGTCGTGAATAAGGTGAAGGACGGCCGTCCGCATATCGTCGACATGATCAAGAACGGCGAGATCGCGCTCGTGTTCACGACGGTGGACGAGACGCGTGCCGCGATCGCCGATTCGCGCTCGATCCGCATGAGCGCCCAAGCGAATAAGGTGACCTACTACACGACGATGTCGGGTGCGCGCGCCGCCGTCGAGGGGCTGCGTTACCTGAAGAACTTGGAAGTCTATGATTTACAAGGCCTACATCGTCGCCTAAACTAACCCTTCGATTACTCAGTTCAAGCTGGGGTCGCATCACGCCCCACATGCCGCGGTTAAGCGGCGTCCCGCCGAAATCGGTGTCTCGGGTGGGATGCACTTAACCGCGGCGCTTTTTTGAACGCCGTTTTTTGATTACAGATCTGTCTATGAGCACGATTCCCTTAACGAAGCGCGGCGCCGACCAACTGCGCGACGAGCTGCAGCGTTTGAAATCGGTCGAGCGTCCCTCCGTCATCAACTCCATTTCCGAAGCGCGCGCCCAGGGCGATTTGTCCGAAAACGCCGAGTACGAGGCCGCGAAGGAAAAGCAAAGCTTCGTCGAAGGGCGTATCGCCGATATCGAATCGAAGCTGGCTGCCGCACAGGTGATCGATCCGGCTGCGCTCGACGCGGACGGCCGCATCGTCTTTGCCGCCACGGTCGATTTGGAAGATCTCGATTCCGGCAAGAAGGTCACGTACCAAATCGTCGGCGACGACGAAGCCGACATCGATCACGGCCTCATTTCGGTCAGCTCGCCGATCGCCCGCGCCCTCATCGGCAAATTCGAGGGCGACGTGGCCGCGGTGCAGGCACCCGGCGGCGTGCGCGAGTACGAAATCATCTCCGTGCGCTACGTCTAATCGGTAGGCGAGTGCTTTCCGTGCCTTCCGCTCCGCATCGCGTGTTTCGGCTGCTTCTCTTGATTTGGGTGGGCAGCGCGCTGACGATCGGCTATGTCGTCGCGCCCACGCTCTTTGCAATGCTCGAGCGTTCGGTGGCCGGCGATGTTGCTGCGCGCCTTTTCAGAATCGAGGCATTCGTCGGCGTGACGTGCGGCGTTTTGTCGCTCGCGCTCGCCAATATGCTCGTACGGCGAGGCATATCCGACTATCGTCGGCTGCGTTGGCTCGTTGCCGGCATGCTGCTGTGTGTGTTGATCGGGTATTTTGGCCTGCAGCCGTTCATGGACGCGCTGCGCGTAGCGGCCAAGGGGGAAGGGCTCGATCTCGCCCATTCGCCTTATGCCGCGCGTTTCGGTTTGCTGCATGCTGTCGCAACGCTGTTTTATCTCGTCGAGACGCTGCTGGGCGTGGCGCTTGTTTGGATGCTGCCCACGGGGCAGTATGGGCGAGGCCTAGCGTCGACGGCCCCGGCAGCCTGACCCGCGGGGGCTTCCCGTCATCGGGCTCACGCGCGGCGCCCGTGAGGGGCGCAAGGCCATTGGCGGTTTATTTCGCCGTTTGATGTTGGCGCTTCGCGCTCGTCTGGCGCTTTTTCGCGCGCTTGACGGTCCCGCCTGCCGTGACACGCTCATTGCCGCGCACGACAACCTTCTGCGGCTTCGGCCGGCGCACGGTATCCGATTGCGACAGCTTGACCACTTTGACCACGCGCGGGGCCGCGCCGCGCTTGCCTGTATCGGCCGCCGCTTCGCGCGCAGTCGGCATGGCGCCCTTCTTGGACTTGGTGCCGGCGGCCTGGGTCACCGGAGCCGCCTGCGGCTTCCAGATGACGAGCAACTTGCCGATATGCTGGATCGGCGCGGCGTTCAACGCGTCGCAAATGTGCTCGTAGATGGCGACGCGCGCATCGCGTTCGTCGCCGAACACGCGAATTTTGATGAGCTCGTGCGCGGCCAGGTGGACTTTGATCTCGGCCAGCACGGCGTCGGTCAACCCTTCGGCCCCGATCAGCACGACCGGTTTCAGCGCATGGGCTTTAGAGCGCAAATCGGCGCGTTGGGCGGGGGAGAGTTTGAGGGCGGGCATAGGGCGATGAACGACTCGACTAAAATGGGGGCGGCTGCGCAACGGTGCGCGGAACCGATTCGGCTGGCCGAGCTTTTGCCCGGCGGGACCGGACGGCGGGCCGGCAAAACGCGTATTATCCGCCAAAAGTCCGCCAAAAGTGCGGGTAGACGTAGTAATAGCTCACCTTTCGATGGCAAAAAACCGCTTTAACCAATCGTGGTTGCACGATCACATCAACGACCCCTACGTGAAGCTCGCGCAACGCGAGGGGTACCGTGCGCGCGCCGCGTACAAGCTCAAGGAAATCGACGAGCAGGACAAGCTCATCCGCCCCGGCCAACTCATCGTGGACCTGGGCTCCGTCCCGGGCAGCTGGAGCCAGTACGTGCGCAACAAGCTTGCGCAAGGCGCGCGGCGAGACGCTACCCGTGAGGGCGGGATCGACGGTACGATCATCGCGCTCGACATTCTTCCGATGGAACCGATTGCCGACGTCCACTTCATCCAGGGCGATTTCCGGGAAGACAGCGTGCTGGCGCAGTTGGAAGAAGTCGTCGGCGAGCGGCGCGTGGACCTTGTAATTTCCGACATGGCGCCCAATCTTTCTGGCGTGGCCGTCGCCGACGCGGCGCGGATCGAACATATGTGCGATCTCGCGCTCGAATTCTCACAGGCGCATCTGACGCCGGAAGGCGCCTTGCTCGTGAAATGCTTTCACGGCAGCGGCTACAGCCAGATCGTGGAGAAGTTCAAGCGCCAGTTCAAAACGGTCGCTGCCCGCAAGCCCAAGGCGTCGCGCGACAAGTCGGCCGAAACGTTTATTTTGGGCAAGGTTCTCAAGCGGCCCGCGTGAGCGGGCGGCGAATGTTGGCGATCTGGCCCGTGTCGCGGCGTTAAAACGCCGTCGGCCTGTCATAAAACGCTATTTTCGTGGTAGCGAAACGTTATGGCGGGGGCTAGCCGACTGGATTAGAATGCTTTTGTGGTGCCGCAAGCTAAATGTAGGCACCCGTCTATGAGGAAGGAGTGGGCTTTGAACAACAATATGTTTTCGAAGGCAGCAGTGTGGCTGGTGATCGCACTGGTGCTGTTTACCGTGTTCAAGCAGTTCGACAAGCCCCGCGTTCAGGAAGGCGTCTCGTATTCGCAATTCATGGATGACGCCAAGAGCGGCAAAGTCAAGAGCGTCATCGTTCAGGGACGTAATCTGACGGTCACTCCTGCAGACGGTCAAAAGTACCAGATCGTGTCGCCGGGCGACATTTGGATGGTCGGCGATCTGATGAAGTATGGCGTTCAGGTAAGCGGCAAAGCCGATGACGAGCCGAATGCGTTCGTCTCCGCCCTGTACTACCTCGGGCCGACGATACTCATCATCGGTTTCTGGTTCTACATGATGAGGCAAATGCAGGGGGGCGGCAAAGGCGGCGCTTTCTCCTTCGGCAAGTCGCGCGCACGCCTCATCGACGAGAACAACAACGCGATCAACTTCACCGACGTCGCCGGGTGCGACGAAGCGAAGGAGGAGGTCTCCGAACTCGTCGACTTCCTGCGCGATCCGCAAAAATTCCAGAAGCTGGGCGGGCGCATTCCACGCGGCGTGCTGCTCGTCGGCCCGCCGGGCACCGGTAAGACACTGTTGGCGCGTGCCATTGCCGGCGAGGCAAAAGTGCCGTTCTTCAGCATTTCGGGTTCCGACTTCGTCGAGATGTTCGTCGGCGTCGGCGCGGCTCGTGTGCGCGACATGTTCGAGCAGGCCAAAAAGCATGCGCCATGCATCGTGTTCATCGACGAAATCGATGCGGTCGGGCGTCATCGCGGCGCCGGCATGGGCGGCGGCAACGACGAGCGTGAGCAGACGCTCAACCAGATGCTCGTCGAAATGGACGGCTTCGAGGCGAACTCGGGCGTGATTGTGATCGCTGCAACGAACCGCTCGGACGTGCTCGACAAGGCGTTGCTGCGTCCGGGCCGTTTCGACCGCCAAGTTTATGTCGGGTTGCCCGATATCCGTGGGCGTGAGCAAATTCTCAAGGTTCACTTGCGCAAAGTGCCGATCTCGAACGACGTCGATGCGTCGGTCATCGCGCGCGGTACGCCGGGCTTCTCGGGCGCCGATCTCGCGAATCTCGTCAACGAAGCGGCGCTGTTTGCCGCGCGGCGTGGCAAGCGCATCGTCGAAATGCAGGACTTCGAAGACGCGAAGGACAAGATTTTCATGGGACCGGAGCGCAAGTCGGCGGTCATTCGCGAGGACGCGAAGCGCGCCACGGCGTATCACGAGGCCGGTCACGCAGTCGTGGCCAAGCTGCTGCCGAAGGCCGATCCTGTGCACAAGGTCACGATCATTCCGCGAGGTCGCGCGCTGGGTGTGACATGGCAACTGCCCGAGCACGACAACGAGACGTATTCAAAGGATTATTTGTTGGATCGGCTCGCCATCTTGTTCGGCGGCCGCGTGGCCGAAGAGCTGTTCTTGAATCTCGTGAGCACCGGTGCGTCGGACGATTTCAACAAGGCCACGCAAACGGCGCGCGCGATGGTGGCTCGCTTCGGCATGACCGATGCGCTCGGGCCGATGGTGTACGTCGACGACGAGAACGAAGCGTCGCCGTTCGGCCGCGGCTTCACGCGGACCATTTCGGAGGCCACGCAGCAGAAGGTCGATGCCGAGATTCGTCACTTGCTCGATGATCAATACGGTCTTGCGCGTCGCTTGCTCGAAGCCAATCGCGACAAGGTCGAGGCGATGACGGCCGCGCTGATGGAGTGGGAGACGATCGACGCGGATCAAATCAACGACATCATGGCGGGTCGTCCGCCGCGTTCACCCAAGAACGTGTCGTCGCCCGACGCGTCCTCGGGCGGGGGCGGCAGCGCCGGCGCAGAAGTGCGGCCGGGCAACGCGACCGCGCCGGCGTAATCCGGAGCGCGAAGCGATAACGGGTCGGTGCGAATCAGCGCCGGCCCGTTTTTCAATGGTGCCTCGCGCCGCTCGTTTCTTCGCTTCTTCGTTTCTTCATTCCCGCCGCTTCGTGTCGACTACCGCCTATTCCCGCTTCGCCATACCCGAGCCGCTCGTCTGCGGTCGATTCACGCTGACGTTCGAACGTCCACGCGTGATGGGCATTCTCAATGTGACGCCCGATTCGTTTTCGGACGGCGGACGCTTTGTTGCCCGCGACGATGCATTGCGCCAGGCTGAAGCCATGATCGGCAATGGCGTAGACATCATCGATATCGGCGGCGAATCGACACGCCCGGGTGCCCCTGCGGTCCCGCTCGATGAAGAGCTGCGGCGTGTCGTACCCGTCGTCGAGGCGCTCGCCGGTGCCGGCGTGCCGTTATCGATCGATACGTACAAGCCCGAGGTAATGCGCGCGGCGCTCGCTGCCGGCGCCGATCTCATCAACGACATTTGGGGCTTTCGTCGTGCCGGCGCACTCGATGCCGTGCGCGACGCGAACTGCGGGCTGTGCGTCATGCATATGCTCGGAGAGCCGCAGACCATGCAGCGCGGCGAGATCGATTATGAAGACGTCGTCGCGGATGTTCGCGCGTTCCTTCAAGCGCGCGTCGATGCCATGATGCAGGCCGGCATTGCGCGCGCGCGGATCAGCGTCGATCCCGGCTTCGGTTTTGGCAAGGCGACGCGCGAGCACAACTTCGCACTGCTTGCCCGCCTGACTGAGACTGCGCCGCAGCTCGGCGCGGGCGAAGCGCCGTTTCCGATCCTGGCCGGCGTGTCGCGCAAGTCGATGCTGGGCGCCGTGACCGGGCGCAAGACGCCGGCCGAACGAGTGGCGGCCAGCATCGCCGCGGCGATCTGCGCGGTCGAGCGGGGCGCGGCGATCGTGCGCGTCCATGATGTGGCCGAAACGGTCGACGCGCTAAAGGTATGGGCCGCCGTCCGGGAAGCGCAAAACATCGCCCGCTGACGGGGATACGAACAACGATTCTGCGGAATCAATACGCGAAATATTCAGAGCAAAGGAAGACTAGGATGGCACGTCGTTATTTCGGCACGGATGGCATTCGCGGGAAAGTGGGTGAGGCGCCGATCACGCCCGACTTCGTGTTGCGGCTTGGCTATGCGGCAGGCAAGGTTTTGGCCGAGGGGGACCGGTGGTCGAAGGCCGGTTCGCGGCCGACTGTACTGATCGGCAAAGACACGCGCGTGTCCGGCTACATGCTCGAAGCCGCGCTCGAATCCGGCTTTTCGGCCGCCGGGATCGACGTGATGCTGGCGGGGCCGATGCCAACGCCCGGCATCGCCTATCTCACGCGCGCGCTACGGCTCGCGGCGGGCGTCGTGATCAGCGCATCGCACAACCCGTACTACGATAACGGCATCAAGTTTTTCAGCGCCGATGGCAACAAGCTGCCCGACGAAGTCGAATCGCGTATCGAGGAGCAGCTCGAGCAGCCGCTCGCCTGCGCCGCGTCCGAACAGCTTGGCAAGGCGCGGCGCCTTGACGATGCCGCCGGGCGGTACATCGAGTTTTGCAAAAGCACGTTTCCGGCGGCCTTCGATTTGCACGGGCTCAAGCTCGTCGTCGATTGCGCGCATGGGGCGGCCTACGACATCGCGCCGCATGTGTTCCACGAGCTCGGCGCCGAAGTGGTGTCGATCGGCGTGGCCCCCAACGGTTTCAATATCAACGACGGCGTCGGCGCGACGGCGCCCGAAGCGTTGATTCGCGCGGTCCGTGCAAACCGTGCCGATCTGGGCATCGCGCTCGACGGCGACGCGGACCGCCTCCAGGTGGTCGACGCAGCGGGCCGACTCTACAACGGCGATGAATTGCTCTACGTGCTCGTGAAGGACCGCATGAAGACGGACGGCCGCGTCCCCGGCGCAGTAGGCACGCTGATGACGAATATGGCCGTGGAAGTTGCCCTGGCGCGCGAGGGGGTGCCCTTCGTGCGGGCGGCCGTCGGCGACCGATATGTGCTCGAGCAGTTGCGCGAGCGCGGCTGGCAACTGGGCGCCGAGGGTTCGGGGCATATCTTGTCGCTAGACCGCCATTCGACAGGCGACGGCATTGTTTCCGCGTTGCTCGTGCTTGCCGCGATCAAGCGCAACGGCCGCACGCTTGCGGATCTGCTCGAAGGCGTCACGCTGTTCCCGCAGCAACTTATCAACGTGCGGATGCGCCCGGGGGCGCAGTGGAAGCAGAGCGAGACGATCAAGCAGGCGGTGGCCGATGCCGAACGCGCGCTCGACGGCAGCGGCCGCGTCCTGATCCGTGCCTCCGGCACCGAGCCCGTACTGCGCGTGATGGTGGAGGCGAGCCAGCGGGAAGCGGCCGTGCGCCACGCCCAAGACATTGCGCGCGCCGTGGAGCAAGCCACTTCGTAATGCAGGCCGGCCAAAACGCCGACGACGGGTTCGCCGCGTCGGCGTTTTTTTGCTTAGGCTTGTTCGCCGGCACAGGTCGGCTTCTTTTCCTATCTTTCCGTAACTGCTTCGATCCAGCCCGAACTGCGCGGTCGCTTTTGCTTTCTCGCCAAACTGTCATGTGACGTTCATCGATCGTCATATTACTGTCACAGTTTGGACCTACTCTTCGCGGTGTCGCGTTTCGACGACCACACCACTGGGGGTTAATTCCATGAAATTGATGCAAACCGCGTTTGCTGGCATGGCCGGCGTGCTCTTCGCCCTTTCCGCGCAAGCCGCCGACATCACCGGCGCGGGCAGCACGTTTGCGGCACCGCTGTACACGAAGTGGGCCGACTCTTACGCCAAGAGCGGCGGCGGCAAGGTCAACTATCAAGGGATCGGGTCGTCGGGCGGCATCAAGCAGATCGAAGCGAAGACGGTCGATTTCGCCGGCTCGGACATGCCGCTCAAGGATGACGAGCTTGCCAAGCAGGGCTTGTTCCAATTCCCCACGGTCGTGGGCGGGGTTGTGCCTGCGGTCAACCTGCCGGGCGTGAAGGCCGGTGAGCTCACGCTGTCGGGCGAAGTGCTGGCCGACATCTATCTGAACAAAATCACGAAGTGGAACGACCCGGCCATCGCCAAGCTGAACCCGGGCGTGAAGCTGCCCGATACGGCGATTGCCGTGGTGCGCCGCGCCGACGGTTCGGGCACGTCGTTCATCTGGACCAACTACCTCTCGAAGGTCAGCCCGGAATGGAAGTCGAAGGTCGGCGAAGGCACGACGGTCAAGTGGCCCACGGGTACGGGCGGCAAGGGTAACGACGGTGTCGCAGCATTCATTCAGCGTTTGCCGGGCGCGATCGGCTACGTCGAGTGGGCCTATGTGAAGCAAAACCACATGGTCTACACGAAGATGAAGAACGAAGCAGGCGCCGTCGTCACGCCCGATACGGACACGTTCAAGGCGGCTGCCGCCAGCGCGCAATGGAACAAGTCGTTCTATCAGATCCTGACGAACGAGCCAGGCCAGAACGCATGGCCGATCGTCGGCGCGACGTTCGTGCTGGTGCACAAGACGCAAGAGAAGCCGGCGCAAGGCGCCGAAGCGCTGAAGTTCTTCAAATGGGGGTTCAAGAGCGGCAGCGATGCCGTCAACTCGCTCGACTACATCCCGCTGCCGGCCTCGGTGACGGCTGAAATCGAGAAGCAGTGGAAGGCCAACGTGAAGGACGCCTCGGGCAAGGCAGTCGCCGAGTAAGCAGTAGTAAGTACGCGCAAGCACTAGCAAGCAGTAGCATGCAGCAAGTAGTGCGGAGGAAAGCCCGGCAAGGCGCATACGTCTTGCCGGGCGTTGCATCGGCCGCGCCCATCCCGGGTGCCGCAACAGCAAACGGATTTCGTATGTCCGACACTCGACTCATGTCGCCCGCTCCAGCCGAATACGCGCAACGCGCGCCCAGCCACGTTGGCGATTTCATCTTCGGCAATCTCGCGCGCCTCGCCGCGATCGTGACCCTGCTGCTGCTGGGCGGCATCATCGTGTCGCTGATCGTCGAATCGTTGCCGACGATCGAAAAATTCGGCCTGCACTTTTTATGGACGTCCGACTGGGATCCGCCCAGCGATATGTATGGTGCGCTCGTGCCGATTTACGGCACCGTGGCCACCTCGATCATCGCACTCGTCATCGCCGTGCCGGTGAGCTTCGGCATCGCGCTCTTCCTGACCGAGCTCTCGCCGATCTGGCTGCGCCGGCCGCTCGGCATCGCCATCGAACTACTCGCCGCCATTCCGTCGATCGTCTACGGCATGTGGGGTCTGCTGATTTTCTCGCCGATCTTCGCAACGTACTTCGAGCAACCGCTCGGCCGCTTGTTCGGTTCGGTGCCCATCATCGGCTCGCTGTTTCAAGGCCCGCCGATCGGCATCGGCATCCTATGCGCGGGTGTGATTCTCGCGATCATGATCATTCCATACATCGCGTCCGTCATGCGCGACGTGTTCGAAGTCACCCCGGTGCTGCTGAAAGAGTCGGCATACGGGATCGGCTGCACGACGTGGGAGGTGATGTGGAAGATCGTGCTCCCATTCACGAAGAGCGGGGTGATCGGGGGCGTCATGCTCGGTCTGGGCCGCGCGCTCGGCGAGACGATGGCCGTCACGTTCGTGATCGGCAACACGAACTTGCTCGATAGCGTCTCGTTATTCGCGCCCGGCAACAGCATTACGTCGGCCCTGGCCAACGAATTCGCCGAGGCGGGTCCTGGCCTGCATACGTCTGCGTTGATGGAGCTTGGCTTGATTCTTTTCGTCATCACATTCATCGTGCTTGCGATCTCGAAGTTCATGCTGCTGCGCCTCGAAAAGGCGGAGGGCGCGAAATGAGCGGATCCTCGATGCACATCCCCGGCTCCGCCGGCCCTGAAATCTTCGCGGCTAGGCGCGAGCGGCTGCAGCGCCGCCGCCGCACCGTCAATGCGATCGCGCTGACGATGTCCCTCGCCGCCATGGCGTTCGGGCTGCTGTGGCTGGTTTGGATCCTCTATACGACGCTAAGCCTCGGCGTAGGTGGGCTGTCGCTCGCGCTGTTTACGCAGTCCACTCCGCCGCCCAATACCGACGGTGGCGGTCTTGCCAATGCGATCGTCGGCACGCTCATGCTTGTCGGCGTTGCGACCGTCGTCGGCACGCCGATCGGCGTGTTGGCCGGCGTCTACTTGGCCGAGTACGGCGGCAAGGGCTGGCTCGCCAACTCGACGCGTTTTATCAACGACATTTTGCTGTCGGCCCCTTCGATCGTCGTGGGCCTGTTCGTCTATGCCGTTGTCGTGGCGAAGATGGGTCATTTCTCGGGCTGGGCCGGTGTCATCTCGCTCGCACTGCTGCAGGTGCCGATCGTCATCCGTACGACCGAGAACATGCTCAAACTCGTACCCAACGCACTGCGCGAAGCCGCGTTTGCGCTCGGCGTGCCGAAATGGAAAATGATCCTGTCGATCACGCTGAAGGCGTCGATGGCGGGCGTCGTGACGGGTGTGCTGCTCGCGATTGCCCGGATCGCGGGCGAGACGGCGCCGTTGCTGTTCACGGCTTTGTCGAACCAGTTCTTCTCGGTCGACATGAACCAGCCGGTCGCGAATCTACCGGTCACGATCTATAAGTTTGCAATGAGCCCGTTCCCGCAGTGGCAGTCGCTCGCGTGGGCCGGTGTATTCTTGATTACGCTCGGCGTGCTCGGATTGAATATCCTTGCCCGTTCGATGTTCGGCAAGAAGTGAAGCCACGGAGCGCCTTATGAATATGGCTGAGAGTCACCTTTCCCAAATCGAGCGTCCCGCGTCGCCTGCCGGGTTCGATCCGGCAAACGGCGAGCAGTCGCTGTCGCCCGCTGCGCCGAAGATCGAAGTGAAGAATCTGAACTTCTTCTACGGCAAATACCATGCGCTCAAGAACATCAATCTTGCGATTCCCGAGGGCAAGGTGACGGCGTTCATTGGCCCCTCGGGCTGCGGGAAATCGACGCTCTTGCGCACCTTCAACAAGATGTACGCGCTCTATCCCGAGCAGCGTGCCGAAGGCGCGATCATGATGGACGGCGAAAACCTATTGACGACCCACCGCGACATCTCGCTGCTGCGCGCGCGCGTGGGCATGGTTTTTCAGAAGCCGACGCCGTTCCCCATGTCGATCTACGACAACATTGCGTTCGGCGTGAAGATGTTCGAATCGCTCTCGCGATCGGAGATGGACGATCGCGTGGAGTGGGCGCTAACCAAGGCCGCGCTGTGGAGCGAAGTGAAGGACAAGCTCGGCCAGAGCGGCTACGGCCTCTCGGGCGGCCAGCAGCAACGCCTTTGTATCGCGCGCGGCATCGCGATCCGCCCCGAAGTGCTCTTGCTCGACGAGCCGTGCTCGGCGCTCGATCCCATCTCCACGGGACGTGTCGAAGAGCTGATCGCCGAGCTCAAAAACGATTACACGGTCGTCATCGTGACGCACAATATGCAGCAGGCGGCGCGCTGTTCCGACTACACGGGGTATATGTACCTCGGTGAGCTGATCGAGTTCGGCGACACCGAAAAGATATTTATCAAGCCCGTCCGCAAGGAAACCGAGGACTACATCACCGGCCGCTTCGGCTGATGCAATAAGGAGGCAACCATGTCGGACAAGCATCTGTCGAGTCAATTCGACGCGGATCTCAACCTGGTTTCGTCGAAGGTTTTGGAAATGGGCGGCCTCGTCGAAGCGCAGATCACGCGCGCGATGCAGGCGCTGAACGAATTCGACACCGGCATCGCCGATCAGGTGATCCTGGCCGAGGAAACGGTCAATACGATGGAAGTCGAGATCGATGAAGAGTGCAGTAATGTCATCGCACGCCGCCAGCCGGCCGCGCGCGACCTGCGCCTCTTGCTCGCGATCTCGAAGACGATCACGAACCTAGAGCGCGCCGGCGACGAAGCCGAGAAGATCGCCAAGCGCGTCAAGCGTTTGACCGAAGACGGTGCCGCGCGTACGGTCAACATCGCTGAAATCAAGGTTTCCGGCGACATGGCCGTGTCGATTCTGCGCCGCGCGCTCGACGCATTCGCTCGGCTCGATACGGTCGCCGCCGCGCAGATCGTGCGTGACGACAAGGCGATCGACGAGGAATTCCGCGCGTTCGTGCGCAAGCTCGTCACGTACATGATGGAAGACCCGCGCACGATTTCGGCGGGGCTCGAATTCCTGTTCATTGCTAAGGCGATCGAGCGTATCGGCGACCATTCGAAGAACATCGCCGAGTTCATCATCTACATCGTCAAGGGGACCGACGTGCGTCACAAATCGCGCGATGCCCTCGAGCGCGAAGCCCTTAGTTAACTTAGCTAAACGTATTAAACGTATCCAGAGGTAGGTGACGATGCCGAGCAGCATTCTCATCATTGAAGATGAGCCCGCCATATCCGAACTGATTTCGGTCAACCTGCAGCATGCGGGACATTGCCCGATTCGCGCCTACAACGCGGAGCAGGCGCAGTCGCTGATCAGCGACGTGCTGCCCGACCTTGTTTTGCTGGACTGGATGCTGCCCGGCAAGTCGGGTATTGCATTCGCGCGCGACCTGCGTAGCAACGAGCGCACGAAGCACATCCCGATCATCATGCTGACAGCCCGCGGCGATGAGCAGGATAAGGTGCTCGGCCTCGAAATCGGTGCCGACGACTACGTGACGAAGCCGTTTTCGCCGAAGGAGTTGATGGCGCGGATCAAGGCCGTGCTGCGTCGGCGGGCCCCGCAGTTGACCGAGGACGTCGTCGCGATCAACGGGCTCAAGCTCGACCCGGCCACGCATCGCGTCGCGGCGCACGCATCCGGCAGCGAGATCAAGCTCGATCTCGGCCCGACGGAGTTCCGGCTGCTGCACTTTTTCATGACGCACCCGGAGCGTGTGCACAGCCGCACCCAGTTGCTCGATCAAGTTTGGGGAGACCATGTCTTCGTCGAAGAACGCACGGTCGACGTGCACATCAAGCGGCTACGCGCGGCACTGAAGCCGGCGGGGTGCGATGCTATGATCGAGACGGTGCGCGGCAGCGGCTATCGTCTCGCCAAGAGCGCGTAATACGCTCGAGCGCTTTGCGCGGGCGCCCGCCCGCGGTGCTTGCAGCGACGCTCGCCGTCGCCGCACGCCTTTCATCCGGTTCACCGATTACGCCATGAATATTATTTGGGCGCGCTCGATCGTATCGCTCTTGCTGCTCGCGCTCGTATGCGCCGCGATCGCTGCCGCCACGAGCGTGCGTACGGCCTTGATCGTCGCAGCGATGGCGCTGGTCGCGCAGACACTGTTCTCGACCTACCATACCGAGCGTCTATGGCGCTTGCTCGATGCACCCGTATACGGGGAAGTGCCGAGCGCTCCGGGTGTATGGGGCGAAATCTATTATCGGCTGCATAAGCTCGCCAAGCGCTGGCACGCGCAGGTGCGCCAAGTCGAGCAGCAGCACTCGCGCTTCATTCAGGCGATCCAAGCGTCTCCCAACGGCGTCGCGATGTTGGACGATCACGACCAGATCGAATGGTGCAACGCAATCGCGGAGCAGCACTTCGGCCTCGACGCGAAACGCGATCTGCGCCAGCACATCACGCATCTCGTGCGGCATCCCGATTTCGTTCGCTACCTGAATTCCCATCATTACGACGAAATGCTTGTCATGCGCGGCATGGGGGATAAGCGGCAGAACGTGCTGTCCGTACAGGCGTTCCCTTATGGCGAAAATCGCAAGCTGGTGCTCTCCGCCGACATCACCGAGCTCGAGCGAACCGATGCAATGCGGCGCGATTTCGTCGCGAACGTCTCACACGAATTGAAGACACCGCTCACCGTGCTCTCGGGTTTTTTAGAAACGCTGCGCGAGATTCCGTTGGAGCAGGCCGATCGCGACCGCTACTTGGAAATGATGGATCAGCAGGCCTTGCGCATGCGCAATATCGTCGACGACTTGCTGGTGCTGGCTAAGCTCGAGGGCGATGCGAAACCGCCGAGCGATCAACCGATCGACATGCGAGCCATCCTCGCTCATCTAAGAGAGGATGCCGCCACGCTTTCCGGCGGGCGGCATCGCATCGCGTTCGCGGCCGACGAAGGGTTGACCGTCACGGGCGTCGAAACCGAGCTGTTGAGCGCATTGGGCAACCTCGTGACGAACGCAATTCGCTACACGCCGGACGGCGGCTCGATCGAGGTGGCCTGGACGCAGGTTGCGGCCGAGGCCGTGTTTTCGGTGACGGACACCGGTTTCGGCATCCCCGCGGCCGACATTCCGCGCTTGACCGAGCGCTTCTATCGCGTCGATCGCAGCCGCTCGCGCGATACGGGCGGTACGGGCTTGGGCCTGGCCATCGTCAAGCATGTGCTGCAGCGGCACGATGCGACGCTCGAGGTGAAAAGCGAAGAAGGCAGGGGCAGTACCTTTAGCGTGCGCTTTCCCGCGAACCGCTCGATGCGCCGCCAGCCGGTGCACGCTTGAACCGAACGCCTTAATTAGCAGCCGAATTTCAGCAGCAAGCCCATTTGCGCGTTGCGCGATGTTTTGCCGGGACGGCTGCGGCGATAGTGGCCGTCGCTTTGCATGACCCACGCCGCCTGATTGTCGCCGATCAATACCGATAGCCCCTCGGCGATGACGCGCCGTTTCAGGCGCCGATCGTTGATTGGGAACGCGACTTCGACCCGGCGGAAGAAGTTACGGTCCATCCAATCGGCGCTCGACAGGTACACGCGCTCGTTGCCACCGTCAAAGAAATAGAAGATGCGGTGATGCTCGAGAAAGCGCCCGACGATCGAGCGCACGGAAATGTTCTCCGACAGCCCTTGGACGCCGGGCTGCAGCGAGCAGACGCCGCGCACGATCAAATCGATTTTCACCCCCGCCCGCGACGCTTCGTACAGCTCGGCGATGACGGTCGCCTCGAGCAGGGCATTCATCTTCGCGACGATGCGCGCCTTCTTGCCGGCGCGTGCGTGAGCGGCTTCGGTGCGGATCGCCTCGATGAGCTTCGGATGCAGCGTGAACGGCGATTGCCAGAGCTCGTGCAGCTTGAGCTCGCCGCCGATACCCGTCAGTTGTTGGAACACGTGGTGGACGTCTTCGCAGATGCGCTGATCGGCCGTCATGAGGCCGAAGTCCGTATAAAGGCGAGCCGTGCGCGGGTGATAGTTGCCGGTGCCTAGATGCGCGTAACGCTTGAGCATCGATTTGCCGTTTTCGACGGTGCGGCGCACGATCAGCATCATCTTCGCGTGGCACTTATGGCCGACGACGCCATATACGACGTGCGCACCGACAGCTTCCAGTTGCGAGGCCCAATTGATGTTGGTCTCTTCGTCGAAGCGCGCGAGCAGCTCGACGACGACCGTCACTTCTTTGCCGTTGCGCGCCGCTTGCATGAGCGCATCCATGAGCGGCGAATCGGTGCCCGTGCGATAGATCGTCTGCTTGATCGCGACGACGTTCGGGTCTTGCGCGGCCTGCAGCAACAGCTCGAGCACGGGCTGGAAGCTTTCGTACGGATGATGCAGCAGCACGTCGCCTTGATCGAGCGTATCGAACAAGTTCGGTGTGTTTGCGAGCGAGGCCGGCGTCGCGGGCACGTGCGGAACGAATTTCAGGTCCGGCCGATCGAGGAGCTCCGGTAACTGCATGAGCCGCACGAGATTGACCGAGCCGTCCACGCGATAGCAGTCCTTCTCGGTCAAACCGCTTTCGTCGAGCAGGCGCCGAACCAGATGCGGCGGCGTGTCGGCCGACACCTCGAGACGCACGGCGTTGCCGAGATGGCGCGCGGGCAGCTCGCCTTGCAGGGCGACGCGCAAGTTCGTGATTTCGTCTTCATCGACGAACAGCTCGCTGTTGCGTGTGATCCGAAACTGGTTGCAACTGCGGATCGTCAGAAACGGAAACAGCTCGTGCACGAAGCGCTGCATGAACGAACTGAGCAGCACGAAGCCGTAGGCGAAGCCCGACAGCGCCTGCGGCATGTGCACGAGCCGCGGCAGCGCGCGCGGCGCCTGCACGATACCCATCACGGCTTGGCGGCCGAATGCATCCTTGCCCTCTAGCTCGACGACGAAGTTCAAGCTCTTGTTGAGCACACGGGGGAACGGGTGCGCGGGATCGAGGCCGATCGGCGTCAGCACCGGCAACAGCTCATCGACGAAATAGCCGCGCGCCCATTCCGTCTGGGCATCCGTCCACGATTCCGAGCTATGGAAGTAGATGCCTTCCTGCTCGAGCGCGGGCAGCACCGTTTCGTGCAGCATCGTGTACTGGCGATTCACGAGCCTGTGTGCGCGCTCGGCGACCAGATCGTAGACATGCTGCAGCGACATGCCATCGGGCGACAGCGTGCCGGGGTTGTCGCGCATTTGCTCCTGCAGGCCCGCCATGCGCACCTCGAAGAACTCGTCGAGGTTGCTGCTCGTGATACAAATGAAGCGCAGGCGCTCGAGCAGCGGCACGGAAGGATCGGCGGCTTGGGCGAGCACGCGCTCGTTGAAACCGAGAATGCCTAGCTCGCGGTTCAGCAGGGGATAACGCAGCGACATCGGTATGGGATGAGAAGGGTCGGATGAAGAAACGAAAGGACGCTCGGACATTCTCATGATTCGGTGTCATTGCGATGAAATACGATACTGGCACTCATTTTACGGGCATTTGAGGGCGCGTTGACGATGCTGTCTGCGCGAGGGCGACCCTGCCTGGCGCTGCGCGCCGCGGCGCGCCTCGCCTCATGCTGCATAAGGAATGCCACATTCGCTCACCGAGGCGAAATACTATGTGCTTAAAATGGCGTCTTTGAACAGCGCTACGCGGGCCTCGAGCAATCGCCTGGGCCGGTCGTACGCGCGTATGTACGGGAGCTCGCTGATCTAATGCCCAATACCCCGCACCTTCTTGCATCGGTCGACCTCGGCTCGAACAGCTTTCGGCTCATTGTCGGGCGCGTCGAGGAAACGCCTGCCGGCGCGCAGATCTACCAAGTCGATGCGCTGCGCGAGGCGGTGCGGCTGGCCGCGGGGCTCTCGGCCGACAAGATGCTCGACCGCGCATCGCAGGTGCGCGCGTGGGATGCGCTCAAGCGCTTCGGCGAGCGGTTGCGCGATTTTCATCCCGACCACGTACGGGCTGTGGCGACGAACACGTTGCGTGTCGCCAAGAACGCAGCTGAATTTCTCGGCGAAGCGCAAAGCGCACTCGGATTCCCGATCGAAGTCATCGCGGGCCGCGAAGAGGCGCGGCTGATCTACGCCGGAGCCGCGCATTCCGTGCCGGCGATCGCGGGGAAGCGGCTGGTTGTCGATATCGGCGGCGGCTCGACCGAGTTCATCATCGGCCAACACTACACGCCGCTGGTCATGGAGAGTTTGTACATCGGTTGCGTGAGCCATAGCCGCACGTTCTTCCCGGCCGGCAATGTCGACGATTACACGATGCGTCAAGCCGAGCTCGCGGCCAAACGCGAAATCCAAATCATTTCGCGCGAATACAAGCAGGCCGGTTGGGATCAGGCGATCGGTTCCTCAGGCACTGCGCGGGCGCTGGCCGAACTCGTCGAAGCCAACGGCTTCAACGAGCCCGGCATCACGCACGGCATTTCGCGCGGCGGGCTAGAACGGCTCAAACGCGCGCTCATCAAGGCCGAGAACGTCAACCGGCTCAAGCTCGTCGCACTCAAGCCCGATCGCGTGCCCGTGCTCGCCGGTGGCTTGTCGATCATGCTGGCCGTGTTCGAGGAACTCGGGATCGAATACGTCGATACCACCGACGGGGCGCTGCGTCTCGGCGTCTTGTACGACTTGCTCGGCCGCACGCAGCACGAAGACATGCGCGCAGTGACGGTCGAAGGTTTCATGCGACGTTACGGCGTGGATCGGGCGCAGGCGGAGCGTATCGGTGCTCTGGCGGTCAGTTTTTACGATCAACTCGGCGAGTCCGATCCCGAGCGCGTGGAAGAAGGGCGCGTGTTTTTGGGCTGGGCGGCTGCGTTGCACGAGATCGGCTTGTCGATCTCGCACAGTGCCTATCATAAGCATTCCGCCTATATCGCGAGTAACGCCGACATGCCCGGCTTCTCGCGCACCGATCAAGCGCGGCTGGCGGCCCTCGTGCTTGGGCATGCCGGCAAACTCGGCAAGCTCGCGCAAGCGCGCGAGGTCGAATGGCCGCTGCTGTTTTGCCTGCGGCTCGCGGCGCTACTGTGCCGCCGGCGCACCGATGCCGGGCTGCCCGGCATCCGCGTGGCGAAATCGAAAGGCGGCTACGAGGTGCGGTTGCCGAACGATTGGGTCTCCGGCAATCCCTTGACCGATTACAGCTTGATTCAGGAAGCGGCGGAGTGGGAGAAGGTCGGCATCCACTATCGCGTCATCTATACGGACCAATAAGCGACGTTGCCGGCCCGTGCCGCCGCTCGTCCTGGCCGGATGCAGCGCGGCGTCCGCGCGCACGTTGACGTTAGCCGAGGAAGTGACGGGCGTAGCGTGCGTTGATGTCGGCGAGACGGAACAATGTCAGGAAATCGGCGCAGTTGAAGTCGGGGTCCCAAGCCGGTGCACCGCAAATTTTCGCGCCCAGACGCAGATAGCCTTTGACGAGCGGCGGCGGCGCGACCCGCACGCCCGTGCGCAGTTCGTTGACCGGCAGCGGAGTATGCGCGAACGCGCGGTACTCCGGGCTCGTCAGCGCGTTTTCGCGTAGGGACTCATACAGGTTTGCCGCGAAATGGCCGCCGTCGGCCATCGGCACGCTCGCGCAGCCGAGCATCGTCTCGTAGCTGTTTTGCATCATGTAGGCGCCAAGGCCACCCCATAGCGACAGGATGACCGAGCCGGTGCGATAGTCCGCGTGGACGCACGAGCGGCCCACTTCGACCATCTTCGAGCGTAGGTGCGCCAGGCGCGATAGGTCGAATTCGCCTTCCGCGTACAGGCGCCCGATGCGGGCGGCTTGATGGGGCGGCAGTACGCGGTAGGTGCCGACCACTTGCAGCGTGTCGAGGTCGCGCACGAGCAGATGATCGCAATAGGCGTCGAACGGATCGACGTCGAGGCCGGCGGGGCCGGAGACGCTTGCGCCCATTTCTTCGGCGAAGACGCGGTAGCGCAGGCGCTGCGCCTCGCGCAGCTCCTTATCGGTGCGCGCCCACGCCATTTGCAGACGATGCTCTTGCGTGACGGTTTCTTGCTCGCGCGGCAGGCGACGGCGCGAATCGAGCGGAATCGAAGCAAGGGGCAGGGTGGGCATCGGCAGGTCTCGCATAGAGGTTTCCGGGTTCCTAATGACGATGAAAGGAATGCTGGGTCCTCGCCAATGTAGTAATGGGCGATGACGCTTGCATGGCAAACGCGTGTCGATGCGATGACATGTCGCGTGGCCGACACGCGCATTTCACGAGGGCTACACCAAGTCGGGGGAAATGACGGCGCGTACGATGACCTGGTTCGGACCGTTGCGTCCGGGGCTACCGCGTTCGCGGCCCGCGAGCCACCAAAGGCCGCCTTTCTTGATCGTCCATTCGCCGCTGTGGCCCGTGACGAGCCGCGCGGCGACCTGGCCGAGCGTCGGCTGATGTCCAACCACGACCACTGTGGAGGCGATGCCCTCGGGCCACTTTACGGCTTCGAGCAAGGCCTCCAGTGTGCCGCCGGGGGCGATGAGCTCCTCCGTCCGGTATTGGTCGGTCAGCGTTTCGACGGTTTGAACGGTACGCGCGGTGGGGCTCGCGAGAATCGTGGCGTCGGGCGGAAGGCGTTGCCTGAGCCATTTCGCGACGGTTTGCGCGTGTTTGCGCCCGCGTGTGGTGAGTTGGCGCGCGAGGTCGCTCGAGGCCGTATCCTCGGCTTCGGCGTGGCGCCAGAGAATCAACTCCATGTCGTTGCCTCCCGTCGGTTGCGGCACGCGAACGTGCGTGCCGGTGATCTTCGGATGCAAAAACGGCTACAAGGGATGACTTCGAATCCTACGATTTTTGACGCGGTCTGCTGTTCCGTCTCATTGCGATTGACCCCGGCTCGCGGGGCGGCTAGAATCGCGGTTTCGTCGGAGCGTAGCGCAGCCTGGTAGCGCATCTGATTTGGGATCAGAGGGTCGAAGGTTCGAATCCTTTCGCTCCGACCAGTAGAATCAAGCATTTAGCCTAGTCACTCGACTAGGCTAAATGCTTTTCGGAGCCCGCGGAACCGCGCTCAAAGCCAATCCCGTTCAAAATAAGATACAACATCGATCCCGAGGCTGCAGGGAAGTGGCAAGTTGGCATACGCCGCGATGGCATCCGACTACGTTGTCCTTATGCAGCTAGACGCTTCGCTGGCTTTACTTTCGCTGTGCTTCGTTGCTCGGCGTGCCACAAGTCATATTGCAATTGCGCTCGTAGCCAAATTTCGGGGCTGCCCTGCAGCCACTGCGCTAGCCGGATCGCCATTTCGGCGCTGATAGCGGCGCGCCCGTTCAATACGCGCGATAGCGCAACGCGAGATACGCCCAGTTGCTCGGCCGCCTCCGTCACGCTTAATCCCAACGCAGGCAACACATCTTCCTTGAGCGTTTCGCCGGGGTGCGGCGGGCTATGCATACGCATGATGATTCCTAGTGATAGTCCTGATAATCGACAATCTCGGCGTCCTGGCCGATGAAACGGAAAGTCAGCCGCCAGTTCGCGCTCGCCCACACCGACCAGTGCCCGACCATGTCACCCTTCAACGGGTGCAGCCCCCAGCCTGGAAAATCCATTTCCTCAGGCTTTGTCGCCACGTTGAGCAGCGCCAATTGGCGGGCCAGCTTCCCGGCATGGTCGGGGCAGATTCCGGACTTGCTGCCGGTCCTGAAGTACCGTTCAAGCCCCTTGTGAGCAAAACTTCTGATCATGGATATTGTATCTCGTAGCGTTACAGTATTCAACGGTTGTTTAGCCTCAGGAGTTCATGCCCAGTTTGATCCGGTAAGAACGTGTGCCCACTAGCGAGCGCGCCATGCCTAAATTCGGGTAGCGATTCGTGACCTTCGCGTTCTTGCGCTCCAAGGCAGGCGCTTGCGTTCGCGCGTATCCTCATCGCATCTCGTTTGCTCGTGCAGGGTTGCACCAGAAATAGGACGCTTGTCCGTGAGAACGGATATCGAAGGCGGGGGCGGCTGTGTCGAAATAGCGGACGGACACTGGGCGGCTTTTAGCCCGCTCGGCCAAGCATCGATGCGAGTGCATCCGATATGTCAGCGCGCAGGCTATCGTTCGCCGCTTCTCGGCGGCCGCCGCAGCGCACGAGCCACTCCCGCACGCGCTGAATGAGTGCGATGGCGTCGTCACATAGTGCACGATCGAGTGTGCTTTGCGCGGCGGCAATCCCGTAGGCGACTGCTTCCTCGAACGCCCCAGCGAGTGCGAAATGCTCGGCCACCTTCAGCGCACGCGGCCCGGCCGCGCCATCGCAGCGAGACGCGAGTGCCCGCGCGACGCGCGCGTGATTGCGCCGTGCGCTCGAGCGCGGCATCGATTCATACGCCGCATCGCGAATCATCGCGTGACGGAAGGTGTAGGACGTGCCGCCGAGCCGGTGCTGCGCATACACGATTCGCGCTTCCTGCAGGCGCCGCAGGTGTTCGCGCAGTACGGCGGGCTCGTGGGGCGAAGCGGTGGCGAGCAGAGCGCCATCCACCTCCATACCGATTGTGGCGGCGAGTTGCGCCGTATCGCGAGCGCCGTCGAGGCGATCGAAGGCGAGCTCAAGCATATCCTTGAGGCTGCTCGGCAACGGATAGTGGTCGGTCGACGATAACCCGCGCAACGGCTGACCGGGCTCCGTCAAGGCGCCGCTCACAATCAGTTCTCGCACGATTTCCTCGATGAACAGCGGGATGCCGGCGGTTCGCTCGGCGAGCATATCGAGGGCGGTGGGATCGATGCCGGGGCGATCGAGCAAGGAAATAAGCAAGCTGCGGGTATCGTTACGTGAAAGGCGGCGCAGTGTCAGGCGCGTGACGGTCTCGTGCCAACGCGCGAGTTTCTCGGGAAGCGACGTCAGTATCACGCCGATTTCCGACGCCGCGTCCGGATGCCGCAGTAGCGCCAGAAAATCGGCGCTCGTCTCATCGATCCACTGCACATCTTCCACGACGAGCAGTACGGGCCGGCCTTGGCCGATCGAGACGATCAGTTGCCGCAATATGTCGAAAAGCAGCGCCTGCCGTGGCGCACTCGTGCGTTGGCCGTCGGCGGTGTGGCCGGGCACGCCGAGCCAGGCCGCGAGCATGGCGCGAATAGCGGTGCGATCGCCTTGGCATGGCGCGATCATCGCGTCGATAGCGGCGAGTGCGTTATCGGCGTTGCCGTCTACCTCGATCTGCCAGTACGTGGCGATGGCCCGCAAGATGGGAAAGAGTGCATGATTGCTTCTCTCGGATCGGCAAGTGCAAAAGAGCGAGGCATGGCCGTACGAGCGGATGGTATCGGCCACCTCGTAGACGAGCCGCGACTTGCCGATGCCGACATCGCCGACGATTAGCTGTGCCATTTTGCGCCCGTGGGTTCTCGCAACTCCCTCTTTCGCGAATGATTCCCAGGCCCGCAGGAGTTTGCCGCGCTCCCGTTCCCGGCCCACGAGCCGCGGCGAACGCGATTGCTCAAGCGCGTCGAATAGAGCATGTTCATGCCGCTCGCCGTGCAGCGCATAGACAGGCTCGGGCGGATATCCGGCGCGGGTCAGGACGAACGGCGTTCGCGTGCAAACAGTGTGGCGCTCGAGCGAGCGCCACACCGCTTCCGTCAAGAGAATGCGGCCGGGGGGTGCTAGCCGCATGAGTTTCGAGGCTGTCGATGGGGTCGCGCCGCCCGGCGATAGGACGCTGCGAGCGAGAGCGGGGCCGACGTGGATGGCTGCGCTGATCTCGACGCGCCAGCCGGGAGCGCCGCCCAAATTGTCATCGGTGTTCGGCGCTGCAGGCGCAAGCGCTGCGTGGCGCATCATGTCGAGTGCCGCGCGCACCGCCCGGCGCGCCGGTTGATCGACACCATACTGCGAGCTGAAGTAAAAGAGCGCCGTATCGCCCAAATGACTTGCGACCTGGGCGCCGTACCCGACGGCGATGTCCGAACATCGCATGAGCCACCGCGCCTCGTGACGGTCCAGCGCGTCATGTAACGCAACAGAATCGAGTTCCGAGATGTCGCCGATCGCCGCGACACGGCAGCACAGCGCGGTGACCTGACGGTAGTCGCCATCCGGCGCCTCCGCGAGATGCGGCGGGCCGCTCGTGTTCCTCACGCGCGGCGATTTGTGCGCGGCGTGCCCGGCGTGATGGTAATCGAGCTCGCCCACGAGTGCCGTGAAATGCACTGAGCGAAATTCCGCGGCGAGCGCGTGCGCCGATTCGGCGCGCTGCCGCGGGTCCTTGCTCAGCGCGTGACGCAGGACTTTCCCAAGCGGATGCGCCGCGATCGCGGGCGGCAACGCGACATCGACCGGGCTCAATTGCTGATAGAGAATGTCGGCAACGCTCGGCCCTTGCATGAAGGGGTGGCCGGTCAGGCATTCGATGACGACAAGTCCCCACGCATAGAGATCGGTCTGGATCGTAGGCGATTCGTTGCGCAACTGCTCCGGCGCGCAGTATTGCGGCGAGCCCAGCAGCTCTGTTGGTTGCGTGAGCGTAAAACCATCGTGACGTTCGCAGCCGGATACGTGCGCGCCTATGCCGAAATCGAGGATCTTGGCGTGCAGCGCGTTCTCGCTCATCGTCACCATAATGTTTTGCGGTTTGAGGTCGCGGTGCACAACGCCCTGATCGTGGGCGGCTGCGAGTCCCTCGAGCACCTGCGTCATCAGCCGGCCTGTCGTCGCGGCGCTCATCGCCCCCTCGGTCGCCAGCAGATCTCGCAACGTCCTTCCTTGCACGAGCTCGAAGACGGCGAACGGAGCGCCGTCATCGGTTTGCCCCCGGTCGAGCAGTGCAACCACATGCGGGTGACTGAGCGACGCGCATAGCCGCGTCTCGCGCTCGAACCGTGCGCGGGCGCGAGCACGCTCTCTGGCGTTGTGCGCCTCATTCTCGCGCAGCAGCTTGACGGCGACGGCCTCGCCAGAATCCACTCGCGTCGCACGGTACACGGTGCCGCTCCCGCCTGCCCCGATTGGCGCTTCGAGACGATACCGATGCGTTGCGAAGAGCGTAACGGGCACGACGGTTGTATGCGACGAAGCGGGCACGGCAGGCGCCGCGTGCACCGCGGATGGGTCCGGGCTCGTGCTGCCCACTGCCAGCGGGAGTGCTCCCATGACGTTCGTTAGGTCAGGTTGGCCAGGTGGGCCGGTTCTCCCGCGTCGCTAGCCGGCGCCGCCCGGGCAGCCGTCAGCGACTGGCACTCGAGTGCATCGCCGCGAAAGACGCGAAAGAATACTGCGCCGAAGCGCACACTGCCGCGTCGGCGCTCGATGAGATCGACGCCGGCTAAACCCGGCAACGCGGCGAATTGCGCGCGCGCGCGATGGATTTGCACATTGACGTGAGGGACATCGATGCCGAGCATGCGGGCGAGCGTTTCCACGTCCACCCAGCCTTGCGAGGCCGCGTCGTAGCCCTTTTTTGCATCGGCATAACGTCCGCGCGCGAGCGTGGCGAGGCAATAGTGATGCGCGCGCTCGCCGAGGTCGACGGTACCGCCGCGCGTGTGCAGGCAAGCGCGAACGTGTTCTTCGTCCAGGCTCACTGCAAAATCCATGTGTTGCGGCGGTACGAAAAGATCGTCGGGCACCACGACGACGACCGTGGGATCGCCAACGATCGGCAGATCGACGGGGTCGCCGAGTTCGGCGACTTGCCACCAGACTCCGCGAGATTTCCCGAAGCAGATTAGATCACCCTCGGCCAGCTTCGCGATTTCGCCGTGCCGCAGGAGCGTTCCCGATACAAGTGTGCCGTTGCTGCTGTAGTCGTGTAACTCCCAGCGTCCGCGGCGCCACCGGATATGTGCGTGGACGCGGGATACATCAGGGTCTGGCATCACGGTATCGCACCGGATGCTGTCTCTGCCGAACACATGATGGGAGCGCAATCGGCAGTATTCCGCGGACACGGCGTTCTTCAGCGTGGCCATTGACACGTCTTTCCCTCGTTCGCCCGAGCGAGGCATCGAAAAATAACGGCCGATCAGGCGATTGGTCTCTCTTGCGGTGAATAGGAACGGCTTCTTTCACCCTCTTGTAATGCTTTTTTCCGGTGATTCTCGGAAGTTCGTGACTCGAAGCCCACGATATGGCAGGCGTTCTTAGAAGCATCTAATGCCGGATTACACCAGCTTTCATTTCTTTAGGAATTGAGAGTCCCCGAAAGTGTTGCATGAGAAGGCATGCCGACGCAAGCGCCCCTACCGCCGAAATCGATAACAGTGGATTTCTTCGGGGAGATGGCGTGCTGCGCGGGCTTATTTTTGCAATCGATAAGACCGTGCTCAGGCATGCCGGTTCGAGCTGAGGCGGAAAGCGCGGCAAAGCGATGAAAGGTCTCCGACGGTCGAATTGCTGTCGGTGTTATGGCGTGTAATTGAAGTCGCTCTCGTTGCAAATCACTATGCGTTCACTCGCTGCGCAGTTGAACGAATCGATTGGCGGGTGCGGTGGCAAAAATAGGCCGACGCCGACAATTCTCGCAGGATTGCGTTTCGAGCATGCGCTTCGCCGAGCGGCCCGTTTGTCAAAAAAGCGGACCGCCAAGAAGCAGCCGACTTTTCCAATGTTGATTAGACCGAAGGAGTTATCGATGTCCGCGCTCACATTTACCAACCAAACGCCGTATATCACGCAGTATGTCGTCACCAAGGGCGAGCAGACTGTAGCCCGTCTGCCGGGGATTGCACAGGGCGCCACCCTCACGGTTCCGTCCGACGACACTTACACGGTCACCGCGACGACGATCCTCGAAGGCAACACGTACACCTCGGCACCCATCACAGTAAGCGGCGCGGCGGGTTTCCTCGCGCAAGTGAAGCAAAACTGCGAGCAGGGCACCTACGACTTCGAAATGCTGAAGCAGGCGAGCAACGCAGCCGATCAAATCGTGTTCCAGAAGACGACGATCGGGCCGGTGACGTTCAACATCTCCAAGAACGGCGTGCATCTGCAAAGCGTCGTCGTGCCCGACTCATTCCGTAACCGCACGCTCAAGATCGGCAGCGAGTATTCGATCTATGCCGTCATCAAGGGTGTAACGACCTGTGTGACGACCACGACGAACCCGAACGCGGCGGTCACATCGCTGGTCGACAACACGGATCTCGAAGCAGGGTATTTCACGCTCTCCGTGGTTTGAGCGCGCCCTGATCTGCCGCTGCGCGCCAGGCGTCACGGTTGACAACACGTGAGCGCCCGGTGCTTTCCCGAGATCGCCGCGTGGCCATGGGCTGGCCTGCGAGCCAGCGCATGGGGCGCGCACCTCGCCCGAGGATCGTTCCATGACAGCGCCTTCACCGACAGACGTGTTCGCCGTACGAAATGAAACCGATGAACCGGTGCGCTTGTGGCTGCTGTGCTCGGGATACCGCGTGTGGGACGTCTGGATCGCCCCGCGCGGCGCCGTGTCGGCGCCGACGTTTCCGCCCGCACAGATGACGCTGGAGGGACAGCTCGTCGAACAGTACTCGCGCGTGGTGTACGGCGCGAGGACCGTGCCTCGCTCGTCGTCCGGGGCCGTCGTCGCGACGCTCGAACGGTTGAGCGGTGCGAATCTGCTGACGCTGGCGGCGGGCGAGCCGGTGACGGCGAATGGATTGCGCATCTCGAACACAAGCGGCGAGCCGCTCAATTTTGTCGTGCGCTATTGCGACAGTCCGTATGCGGCGACTGGATTCGTCAGTCCGTGTGCCAAGGTGGATTTGAAGTATGACGCGCTCGCGATCGTCGTGACGCTGGATGGCCTAAGCGTACGGCGCGAACTCGACGCAGCGCCTGGCCGATGGTCGGTCAGTTGGTCGGCCGACGAAGACGGCCCAGTGCTCTCGGCCGCCGACGGGTAACCCGAGCGCGACGATGCGATGCGGTAGTCAACAGAGATGGCGCGCGAACGACGCGCGCCGATCAACGAATGAATTGCATGCGGAGGCCATGGTTATGCCTTACCTCGAAAAATACCCGGTTGCGCAACAGGAAACCCAGGATTCTTGCTGGGCCAGCGCTGGCCGTTCGATCGTCAATTGGTACCACGGGCTAGATCAGTCCGGGCCAAATCCCGAGTATCGCAGCGACAAGGCTTTTGCCGAAGCATGGAACAGCGTAAAGCCGGGGCACGACTATCAGAACATCGATGTCCAGCGTTCGGCCGCAGCGGCGCTCGCGGATCTCGGCTTCATCAACAATACGGATGACCGGGCGATACCCCGGCCAGGCGAAATCTGCGACGCGATCAACGACGGCATGCCGCTGCTCGCGATCGTTGGTGACAAGCGGCCCGACCCAAGCCCGGATCTAGCGTACGAAAAGGGGCATTGGGTCGTCATCGTCGGCATTACCATCGACACCGACGCCCCTGATGAAAGTGCCACGCTCCAGGTGTTTGATCCCGCCGACGGCATGGTGCATCACGTCAGTTACGATCCCGAGCTTTATCAGCCCGGCCAACCCTGCCTCTATTGGCAGAACACCTCGTATGTCGATCCGTACTACGTCGATGAACTGCCCGCTGACCACCTGCCGTTGACGCCGCTCCTACCTGCGCCGGGTGGATCGGTGCCGCCTTCGGGTACTCGCCAACTGGCCTGTCGCGGTCAGATCACGTTGCAGGTGCAGTGGACTCCGACGGCGGACGGGATAGGGGTGGCGTTGTCCGTCCTGCAAACGAGCGGGCACGGTTCGCCTCGCACCGTAGAGGCGAAGCTAGCAGGTATCTCGTCCGGCACGAGCTTCGCGTTGATGCGTTTCGGCGAGCCCGCGACATCGATCGAGTTGAGGTTGCAGCTCAGCCAGAGTCCCTCCTCGGACGGCAGCGGTCTGATGCAGCGTACGCTTTGGGCTAGCTACCCGCTGTCCGAAAGCGAAGCTCGCCATGCGCGCATCGCGTCATGGGCGCTTGCGAGCGATGCTTAAGCAGCGGAGCCACTCATGAGCGAATCCCTCTTCAATCCCGCATCGGTCCCGGCGCTCGAAGGCCTCTGGGACGTCGCTGCGCGCTATGAGATCACGGTGCGTGTGTGCTGGCGTTGGCAGCCCGACGGTACGGGTATTGCGATCGAGGCAAGCCAGATCGCCGGTCCCGGGGCTGCATTGCAATACCGTGCGTCGCTGTCGTTCGACGACGAAAATCGGCGTCGAGTCATGTGGCCGTTCGGCATATCGGGCCAGCAGATCGAGATGACGCTGAGCCTACGGCGTCGCCGGCGCAGCGATCCCGAAGAGGCATTGCTGTGGGCAAACGTGCCGCTGACGCAGGAAGAGTTTTTCGACAACGCGATCTCGGCTTATTCGTTGGAGCCCGAGCCGCCGGTTCCGCCCGAGCCTCCTGAACCGCCGTCGCCGGACGACGATACGATCGTAGAAGCGTTGCCGGGTGCGGCCGACCTATTGCCGTTTCTCTGGCTGCGTCCGCCGACACCGTGCGAGCAGCACGACGCGCGTCATCGATACATGACTGTGCCCGATGCCCCGTCGCTCGCTTTGTTCAAGCAACTCGCCGCGATTTCCGGTCCGGACGCCGCGGAGCAAAAACGCGAGGCCGCCACGGCGTTCCGTGTGAACACGCAGCCGGCTCCGGCTGCGACATTCATCGCGACCATCGCGATGCTGCCGGCGAACGTTAGCGAGTTACTAGAAGTCAGGCCCCAGCTTCTGGCGATCGATGGGCCGCGCTCGCTCGAGTTCCTATGCGAGCGCGCCGCTGAGATGCTCGGCGAGCCGGTCGCGGACTTCCTCGCGCAGAACGACGTGCAGACGGCGGGCGCAAACATCTGGCAAACCATCGCGACACTGGCGCTCGTCGGCACATCGGCGGATGCGACACTTGGGACTCAGCTCGTCGACCTGTTGCGGACGCTCCATTATCTGAATGCGCTCGACTTGTGCGACGAGGCTCTCGAAAAGGAGACGGTACGTCGCGAAACGCTGAGCGCGACGCCGGCGTTGCCCGATAGCGCCGCGGCCTGGGGGTTGTCCGCTAGCGTGCCGGCAGAGACCGGCGACGGCGCGCGCTCGGCGGGCGTGACCGGCCGATGGACCTTGTTCGGCGTTGGGCAATTGGAGCTCGTGCGCCATCGGTTGACCGGCTACGCGGCCGGCGAACTCGCCGAGATCGTGAATGTGATGCCGCGTGAGCGCCAGGAACGACACGAACGCAGCGTCACGGCGAGCGAATCGAAGAGCGGCTCACGCGACGAGCACAGCCGCGTCGACGAAGAGACCACGCAGCGCGAGACGGCGAACGAACTGGCGGACACGCTCAAGGAACTCATGAGCGCGCAAGGGCTCGTGCGAAATCTCTCCAACGTCGAGCCGAGCTACAGCAATCTGAACCTCATGTTATCGGGCGCGGCTTCCGACGGCGCGGCGCAGCTCGCGCTCGATTCGAACAACACGGCTCACTTGGTGCAGCGGATGAGCGAAGCGGCTGTGCGCAAGCTGGCCGACCGCGCGAGCCGTCAGCGCAGCGAAGTTTGGCGCGAGTGGCGAGAGAGGAGAGCATCGCAATGCATCGACAACGCGCAAGGGGAGCGGCTCGTCGGCGTCTATCGGTGGGTCGATCGGCTGATGGCGGTGTGGCTGCGACGGCAGGGCGGGCGTATCGTGCTGGCTCTACAGATCGATTCGCCCGCCCAGCAATGGATTGGCGAAGTCGCGGCGCTCGGGCCGATTCCGCTGGACAAACCCGCACCGTTGGCCGCGTTTGCGGCGCCGGACGGTCAGGGCTATGGGTTGATTGCGCCGACGAACTATCAGAGCCTTGCTGCGCAGTACGGTCTGACGGATCTGCCCGCGCCGCCGGTCGAGACCATCGTCGTCAGCGCGCAGATCAACCGGGCGACCGTGGCCGACGCATCGCTGCTCAGGGTGCCCGAGGGTTACGCCGTCGCATCCGGTAAGGTGTCGCTCGCGCTGGCGGACGCCTCTTTCAGTGTCGTCGCGAGCGTCGGCGGTTACGATTTGCCCGCCCATCCGGCTACCAAGCCTGCGGATGTGACGATCACCGTTCCGTCGGCCGCGTCACCGACCAGCGTCGGCGCGCCGACCGCGACCCCGCCGGCGCCGCCGACCGCGTGGCTGCAGACGACGACGCTCGGCGATTCGGTTGTCGGGCTCACCGGCCCGGTGCCCGTCACCGTCATGACGGATGCGCCGCTTTTCGGCTTAAGCGTCGAGCTCAGTTGCAATCGTGTGCTGTTGACCGAGTCGGATCAACCCACGTCTGCCGCTGAGAAACGACCGACTGACTCAGAGAAGCCGGTGACGGTCGATCCGCTGATGGTCGATTGGCAGATGCGCGTCTATATCCGGTTGCTCGAAGCCTGGCACGTCCGCATGCGGGCCTACGACGCCGAGCTTTCGCGCCGCATCGAGCTTGCGAGTGCCGGCCGCACGGACGAGATTCAGCGCGAGACACTGCGGCGTGAATCCATTGCATTGCTGTCGAGCACGCGAGGCGCAAGCGGCGCGTCGGTCTGGGATGCGTGTATTGAATGGTCTTCGATGAGCTGGCAATACGATTCTCCTGTGAGCGCAACGAGCCCGTACCCCGCGCATGCACCTGAAAGCCGCGTGTTTACGGAGTCGGCATCGGCGCGTTTATTTCGAGCGTTTCTCGATGCAAAAGCGGCTGCGGTCCTGCTGCCTTTGAAGCCGGCGCGTCAGACGGAGCTGCTTTACGCACTGCAATGGCAGCCGCGCTGGCCGGCTCCCGCGATACCGTCGAACGGCGTTGTGGCAGAGGTACCCGTCACCGAATCCACCGTGCCGCTGCTCGAAGAGCAGCGCACGAGCGGTGCGCTCGTCCCGGGGGCGACACCGCCCTGGACGCTGCGCCTGCCATTGCCGCTGCTTTACCTACAAGCGGGCGACGCGCTGCCGAGTTTCGCCTCTTCCTTGAAGACAAACCCTTGGAGCCATCGTGACCGACTTTGCGATGATGCGCCTTGAGATGCACGGCTGCCCGATTGGTACGGTCGTAGCCTATGCGGGCCTATTGGCCGGTACCGACAGCAACAGTGCGGAGACAATCAAGCAAGTCAAAGCAAAGCTTGCTCAACAGGGTTGGCTGTATTGCGACGGCGGCCAGTACTCCAGCGCCGAGTATTGGAAGCTATACGGCGTGATCGGCAACAGCTTCGGCTTCGATGCGGATACGAAGAAATTTAGAGTGCCCGATCTGCGCGGGCGTTTCGCGCGCGGCGTGGATGACGGGACGGGGCGCGATCGCGATGCAGCGACCCGTGAGGCGAGCGCCAAGGGAGGGGCGACCGGCGACCACGTCGGGACGGTGGAAGACGATGCCTTTCAAGGCCACGAGCATGACTACGTAGCGACTATGCCGTCGGCGCTCCAAGCGGGCGAGGGCTCCGGGCTGATAAAGAATCCAGTCCCGGAGGCGACTACCTCGGTCGAGCCGGACGGCACCAACGGCAAGCCGCGCGTGTCGTCCGAGACGCGCCCCGTCAACCTTGCGCTGAACTATTTGATCCGCTATCGCTGAAACGCGGTAATGGCAGACGATATCGGGAATGTCATCTATTCAATTAGGCATCCTAATTAGCTGTTCTAACAGTAACAGGAGAGATCGATGAAAGTTGCCATCATTGGAGGAGGGCTGGCCGGCATCGCTGCAGCCTATACACTGCTTGACGACGATCGTGTCCAGAAAGTGCACTTGTTCGAAGCGAGCGGCCGCTACGGCGGACGCGCACGTACGGACACGACGTCGATTCCCGGATTCGCATTCGACATGGGGGCGCAGTACATCCAGGATCCGACGATCAATCCGCTGACGGCGATCGCTAAGGAGCTCGGATTCACGACCATTGAAGAAGACGCCGAATACAAGCTGCGGGTGGAGCGGGACGGTCAATGGGTCGACCGCAAAACGACGACCCGCGCGGTGCAGAACGTCGTTGACGAAATCCAGGCGTCGTAC